>JABLTK010063750.1_pt1 | contig 51416 bp, 52 predicted proteins | sample 7160131 | NCBI WGS metagenome assembly JABLTK01 (sample SAMN14651221, study PRJNA627086) | human gut metagenome | isolation source: feces | host: Homo sapiens | reverse complement strand
GAACAGCTACGGGCAGCTATTGCAGCTGCCCGAAAAAACTTCAAAAAAGATGCAAATTTTTTTGTCGTGGGCTTGACATACGGGTGTCTGATATCGTGTATACGAATCTTTTTTACTCCGCTTTTCTTGCAAGCCCTTGCCATTGCATTATTGATATAAGATTTGGTGAAGGGAAAGACCCTGTCCGTATCTTTCAAATCATAAAGCTTTGACATATATTCTTTTACTTCATTCATTACAAAGTCCGGTATGATGATGTTTCGGATACTCTTGGATGTTTTGGGTGGAGTGACCACGTCCTGCTTTTTCACACACTGGAGACTTTTGGTAATATCGAGGGTGTTCTTCTCGAAATCAAAGTCCTTTGGTGTCAAAGCGAGGAATTCTCCAAAACGGATACCGGAGTAGTACAGTAGTGAAAACGAAACATGTGCTGTGGGATCATCTCCCATGGCTGCCAGTATCCGGTCAAATTCGTCCTTTGTCCAGAAATTTACCACAACCTCACGCTTACCCATTCTGCCAGCCTTGTGGCAGGGATTTTCAGCTAAGTTGAAGTAGTCCACTGCATAATTGAAAAGTGCGGTAATCATATTCTGCATCCTATCAAGGTAAGAGTTGGAATAATCCTTTGCAATCATTTCATCCTGCCAGGCACGGATGTCCTTGGGAGTAATTTTATTGATAGGCTTATTCTCAAAATAAGGGAGAATGAGCTTCTCGAATACATGCTTCTTTCCGTCAATGGTGCTCTGGCGGCATCGGTGTCCCATATCCTCTATATAAATCTCATACATAGAGCGGAAGGTCATGTCCGTGCTGCCTTTCTGCTTTCTCAGGAAATCAGCTTCCCATTCTTTGGCTTCACGCTGAAGCTTAAAGCCTCGTTTCTTTATCTGTTTTTTCTTTCCGGTAAAATCTTCATAATAACATCTGACATACCAGGTTCCTCGTTCTTCGTCTTTGTAGACCGGCATATTGTTTACCTTTACTATCGAAGGTCCTCGCCAAAGAGTCGGATAAGTTGTTTGAACTGTTCCTTCTGGTATTCCATAACCCTTCCCAGTGCGTCCTCACTGATTGGAAAAGTTTCCTTATCAAAGCTGATAAGGTAGGAAGAAGATTTACTTCCGTCATCGTTTTCAATCTGACAGGGATTGCATCCGAAGTGGGAAAATTTCAACCAGTTTAAATATGCATCTAAATTGTTGCCATAATCCGTGGTCTGTGTCATCCGTACATATTCATCGCCGGATGCTACAAATCGGGATGTGTCACATTCCAGAGCATTTGCAATTAGTTGAAGCTTTCCGATTCCCGGAGTGCGGTCACCCTGTTCGTATTTGGAAACCGTTCCAACTTTCAAGCCGATGAGATTGGCGAGCTCCTCTTGTGATAGCCCTTTCTCTTTTCTTGCTTGTTTTAGTCTGTTGCCAAGTTCCTTGCGTTCTTCAAGTGTCATAATATTCATGGCTTTTCACCTCCTAAAATAAATACTATCACAATGCGTGATATTTTACAATGTGGAAATTTGTTAACAAACACATAAAGTGGTAATATAAATAATAATGAAATGAAAAATGCTGACAAAATGTGATAGTAGAGAGTGAGGTGAGAGTATGACAACACAATATGTGACGGCAGATGAGTTGGTGGATACCCTGGGCGTCAGCAAGGGAAAAGCCTACCAGATTATCAGACAGCTCAATGAAGAACTGGCTGAGAAGGGATATATCAAAATCGCCGGGAAGTGCCCAAGAAAGTATTTTGAGAAGAGATACTACGGATACACTTCTGAAGGGTAGCGTAAACAAAGTCCTAAAGAGCGACTGAGATATTTCCACAGGCTGACATTCGTACCGGTTCATTTCCATAATAAGAATGTCAGCATGCAGATGTGACTGCCGGCCATAGGAAGAGGAGTACCTAATACGGCTGGTGGGAGCAGATGCATTTGTGGTCAAGCGGCAAAACGCTTGCCCCCTAGTTTGGGATTTCCCAAACTAATAGGGGGACATTACTTTCGGAACCGGGAAAGAAAATTTTTAGCAATAACCTGAGAAGTGAACTTAGGAAATTTTAGAAAAGGAGATTATGACAATGAGCATAAGAAGATTTTTATTTCAGAACTTAAGCAGACATGGAACGAGTAAAAGGAGTGTGATGAGATGCCGGATTTATACAGAACCATATCGGGGGCACTGTTCCGGTCACCGAACTTAGAACACAATAACAGAGACCATATTCCTTGGAACGCGGTACAGGGGCGTGCGGACAGGAATGTGATACTGGTAGATGGAACGAAAGAATTTACCTTGGAGCAGGTGTACGATAAACTTTTCCAAAAGTCCTATGAAGAGTGGCTTGCAAGGGAACGGAAAAAGAGTCGGGCCAAGGATGATCCACCAACCTATTATGAGAAGATTCAAAAGGATAAAAAGAAGCATTTATCCTACGAAATCATTTGGCAGATAGGTGATATGGATGATACCGGGTACGACACGGATAACCTTTCAGCTATCTGGGCAGAGGATGTATTGTTAAGATTTGCAGAATATCTGATGTTTGAGGTTCCCAATGTAACTATTGCATCTAAATGCTGTCTGGAGGACCCGGAGTGGAAGCCACCCTTTGAAGCGGGCATAGTGATTACAAACTTTGCATTCAACGGAGACGAATCCACACCACATCTTCATATGACATTTGTTCCTTATTCCGATAATTGCAGTCGTGGACAGAAAACTCAGAACGCATTGGCACAGACTTTCACACGAATGGGTTATAAGACCACCATAGAGCAGGCAAGGGATGCCTCGGATGAGCTGGTGTGGCAGGACACTCCGGAGGGAAAGAAACCTCAGATGGTGCGTACAGCCTACGGAGCGGTTGAGTGGATAGAGGAACAGAAAAACTGGATTGCGGAGGAAATGGAAAAGAGTATCGGTTGGAAACGCTTATTCAAGGGTAAAAACGAACGTGGCGATTTACTTCTTTCTGATTATCGAAGGGAACGTGCGGCAGAGAAAGCATTGGAAGCGGAACGTGAAAAGGAAAGGCAAGAAAATGCCCTGCAGCACATTCAAACCCTGTCAGAAAAGACAATCAAAAAGCTGGATGAAGAGATAACCGCCAAGAATATGACGCTGGAATGTACGGATGCCTTAATCGAGAGTAGAAAAAACGATATGGCAGAGTGGGAAGAAAAAGCGGAATATTCCAAGTCGGAGTATCTGAAGGCAGATGAGCTTCTGACGGATAAAAAGAAAGAAGTGGAGCAGGCGCAAGGGGAGCTTTCCAGAGTAACGAAGGAATTGGATGAAACTACCCGAAAAAAGGAGATTGCCTTAGATTTGTACCACAGATTATCTACGGATACAGAGAACACGGATTTGTTCGATAAGGTGGTGGATTTGTCCTACGAGAATGAACAGCTCCGGAGTAAGATTCAGGTCTTGCAGGATAAGCTAGAAAAATCCTATGAATTTATGAAGCAGTTCGTAATCAACGGAAGGAACATGCTGGATGTGTTCCGGGAGCGAATTGGCGAAGTGAAGGAGTGGGTGCACAGGAAAGTTGCCGGGATAGGACGGTAGGGGATGCCCCAAGTGGTAGAGATACTGCTTGGGGTGTTTTTGTTAGTTGTAGTTAAGTTTTGTAGATGTTATAATGGGGATATGGGTGCGATGAAGATTTACTAATAGATCGAGAGCTGTTACCTATGTACAATTTTCGTGAAAAGGAGACCGGAATGTTTGCAAAAACGATTAAGATTTCCGCAATAGTTCTTGTGGTGTTAACAATTATATTTACATTAATTTATCAATGCAATCCCAATACAGTGATATTGAGTATGGCGATTACATTTGGTATACTATTAGTTACCATTTTTTGATGCGTTTGGCTGTGGGATATGTTGTGAATGGAATCTTTCATAACAAGTTTAATTATAAAAGAAAATGGTTTCAAGAGAAGAAGTTTGAAAAGCGTTTGTATGAAGTGTTGCGAGTAAAAAAGTGGAAAGATAAAATGCCTACATTTGCACCGGAAATGCTGGATTTAAGAGTACATACATGGGAAGAAATTGCAGGAGCAATGTGTCAGTCGGAAGTTGTGCATTCAATTATAGTGGTGCTATGTTTTGTGCCCATACTGGCTACGTTAATCTGGGGGACGTTTTGGGTGTTTTTTATTACGTCTGTTTTATCTGCTGGTGTGGAGAGTTTGTTTGTGATAATGCAAAGATATAACAGACCAAGGGTAATAAGGATGATTGAGAAGGAGAGGAAACAGAATGGATATTGTTAAATTTAATGTTGATATGCAAAAGCAAGTGAATGATTTTTTCGAAAAAAGTTTTTTCTGCTGTGGGTATACCCTATTCTCCAAAAGATAGACATGCAGATGTGGCAAATGTAGAAAGCCATTATATGAATAATGGTTGTTTTTGGTGCCTGATTGATGATAACGATGTGATAGGAACTATAGCAATTCGTAAAATAGATGATGTAAAAAGAATAGTTGAATTAAAAAGAATGTTTGTGTTACCGGAATTTCAAGGGAATGGTTATGGAAGGTTATTATTAGAGCATGCGGTAAAATGTGCACGGGAGCAAAAGTATCAGAAAATATGTTTAGATACCAGAAAACAGTTTTCGGTGGCACAGCATCTATATCGAAGTGCAGGGTTTCAGGAAACTGAAAGATATAACGATAATGAGCATGCAGAGCTTTATTTCGAGATGGATTTATGAAAAAAATGTTTAGAGAATTGAAAGGGGAAGGATAATATGGATTTTTATGAGGTTATTGAAAAGAGAAGAACAATTCGTGATTTTGAAAATGTAGCAATACCAACGGAGATTATTGAACGAATAATAGAAGCTGGGCTTAAAGCTCCTACAAATGACCATATGAGAGACTGGCATTATGTTGCGATTCAGGATAAAAATGTGGTAATGCAGTTGTTGGACATCATACCCAAGGGAATTTCCGAAGAGGATATGGATCAGTTGATTGTAGACTGGAATTTAAGTGATAGTGAGCAACAGGAATGTTACAGAAAAGCTGTTCCCAAGCAACATAAAATGTTACTGGATGCATCCGCAGTTGTAATTCCTCTGTTGAAGCAGAAGACGGATATTTTGCACCCGGATAATATTTCGCATTTAAATGGTTTTGCTTCTATTTGGTGTAGTGTAGAGAATATTTTTCTTGCGGCAACAGCAGAGGGATATGCATGTACTCTGCGTGTGCCATTAGGGAATGAAGGTGAATGGGCAAGAGATGTGCTTGGCTATCCGGAAGATTATTTTATGCCTTGTTTTATCGGAATAGGCAAGCCAAAAGTGGATGCGGATGTTGTAAAGCAAAAGAAAATAGATGTAAAGGATAGGATTCATTGGGATAGATGGTAGGAATATATTTTAGTGGAACAGGTAATTCCAGGTATGCAGCAGAAATGTTTTGTAATGAATATGATGAAGCGGCTAAAGCATTTTCTATAGAGGACGATAATGTTATTCAGGCTGTGAAAAATGAAGAAATGCTTGTATTTGCATATCCGGTGCAATATAGTACTGTGCCCAAAATATTGCGTGATTTTATGATTGAAAATAAAGGACTATGGAAAAATAAGAAAGTTTTTGTTATCGCCACAATGGGATTGTTTAGTGGTGATGGAGCAGGAGTTCTTGGGAGACTTTTACAGCAATACGGAGCAGAAATAATTGGTGGATTGCATTTGAAAATGCCGGATAGCATAGGCGATGAAAAAGTGTTGAAGCGTCCGCTGGAAAAGAACAAGGAGCTTGTGAAGAAAGCGGAGCAGAAGATTAGCAAGTCGGTTCAGCTTTTGAAAGCAGGGAAACCAACCCAGGAGGGAATTGGCATATTATATCGTATGGCTGGTTTCTTTGGACAACGATTGTATTTTGGGCATAAGACAAAGAACTATTCTGATAAACTGCGTGTGGATGAAGATAAATGCATAGGGTGTGGTAAGTGTGAAAAGTTATGTCCTATGAATAATATCAAGATTGTCGATAAGAAAGTGGTGCAGAATAACCGGTGTACCATGTGTTATAGGTGCATCAATAATTGCCCGAAGCAAGCTATGACGTTGCTTGGGAAAGCAGTTGTGGAACAGAGCGTGATAGAGAAATATCTATGATGAGGAGAGTAGAATTATAAATGTTACAGCGAGTTTATGTGGAAAGGCAGATATGCGGAATGTATTTCTGTGGAGGAAACGATTAAGTGGATGAAGGGGGAAGTGTAGAATGGAAGAGGTTATTAGAAAATATTTTCAATGCTGGCTGGATAAAGATGGTGATGCTGTAAAAGAGATTTTCAGCGACGATATTATTTACAGCGAGTGTTACGGTCCGGTGTATAAAGGCATCGGACACATAATCAGATGGTTTGAGGATTGGAACCGGAAAGGTACTGTTTTGCAGTGGGATATAAAGCGTGTGATTGTTTCCGGGAATACAGCCGTTGTGGAATGGTATTTTAAGTGTGACTACGAGGGTAATGTGGATGGTTTTGATGGAGTGACAATTGCCGAGTTTGATGCGGATATGAAGATTTGTGATTTGAAGGAGTTTCAGTCGAAGGCAGAGCATTATTTTCCGTATAATTCTTGATAATTGAAATGATTTTGAGAGGAAAGAAGTAATGGACAGAGGAAACGAGTTTTTTAGAGAAAGTGTTGTTATGGCAAATGAATTGGATGCTGCGGGTGAGTTTATTTATGCGGCAATTGATAAATTTAATAAAATGAATAATTTTGACCAAGTAGGCGATAATTTCTTTTTTCTGTATCACTTAGCAGTTGGTATTGAGCGTGTGCAAAAAATTTTACTGGTAATAATTAATGATGTCGAAAGAGATGAAATAGAGGATTTTCTGGAGAAAATCAAGAGCCATAATCACATGATGTTACACGGTAAGATAAAAGAAAAAGTGAATATTTCGTTTTCAAAGGAACAAAATGATTTATTGAGTTTGTTGTCAGAATTTTACAATGCGGAAAGATATGCTCGATTTAATTTCTTTTCGTATGATTTTAAGGATAGAGATTTACTGACGAAATATGTACAAAAATATTGTAAAGATATTAGCTTTGATTATTCTTTATGCAAAAAAACACCACTAAATACGGATGAGGTAAAAGAGTTTTTCGGAAGAGTAATAGGGAGATTGTGTCAAAAATATTATAAGTTGATAGAAGAAGAGTCTAGAAATAGAAATATTTATTGTTATGAATTAAGATACAATTCGGCAGCTGAACGAGTATTTTGTGGAAACGAGGACAAAGGATCATATCAAAAGAAAATTGACAAAGAAAAGCGGGCAATAAAAGAATTGTTGCTTTATTTAAGAAGTCCTAGAGGAATGAACAAATTCATTGAATACATGGACCAAATAGAATCTTTGCCGTTTGATATAGCATTAATACAAGAATATGTTGCAGATTTGTGCAATAAAACGGTATCAGTTGATTTGATTGATGAAGTTGATTATATGTATGAAGAATTTGTTGAAGACAAATGTGAAAGGGAAGAAATGGTGTCATTAATTGGTGATAAAGGAGTTATGTTTGATTGGGAGGAAGGAGAGCGGTAAATTTTATATATCGCGAGTCGAATGACGCTCCATGGTTTGGGGAGTGTAGGTGATTTGTTGATATAATTATGTGGTGCCAAATGTTTTTTTTGTTCGGCATACTGATTTGATAGATGATTTGTATTTGTTTAGGGAAAATATCATTGTCAAGTCAAGGGGCTTGAGGTATAATTATTTTGGAAAAGTGTATGCAATATGTAAAAAAAGAATGATGTATTTAAGGGGTGTTTTTGGTACACTATATATCATAATATTTCTTTATAAAAATACAAGGAGGCGAAGAAATGAGGACTATCGAAAAGATTATTCGGAGATTAGGATATCATAACTCAGAAAAATTATTCTATTTATCAGATATTGATAAATGCGTCGACTTGTCATGGCATGATAGAAGAGTATTGCGCGAATTGGCTCCGTATGCTGCTTATATTGTAGATGGTAGTGTGCTTACAGTGTTTTTTGACGATTTAAATGATCGGCCGGATGTTGATCTTCATGGTAAGATATGGAATGCACAGATGCCAATTGTAATTTCTGATGAAGGTAACTATGTTAAAATATATAATGGGAAAAGCATGGACTTAGGTATTGATAAAAAAATCAGACTACGAGATATCATTTCGTATGATTTGAGTCAATGTGACGAAGAAAATGAGTTTTCGTATTGGAATGTGACTAATAGTTTGTCATTAGACCTTTACGAAAGAAGTATGTGCAAAAAGAATTTAAATGAATTTTTAATTGATAATCTTAGATACATTACCAAAAAGTTAAAAGATGAATTTAAAATATCCTTTGCAAATAAGTTGATGTTGAGGGTATTGTTTATTCGATATTTGATTGATCGTGGTGTAAACATCGGATATATGGGGCTTGGGGATAATGTTAAACAGTCGCAGGAAATATTTTTAAGTATTATTCAAAATAAAAATGACTTTTGGGCATTGGTTAAATATCTGAAAGAGAGATTTAATGGTAATCTGTTTGAAATAGATGAGGAAAAGGAAGATGCTGAAATTACAGATGCATCTCTTGTTGTGTTACATGATTTTTTGACAGCTAAAGAAGAGATGAGAACTGGGCAATTATGTCTGTTTCCTTTTTATGATTTTAATATCATTCCAATTGAATTGATAAGTAATATATATGAGATATTGTTAGGGAAAGAAAAACAAAATAGAGACAAGGCGTTTTATACACCAGAATATTTAGTAGATTACATAGTAAATAGGACGGTTGAAAATTATCTTATCAAAGAAAACGAATGTAAAGTATTAGACCCATCTTGTGGATCTGGTATTTTTTTGGTTAAATCTCTTCAAAAGATATTAGAGCGCAATGCGGAAAGCAATGGGTTTTTGAAAGATAAAGAGAAGATTAATAAACTCGTTGAAGAAAACATATATGGTGTTGATTATAACGAGGAAGCTGTAGATGTTACTATTTTTTCACTTTATGTAACACTGTTTGATTATCAAGATCCTAAAAGTTTAGAAGATTTCAGATTGCCATTATTAAAGAATAAGAATATTCTCTATGGAGATTTTTTTGATGAAGAGAATATGAAGGCAATTGAAAAAATAGACTATAAATTTATTTTGGGAAATCCACCATGGGGAAGTGTTAATCAGCATAATTATAAGAAATATTGTGATGATAGAAATGTTATTGCCCAAGACGGAGAAATCAGTGTTGCATTTTTGTTGAAAGTTCAGGAGATTGGGGATGTAGATACTGAATGTAGCTTGATACTTCCTTCAAAAATATTGTATAAGGGAAAGAGTCCTTCGGTAGCCTTAAGAAAAAGATTATTGACTAATACACAATTGGAGCAAGTACTAGAACTTTCGGCTGTAAGAAAACAGATTTTTAAAGGCGCGATAGCTCCGGCAGCAGTGCTTTCTTTTCAGTGCCAAAAAAGTGCATTGAATCATAAAGTTGAATATATTAGTTTGAAACCAAATAAATATTTGAAGCTATTTGGTGTAATTATGATAGAACCTGATGATGTAAAATATGTAAAACAGACATTGTTTTTGGAAAATGATGATTTGTGGAAAATATTAGTTTATGGTGGATATTGGGATTTTGAATTGCTTAGTATTATGCGTAATAAATTTAAGTCTATCAGAGATGTTGCCATAGAGCATAAGCTAATCTTGAAAAAGGGACTTCAAGACAGTGATGGAAGTAAGGATGCTTCGCATTTGACGGGAAGAAAAATTTTAGATTCAGATAAGGCAATAGACCATTTTTATTTCAATGATAATGCATATTCGATGTTGAACAAACTCACAATACGGCGTACTGTAATTCCTGAGATATATCAAGCACCATATGTTCTCTTTAAAAAAGGGTTAGATTGTACGGATTATACGATAAGGGCAGTATATACAGAAGAAGATTTCCTTTATCGCGAAACCATAAATTGTATTAAGGGTTCAGAGGCTGATAAGAAGATTTTACTTAATTTATGTGGTTTGCTTAATTCTTCGTTGTTTTCTTATTTTAATTTAATGCTTGGGTCTTCAGCCGGTATAGAAAGAGAACAGATTTTTTTGAAGGAGTTAGAGGATTATCCGTATGCATATAGTGATGAGCTTGTTGAGTTGGTTCAGACTATGCAACAATCAGAGACTATTGAAGAAAAAGAGGAATTACAGAAAAATCTTAATCAATGTGTTTTAAGAATGTATGGATTGCAAGATAATTCTTTCGTTGATTATGTTTTATCTACTCAAATTCCTTTACTTTGTGGAACTTATCAGGAGAAAAAATGTGATGTAAAAATGATGAAAGAGTACGCATCAATATTTTCTAAGATATGGGATGAACACTTTGGGCAGAGTGGGGTTTATTATACTATAGCCATTTATCCAGATATAAAAGGAAAGTTTGCAGCTATACGTATAAAACTCTCTTTTGATGATAGTGTAGATAATATTTATGTTGTTGATAATATCAATGAAGATGTAAGTTTGCTTGCAGACTTTATGGTTTATCAGTTGAATGATTGCTTTTATCAAGCGAAAAATGTTGTGGAGTTTTCAGAAGATTCGTTTGTAATTGTTAAATCTATAGAGGCTAAGAATTGGCATCCTGCAATGGCGATAAAGGATAGTTATAAAGTTTTGAATGCAGTTCTTCTGGGAAAGGGGGACTGTTGATGAGCGGTATATTAAACAAAAGTATTTTGGATGCATTGTATAGAGCAAATTTTGAGAAAATTACAAATTATATTCTTGATATATGTGAATTGGTTGTAGAAGATTATGAAAATAAACAACTAAAACTTCCGAATGATGAGAATAAAATTAGGAGTATTATGCTTGAGGAATATATGAAAAAGCAAAAAGGCTCTTATGGTATGTCGGATTATAGGTTTGAGTTAGAAGTACCAGAGAATTATGCTGGTAATGGACAGCATATTGGTAGAGTAGATATTCGTATTTTGTTAAAAAGCGATTTTGAAAAAGAAGATGCCTACTATATCATAGAATGTAAGAGGATTGATGGTACAGCTGACTTAAATAAGAAATACGTAAAGGAAGGTGTCGCCCGGTTCGTCACGCAAAAATACTCATCATATTATGGTAGAAATGTAATGCTTGGATTTGTAGTAAAAAAGATGGATATATCTGCTAATGCACAGTTAATTGAAAGCATTCAGAATTCTGATTTAGATCAAAATATGCATGGTAATTTTGAATCAGTCAATAGTGACAATTTAACAGAAAGTTATAAATGTATGTATCGGATACAGTCAGGTGAGCTGGAACTGAGACATATTTTTTCAGATTATTCAAGTATTATGTAGGATAACAAAAACAAAGGAAGTAGGTTCGTCATTTTTTCTTTGACGAAATAAGAGAGGGTAAATTACATATGAAGGGTAATATAGTTCGTATTGGACCAAAAACAAAGGGATATGGTTTTATTTTAGGTGAGGATGGAAATGATTATTTTTTGCATATAAGCAAACTTAGTGGGTGTATATGGGAAGAGTTGACTGAAGGGGATGAAGTGTTTTTCGAACCATTACAAAGAGATAAGCTTATAGCGATTAATGTTCAAAAGTACAAGAATGAGAAAGGAGAAATATCCAAGGAGTCAGAAAAACAAGTATATGCGGGCATTAATCCAATGGTTAAATTATATTCTTTTCAAGAAGCGGAAAAGCAAATTGTTAGGACATTAGCTAAAACATTTTATGTTACAAACGGAGGGACAGAGATCCATTTGGGTGCTACAAGCAAATATAGATATTGTCTAGTAAAGCCTACCGCATTATTTGGAGAGAAATTTAATTTGAAAAGAGAAATGGTAGTAGTGTTCTCTGATTATGAAAAATTTGAACCAAGAACATTTGATGCAATTGCAGAGGTTTTTAATAGAAATAAGCAAGAATTTAGAATAGATAAAATATGCAGTATTATTGTTAGTAAGGACAGAAATGTTTGTGAAGAGGTAGCCCAGATATTAAAAAGTGATGTGGAAATGCAAGTGGTTGTTCCATTTTCTTATGAGGAGTTGTATGTAGGAAACAAGACGACATTAATTACAAAAAGGTTTCAGGAATTTTTTTATGAAAGAGATTTGTTTGCCTTTGAATCTCCCTTGAAGAAGGATATATATTTCTTCGGTAGAAGGGAATATGTACATGAACTAATTAGCCGTCATAACAGTGCTGAAAATTCAGGAGTTTTTGGATTGCGTAGGAGTGGAAAAACTTCTGTTTTGCAGGCAGTTGAAAGAGCAACAAAATATACGAATATAGATTGTGTTTTTGTGGATTGTCAAAATTTATACCATTTTAGTTGGTATAAAGCATTATCTGCAGTTATTATAGAGATTAAGAAAAAATGTTCTACGTTGGTGGAGATAAATACTGAAAATTATACCGAAGAGAATGCTAATGCACAATTTATTAATGATATAGAAGTTATACTTAACGACATGGATCATGATATTTTGTTGCTAATGGATGAAATAGAGCAAATTACACCGGGATTAGGAATGAAAGAGAACTGGAAGCTTGGTGATGATTTTGTTAAATTTTGGCATACTATAAGGAGCTGTTTTCATAGATGGGGGCATAGATTTACCTTTATTTTGGCAGGAACAAATCCTTCGGCGATAGAGCAGATTAGTATTAATAAGCACGATAATCCTCTTTTTAATCAATTAAAATTTGATACTTATTTACCACCATTTGATTTTAGTAATACAAGAGAGATGGTTAATAAATTGGGAATCTATATGGGGCTTTCATTTGATGATACCGTGTGTGCAAAATTGACACAAGATTTTGGTGGACACCCTTATTTGATGAGGCATTTTTGTAGCGCAATAAATAGTTATATTGTCAAAAATCATCTTGAAAAGCCAATACGAGTTACAAACGCGATTTATGATAAAGTTATGCCTATTTTTTCAGAGAAATCAGCGGATAATTACTGTAGATTTATATTAGGAGTTCTTATTGATTATTATCCAGAGGAAAATAAGTTCTTAGAAAAATTAGCATTGGGGAATATTAAAGAGTATGACCGTGAGGTTTATGATCCACAAATGATTGCACATTTGGTAGGATATGGAATAATAGAAAGCAATCAAGGTGTTTTAGGATTCAAGATAGAAGTCTTAAAGAATTATTTGTCGAGGAAATATGCATATCGACGGCAAAATATGACAACTAAAGAAAAATGGGCAGAAATTTCCGAGAGGAGAAATCAGGTAGAACCGCAAATCAGAATTATTGTAAAGAACCAATTGAAAGCAAAATTTGGTACTGGAGCAAAACAAAAAGTATTGGAAAGCATGAGACAGGATATTCGAGCAAAGTATGTTGGTCTGTCGTATAATGATTTGTTTGATCCGAAAAAATGCGAGATTTACTTTTTGCAGTTGGGCAACTTGATTGAGAAGAATTGGGAAGATTGTTTTAAAAACATTTTCTCAAAAAACAAACCAACAATCAAATCGTACTTTACAATAATAAATAATTTGCGTCTAGAATGCCATGCTGCAGAAGTTACAGAAGCTGAAATGGAAAGTTTTAGAGGGGTAATGTCCATGCTAGAAAAAGAATGCTCAAATTATTTTGAGTAAGATTAAGAAGGCTGTCTAAGAAATACATGATGAGTTAACATCCTGATGAATATATGAATGATGCAAGAGGATTATAAAAAGCCTGACTCGAATTGAGAATCAGGCTTTTGCCGGAAGATTATTATGTTAAAACGCTTCCAAACTATCCTCCGCATTCACCCATGCCTGCATCTCGCCATCCAGTGCAAGCAGGGCGTATTTCAGTGGATTATCAATCGCCAGAGCATTTAGGCACCGTTGAGAATTAGGCATGGTCCGTATTCCTGATTCTGCCTGATTACAATCAAGCCGGAGGATGTAGCCGTTATAGTGGTTAATGTCGATGCTATTGTGCATCGGGTTATATTCTGCGTGTATCAATTTCATTGTTATCAGTCCTTTCGTTTTAATTGGAGGTAAAAAGCCCATGGGCTTATTTTGGACTTGAAAAACTTTCGAAATAGATATAATAATCACAAAATGTACTATTTTATGAAATGAAATATCACTAGAAATATTCAGAACAATACAAGTTGTGATATTAACAGTTGTGCCATAAAAATAATTCTCAGCCCTAAAGCTGATAAAGCGTGAAAATGCCTTTATCAGCTTTTTTATTGCAGTACTGGACCACTTATAGTTTTTTTATGTACCGCTTGCCTAAATTCGCTGGGAAATTTTAGCTGCTCTCGCTATAATGACAATTACAGGAGGTACATTATGAATATCCGGATAATAGAAAATATAAACGAATTTTTTGAAATAATCATAAAATGCCCGAAGGCAGATGCAAGTGTAATGAAATTAAAAAAACATATCGAAGCCTTTGAAGAAAAACTTGACGCTATTGGTAATGATAAGCATTATTTGATTTCTCCTCTAGAAGTATTATACTTTGAAAGCGTTGACAACCGTACCTTTCTTTATACCGAGACGCAGGTCCTTGAAATAAAGAAACGACTTTATGAACTTGAAGAAATCTTGTCTGACAAGGATTTTGTACGTATTTCAAAATCACAACTTGTAAATATCAATAAAATTAAATTATTGAAGCCCGAACTTAATCGTTCAATAACTGCGGAAATGATAAATGGTGAAATTCTTTTCATATCACGCCGTTACGCAAAACAAATAAAAACACTTTTATCTATTTAGGAGATATTTATGAATACTAAAAAAGAACTTAAAACTTTTTTTATATGGTTAAGAAATGGAACATGCTTCGCGGTAACATGGTTTCTGATACTTGAACTTATTGTAAGTTGGATATCTGGAACCGACACAATTTCTGTTGTCAATCTTACAAAAACAATTGTTTGGACGCTGGGCGGAGTGCTTATATTCTGTGTGGCTTTTACCCGGCTGTTTATAAGGCGATTTGGTTTCACCGCAAGACTTACTATCTTTATGTTGGCGATAACATTCTATGAAATATTGTTTTTTTATAGCATAGGGCTATTTGGAGATATAAGTTATTTGCATCAATGGCTGCTCTTTTTTTCTATTATCTTGTGCCTATATTTTATCTGTCTTGTGATTTACGGTAGTTATCGTAAAAAAAAGTGCGAGTTATATACTCACGCATTACAACAATACCAACAGGAACGGAGAACCATAAATGAATAATATTAAGGAAAACATAACAGACTTGGAAAGTTTAAGAAATGATATAGTAATAAAGCAGAAAAAGGGATTGCCCTTTATCGGTGCATCGATTGTTATCTGGTTATTGATACTAATTGTGATAATGCTGGATTTACCACAAGATAAAGAGAATTTATTTGTGTTTTGCTGTTCGTGTCCATTGCTGCCGATTTCCTGGCTAATTGGTAAAGTATTAAAAGTTGATATTTTTGATAAAAGCAATCCTCTTGGCAATGTTGGATTTTTATTTACCTGTAACCAGTTTTTATACTTATTAATTGTGATATGGGTATTTAGTGCTGTTCCTGATAAAATGGTAATGGTTTACGCAATGGTTTTTGGTGCTCATTTACTTCCGTATTCATGGTTATATAAGTCGTTAAGCTATCGGATTTTTGCAATAGCAATAACAATAGTTTCGCTTATTGTTGGATGTATTTTTCAGGCTTTTTCAATTGCAGTTACAATGTTGATTATCGAGGTTTTATTTGTTTTTAGTTTGCTTGTTGAAGTTCGTATGTTTATGAAGAAATAAAAGGAAAATTCCAGTTTGAGCCTTTGTATATCACTCGGGAGTATCCTAAAGTTTGTGTAAACCTTGTGGTATGAAGTTTTGCACGTGTGATTATGAATAAAAAGTAATTGTGCGAACAAAAATTGTGGCGACATGTCGCCAATTTAAGAAAGGGGATTGTAGAAATGTACCAACCAATCGACCAACAACGAACCGGACAAAAACTAAAACTCATGTTCAAGCTGGCAGGCTACGATGTGAAGTATATTCAAGAGTACTTAAACCTCTCCTGTCCGCAACCGATTTACCGTTGGTTTAAAGGTCAGAATCTGCCAACGGTAGAGAAACTTTATGCCCTAAGTATTCTCCTTGGTGTGCATATGGAAGAACTACTGGTTTTGCAGGGACAGCCTATGAATATAGGCTTGTATAAGGTGGCGCAGGAGCCGAAGGATAAGCGCCTTTTATACTACGTCCAGCGCCTGCAGAGGGCAGCATAAGTGTTTTGGACTATCCGTCCAATGACAAAGACTTGACTTTGAGATATCCTTTTATCAGGACCTCTGAATGGATTCTGGTAAGAGGATATTTTTATTTGGGAGAGGAGGATTGTCATGGGAACCAATTATTATTTTATGAGTAGGAATAAGGAACTGCTGTATACTTATTTTGCTGAGAAGTCGGAGTGGGGTGTGCTTGGCGAGGAGTATACCATCGTGGATGAGCCATATCTTGGTTATCGGTGTCACCTGAATAAATTAAGTTGCGGATGGCGGCCCTTGTTTCAGAAACATAGAGCATTTGATAGTTTTCGGAAGCTGGAGGCGTTTTATCGGGAGCATCAGGCGGATTTGGAGATTTATGATGAATATAGGAGGCAGTATTCGTGGGAAGAATATTTTGAGACGCTTTACGAACATAGCCGGTGTCATCCAGAACCGGTGAAGTGGGTGTATGAAGTGAAACCCTATGTCTCCGGATAAGAAGCCCCACCTGCGGACTGTGGGATGTTGTGAAGAAGAGGCGGAGCTTTATAGTCCGTTTAATCATATAGAGTATGAGAAGACGTTACAGCAAGCAAGGCAGAAATTCGGCGTGTATGAGCAAGAGTATGGGGATATAAAGTATTGGAATGATCCGGATTATCTGTTTGATTGGACAGAAGGGGTGTTTATGTAGGTATAAAGCAAGCAAAGAATAACAATTATCAATTCCGCAAACACTATAGCATAAATGTAGATTTAAGTAAAAGTACACACAATAAACGATAATGTGTATTTTTACTTAAATATTTGTTGACGAAGTATCTGTGTAATGCTAAAATTTGAGTAAAGATACATACTAACCATAACTGTGTGTATAAACACTTAAACGGAGTTGGTGGATTATGGTTTTGACATATAAGCAATGTATAGAGAAATATGGTAGCGACCATATGTTGAAAAAAGAAATAGCGGAAGGGAATCTTTTTCAAAAAGAAAAGGGAATTTATTCCCTGAGCGAAAGTTGTTCTGAGTTGGAGATTATCGGTGCGAAATATCCGAAGGCAGTTTTTTCCGGGGAAAGTGCTTTTTACTATCATGGTCTGACGGATGTGATTCCTGATTTTTATCATTTGGCAACGGTCAGAACCGATGGCAGGATTAAGGATGAACGGGTAAAGCAGACATTTTTGAAAGAGGATATTTTTGATATGGGGCAGATTAAGATGTCATATCATAACACGGAGATATGCATTTATAACTTGGAAAGGATGCTGATTGAGCTTGTTAGATTTCGAGGCAAATTACCATTTGACTATTACAAGGAGATTATCGGATCGTACAGGAATCGTGTGGAGACTATGGATATTGCGAAGGTGGAAGAGTACGCAGCTAAGTTTAAACATTCGGATAAAATGATGCAGATTATTGAGTTGGAGGTATTGTAATGAACTTGTTGGATGAAGTAGATAAAATTAAAAAAGATGGATACAGCGAAGCAAATGCAGAAGCCAAGCTGTGCCAGGATATTATTATAAAGGCAATTTCACAGAGTAGTCTGAATAGAAATGTCACCATTAAGGGCGGTGTAGTTATGCGTAGCCTGTCCAGGAATTCAAGACGAGCTACGCAGGATTTGGACTTGGATTTTATTCGATTTTCCATATCCGAAGAATCCATAGGAATATTTATTGAAAAGCTGAATTGTATAGATGGGATTCGATTGCGGATGTCAGCACCCATAGAGGAATTAAAACATCAGGATTATAAAGGCAAGCGTATTCATATTGAGATATCCGATGACTTCGGCAATGCGCTTTCGTTGAAAATGGATATTGGTGTACATAAAGACTTAGATATTGAACAGGAAGAGTATTGTTTTGATGTATGTTTTCAAGAGGATTCTGCCAGTGTGTTAATTAATTCATGTGAGCAGATGATTACTGAAAAATTGAAATCTTTGATGCGGTTCGGAACCCGGTCTACCAGATATAAAGATGTATTTGATATCTGTTATTTGTCTGAATTGGCAGATATGGAGAAACTTCGATTCTGCATACAGAAGTACATATACGCTGATACCACAATTGATGTAAATGATGCGGATGAAATTCGAAGAAGGGCAGAAAGAATTTTTTCCAGCGGTACATACAAAAAGCAAGTGGAGAGGTCTAAAAAGAACTGGCTTGATTTATCGGTGGATGAGGTGCTGAAGATGGATTTGGAGTTTTTAAGCAGAATATAGCGAAGGGAGAGTCGGCAATGTTGTACAATTACATAAAAACTCATTATAAACAAGCAGAGCCAATTTTCCTTTCTGATTTGTTAAGAACCAATATTACCTAGCCGGATTTAAATCAACAACTGAAGGAACCCTGTGAAAAAGGTTTATTGCAGCAATACGATGAAGAGGTATATTTCATTCCTAAGAAGACCACATTAAATTCTATTATTGGTCCCAACGCAGATATGGTGGCAATATATCGTTTCATTTCCAAAGGGGAAGATGTAGATGGTTTCTATGCCAGTAATACATTTGCTAAGCAGATAGGGATTTCCACGCAGGTTCCTCAAGTGATTGAGATTGTAAGCAACAATGTTTCGGATGACGGAGAAGTCTTGATTGGTAACAGAAGATTTGCTGTAAGGAAGCCGATTGTACCGATAACAAAAGAGAATGTATATCACCAGCTTTCTTTTGGTGTAGACCGGGATGTTTTAGTGGAGGAGCTGCAGTACTATTTTGAACAGACACAGGCGGCGGAGCATTTGGAGGAAGCATACCGGTATGTGGGAAGAAAGCCCAAGAGGGGACTGGAACAGAAGAATGTGAAGCTGGAACAGGAATGTGAGTTTCTTGAATTTAAATAAAAAACAGTTGACTTCTTCTTCTGTTTCTGCTATATTGCATTTAACACTTCAACGCGTCAAAGCCCTAAAGATTAAAGCATTAAAGAATATAAAAGACGTGTGAGTGACAGAAAGGAAGTAATGATATGAAACAGGTTGAACATTTATTAGGTTACAGAGCATCCATTAAGGTTATGGACGCAACACTTCGTGATGGCGGTCTGGTAAATGATTTTTATTTTACCGATGATTTTGTGAAAGCATTGTATAAGACCAATCTGGAAGCGGGCGTTGACTATATGGAAATGGGATACCGTGCTTCCAAGAAAGTATTTGATGAAACAAAATTCGGTAAGTGGAAATTCTGCAGCGATGACCATATCCGGGAAATCGTAGGAGAAAACGATACTGATTTGAAGCTGGCCATTATGGCGGATATCGGCAGACATGATAAAAACGATTTTGATGAAAAAGTAAACAGCCCGGTGGATATGGTCCGTGTGGCAGCCTACATTCATCAGATGCCCGAAGCTATTGACATGATTGAAGATGCGCATAAAAAAGGATATGAAACCACCTGCAACATCATGGCAATTTCCCAGACGCAGGAATCAGACCTTAAGGTAGCGCTGGATATGCTGGGCAAGACTCCGGTGGATACCATTTACATTGTAGACAGCTTCGGCTCCATTTATCCGGAAGAAATGAAACGTATTGTGGATATTTACATGGAAGCAGCGACCAAATACGGCAAACAGCTTGGTGTCCATGCCCACAACAACCAGCAGCTTGCCTTCGCCAATACCATTGAAGCCTGCGGTGACGGTGTAAACTGGCTGGATGCCACCTACAAGGGAATGGGACGCGGCGCCGGCAACTGTGCCATGGAGCTGCTGCTCGGTTTCTTAAAAAATCCCAAGTACAATACCTACCCGGTATTCCGTTTTATTTCCGATTACATGGTAAAGCTGGAAGAAGACGGTGTTGTATGGGGCTATGATTTACAGTACCTGATGACCGGTCAGTTAAACCAGCATCCCAGAGCAGCAATTAAATTTACCAAGGACAAGAGAAAAGATTATGCAGAATTTTATAAAGAACTGATTGTGTAAATATTTGAACCGGAGAGGAAGGCTCTCCGGTTTTTATTTTGTCCCTCTGTTTCTTACCCTTTTTTCGGTAGATAATTCCCTGCGGAAATGGTATAATCAAGGCAAATTAGGAAGGCATAAAGGCAGAAGAAAAATGACAGAAGTCGGTAAATACCGGGAAACAATAAATAAAAGTAAAGGGCTGGGTGACATATGAAAGAAAACTTAAACTGGGCAGTTTTGGGAACCGGTGTGATTGCCAATGAAATGGCGCAGGCATTGCAGAAAATGGGCAAAAGACTGTATGCGGTGGGAAACCGGACCCATGAAAAAGCCGTGGCATTCGGGAAAAAGTATCAGGTGGAAAAGGTTTACGACAATATAGAGGATATGTTTTTTGATGAAAAGGCGGACATCATTTATATCGCCAGTCCGCACAATACACATTATACCTTTATTAAGGAAGCCTTGAAGCACGGCAAGCATGTGCTGGCGGAAAAATCCATTACATTAAACAGCAGGGAGCTGGAGGAACTGCGTGAACTGGCTGCGGAAAACAATCTGATTTTGGCGGAAGCCATGACCATCTGGCACATGCCGTTATACAAAGAACTCTGGAAAATCGTGAAAAGCGGCGAGCTCGGCAGGGTACAGATGATTACCATGAATTTCGGCAGCTTTAAGGAATACGATATGAAGAACCGTTTTTTCAATCCGCATCTGGCGGGCGGCGCCATGCTGGATATCGGCGTCTATGCATTGTCCGTAGTGAGAGGCTTTATGGAAGAGGCGCCGGAATTTATTGTGAGCCAGTGGAAGGAAGCCCCCACCGGTGTGGACGAGCAGGCGACGATGCTTTTGCAGAATACCAAGGGGCAGATGGCAACGGTGGCGCTTTCCATGCATTCCAAGCAGCCGAAGCGTGCTATGATCAGCTGTGAAAAAGGGTATATTGAGATTATGGAATATCCGAGAGCGGACAAGGCTGTGATTGTGGATGCGGAAACCGGCAGCAGAAGGGAAGTTGCTGCGGGGGAAACGGAAATGGCGCTTTATTATGAAATGACCGATATGGAACAGGCTGTCCGGGAAGGCAATGCGGCAGCGATGCAGTGCGATTTTACGCGGGATGTTATGGCAATGATGACAAAGGTGCGCAAAGACTGGGGCATGCAGTACCCCGGCGAAGAGTGGTAGTGTAAAACGGCTGTGAAAAGGATGTGGAAAGTATATGGTAAAGATTGATCTGATTACCGGTTTTTTAGGTTCCGGTAAGACAACTTTCATAAGGAAATATGCCAAATATCTGATTGACCGGGGGCTGCATATCGGCATTTTAGAAAATGATTTTGGCGCCATCAATGTGGATATGATGCTTTTGCAGGACCTTTTAGGGGATAACTGCGAGCTGGAAATGGTTTCCGGTGGATGCGACCGGGAGTGTCACCGCAGACGATTCAAAACCAAGCTGATTGCCATGGGAATGTGCGGATACGACAGAGTGATTGTGGAGCCGTCCGGCATTTACGATGTGGATGAATTTTTTGATGCATTATACGAGGAACCACTTGACCAGTGGTACGAAATCGGCAATGTAATTGCCATTGTGGACGCAAAATTGCAGGAAAACCTGTCAAAAGAGGCAGAATATCTGCTGGCAAGTGAAGCCGCGGATGCCGGACGCATTATTTTAAGCCGGGCGGACGAAGCCACACCGGAGGAAATGGACAGAACGGTGGAACGGTTAAACAAGGCGCTGGAGCAGGTGAAATGTAAAAGAAGACTGGGTAAAGAGGTAATTCGAAAAGGCATTCCGGATTTGCGGGAGCAGGATTTACAGGAGCTGGTATCCTGCGGTTATGTATCGGAAAGCTATATTAAAATGGATCTGGGTGACTTCAAGGGCTTTGACTCATTGTTTTTCATGAACATAGAAATTACAGAAGAGGAGCTCAGAAAAGCAGTCTCGGCTATGATGAAAGACGAAGCCTGCGGCCGGATTTTCCGGGTAAAAGGGTTTATACAGAAACCTACGGGAGAATGGCTGCAGTTAAATGCCACCCATGATGCCATTTCGTTAAAACCCATTGAGGCGGGGCAGAAAGTGCTCATTGTCATAGGAGAAAATCTGTGCGAAGAGGCTATCCGGAAATTCCTTCCGGAAACTTCCGCGGCAGAAAACGAAAAGTAAGGCAGGTAACAAATTGACAACATACGAAAAGGGACAAATTATGGAACACACGGAAAAAAATCACATTGCCTATCTGGAGGCTCTGCGCCTGGTGGCGTGCATACTGGTGGTGGGCGTGCATGTGTCGGCATTCAATTTGGAGCAGGTGCCGGTGGAAAGTCTGAATTTCAAGGTCATGAACGGGCTGGACTGTCTGTCCATCTTAGGCGTGCCGTTGTTTGTGATGATAAGTGGGGCGTTGTTTCTGGCACCCTCGTATGAGGTCACGGTAAAGAAATTTTATACAAAGAAAATTCCCAGGATTGTTTTTTTGTATTTCTTCTGGCTTCTGTTTTACAACGTGGTGAATTTCCTGGAAAACGGCACTGTATGGAATTTTACCAATGTGAAAAAACAAATTGTACTGGAATCTCTTTTGGGAAAAGGAATGTATCATATGTGGTATCTGCCCATGCTGGCGGTGCTGTATCTTCTGACGCCGTTCTTAAAATCCTTTGCGGCGGACAGAAAAAAATGTATGTTGTTCTGCGCACTGGGCTTTGGCTATTCCATCCTGCTGCCGACGGCTTTGAAATTTGAATTCCCTTACCGGACGATTGTGGAAAGTCTGTATAACCAGTTTGACTGCTCCTTCTTTGGCGGCTACGAGACCTATTATGTATTGGGGCATGTACTGCATGAATACGTGCCGAAGTTATCCGCACAAAAAAAGGCAGCGCTTGGGCTTGGCGGTGTAATAGCCATGGGAATAGAGATTGCGGTGTGCAACGCCTGGTCGGTGAAGACCGGCGTTATGTCTACCGTATTAAATACGCCCTTCTCTGTAACGGCATTTATCGGAGCTGCGGCAATTTTCCTGCTGCTGCGTGACGGCGTGTCCGGCAGAAAGCAGCAAGAGCTTCCTGATAACGGACAGACAGCAAGCAATGTGCTAAGTTCCGGCAGTGAACAGCCTGCCGGCAGCAGGCCATCTGGAATTTGCGGCAAACTGGCAGGGCTTACCCTGGGGATTTACCTCATTCATCCGTTGTTTCTGCGGATTTACGGATGGCTGGGCGGTACCACTTTATTTGCACCGGCAGCCATTGCCGTGCCTTTGATTGTCGCATTGATTACACTGATAAGCGGAGCGGCAGTTTATGTGCTGTCTAAAGTGCCGGTGGTGAAGAAAATTGTGGGAAAGTAATAAAAGGAAAGGTAATGAATGGAAAGGTGAACGGATAAAAGCCTTTCATGTGGAAAAGAAGAGCAGAAAAGAGGAGAACAGTATGGGGGATTTACGGTTGCCGCGTCTGTTGGGGGATTATGCGGTTTTACAACGAGGAAAAGACATACACATCTGGGGATGGGATTTACCGGGAAGAACGGTAAGTATCAGTCTTGCAAGGGAAGAGGCGGACCGCAGGCTCCCCAAAAACATGGAGCAAGGAGGGGTACCGGAGCAAGGAGAGGTACCGGAGCAAGGCAGGACATCGGGTGAAAAAACACAGGCATGGCATGTAAGGACGGATGAAACGGGAAGCTTCTCGGCTTTCCTCCCGGCAAGAGGGGCGGGCGGTCCTTATACCCTAAGGGTAGAGGATGAAGCCGGAGAGCGGCTCGAAAGAAAGCATCTTCTCATCGGAGATGTCTGGTATTGCAGCGGTCAGTCCAACATGGAACTGCCTGTGAGCTGGGTGGCGCCTTATTATGAAGAAGAAATAAAAAACTGTGAAAATCCTTATATCCGCTCGTTTAAGATTGTGGAGCATGCAGACTTTCACGGACCGCTTTCGGAGCCTTTATCCGGGAAATGGAAACCGGCAAATCCGAAGAATGTTCTGGATTTTTCCGCCTGTACCTATTTCTTTGCGAAAAAAAGATGGGACCGGACCGGTGTGCCGGTAGGCATTTTAAATGTGAGCCTGGGCGGAGCCAAAATAGAGGCTTTTATGAGCCGGGAAATGTTAAAGGGGTATGATGACTGCCTGGCGGAAGCAGAACGCTACGCACAGGATGACTGGCGGAAAGAGCAGGAAGAAAAGAATGAGAAAAGCACGGCGGAATGGTACGGCAGACTGCAGAAAGAAGATGCCGGCATAAAGGGTGTGTGGATGCAGGAAGAAGCCTGGAATAAGAATAAAGAAAACGGGCGGAAGGAAGAGAAAGCAGAACACCGGGACGATTCTTCCCGGATAGACGTTCCTTTCTTTTTCCGGAACACCGGCTACCGGGGACTCTGTGGCAGTGTCTGGCTGGCAAGGCATTTTACGGTGACAAAGGAAATGGCGGCACAGGACAGTGTGTTCTGTCTGGGAACCATGGTGGATGCGGATGAAGTTTATGTAAACGGTAGTCTGGTGGGCTGCACGGCATACCAGTACCCGGAGCGGCGGTATCCGGTGAAAGCGGGGATGCTGCATGCGGGAGAAAACTTTTTAGTCATCCGCCTGATATCGGAACAGGGAGAGGGCAGAATTACACCCGGAAAACCGTTCTGCCTTAAAACAGAGAGCGGCGGGGAGATCCCGTTATCGGGGACTTTTCAGGCAAAAGTGGGAGCCGTATGTGAAAAACGTCCGCCGGTAGATTTTATTAACTGGCGCAGCACCGGATTGTATAACGGCATGGCGGCACCCTGCGAGGCTTTTCCGATTGCCGGATTTTTGTGGTATCAGGGAGAAGCCAATGCCCATATGCCGGGAGTGCTTACCTATGCGGACAAATTAAAACGGTTAATTGTGGGCTACCGGAAAGCCCGGAAGGACAACGGACTGCCGTTTCTTTATGTGCAGCTTCCCAATTTTAAGATAGAAACCTATTACGGAAATGAAGAGGAAAGGGACAGCGATTGGGGTGCCATGCGGCTGGAGCAGGAAAAAGTTCTAACGCTGCCCGGTACCGGAATGGTACGGACGATAGGACTGGGAGAGGACAATGATCTGCATCCACACAATAAAAAGGACGTGGGCGAACTGCTGGCTGACCTTGCAGAGAAAATGACCGGCAATCCGTAGGCGGACCATCGGAGAAAATGATCGGCAGTCCGCCTGCACACCCGCCGGAGAAATGACGGCGGATTATTGCCCTAATTTCCGGTATTCGGAGGGTGTGCAGCCTTTCTTGTCCTTGAAAATCCGGTTAAAGGCAGAAATACTGCCGAAGCCGGACTGCAGGGCGGCATCCGTTATGGAGATTCCGGGCTGGATAAGAAGCTGCTCCGCTAAGGTGATGCGCTTCTGGGTCAGATAATCATACGAGGACATGCCGGTAAACTGCTTAAAAAGCCGGGAAAAGTGAAAACGGGAAAAGCCGGATAAGGAGGCTAAATCGTCTAAGGTCAGATTTTCTGTGCAGTGTTCCGTGATATAGTTGCAGACCTCCATAAATTTTTCCACGTATTCATGCTGCTTGTGTACGGTGATTCCCGGAAAACGGCCTTTCTCCGTAAAGCTGGTGCGACCGAGCAGGGTAAAGAACTGAATCATAAGCGAGTAGATATAAGCTTCCGTAAAGGGAGGTTTATTTTCATGCTCATCGGTTACTTCATTTAAGATATGCCGCAGTTTTTCATTAAGCTGCGGGTAAGCGGAAACGGAAATGAACGCGTAGGGATGCAGGGAATGCAACAGGGTATCCATGCCCTGTACGTTGCACAGAAGACCGTAGTCGAATAACAGGATTAACCGTTCTCCGGAAGGCGGGGCCATCAGTTTATGCAGTACACCCGCCGGTACGATGAAAATATCTCCCTCCTGCAGCACATGGGGAGTCTTGTCTATTTCTACAGTATAGGTATTGGTGTAGGGCATAATGATTTCCAGTGCGGTGTGCCAGTGCAGGGGATAATCCTCTGTTTCCACATTGTGGTACAGCTTCAAGCCCCGGTAAGAATCGTAATCCACGGTTTCTCTTATGCCATTTAAAATCTGAATCATATGAAAGCCCTCCTTTTCTAACCTCAGTTTCTCACATCTTGCGCATATTGTCCACGTATATTTTACGGAAACGTGCCATATTGCATGAATTGCATAAGAAAAATGTATAATATAGTAAAATGTACCGGTGTAAATTAGCAATATCTGATAAGTAATGAGCAAGAAATGAAAGGCGGCATAGGACGCGTATGTTTACAATTTTCTTATAGGACAAAGCTTCTTACAATAAAACTTCTTTAACGGAAAAGGAAAGGAAAGAAAGGTATCGGGTATGGATTTAACACAAAATAAAGAAAAGATAAAAGAATTTCAGGAAAGGGCAAAAGAGCTTGTGGCACAGATGACACTGGAGGAAAAGGTATCCCAGATGGTGCATGGGGCAGCAGCTGTCGACAGGCTGGGCATCAAAGCATATAACTGGTGGAACGAAGCACTTCACGGTGTGGCAAGAGCCGGCACCGCAACCGTATTTCCCCAGGCAATCGGTCTGGCGGCTACCTTTGACGAAGACCTGGCGGAAGAGGTAGCGGATGCGGTTTCTACGGAAGGACGTGCTAAATTTAATATGCAGCAGAAATTCGGGGATACGGACATTTACAAGGGACTTACCTTCTGGTCGCCCAATGTGAATATTTTCCGTGACCCGCGTTGGGGAAGAGGGCATGAAACCTTCGGGGAGGACCCGTATCTGACTTCCCGTATGGGCGTCCGTTTTGTGAAAGGCATCCAGGGGCATGATGAAAATTATCTGAAGGCGGCGGCATGTGCCAAGCATTTTGCCGTACACAGCGGACCGGAGTCCCTGCGGCATGAATTCAATGCCGAGGTTTCCAGACAGGATCTGTATGAGACGTATCTTCCGGCATTTAAGGCATGTGTGCAGGAGGGAAAAGTGGAAGCGGTCATGGGTGCTTATAACCGGACGAATGGGGAACCCTGCTGCGGAAGCAAAACCCTGCTTACGGATATCCTGCGCAAAAAATGGGGATTTGAAGGCCATGTGGTTTCCGACTGCTGGGCCATTCGGGATTTTCATGAGGGGCACAAGGTAACGGAAGGACCTCTGGAATCTGTTGCCATGGCGGTCAATAACGGCTGCGACTTAAACTGTGGGGAATTGTTTGTGTATGTAAAAGAGGCGGTGGAAAAAGGGATGATAAAAGAAAGCAGGGTGGACGAGGCGCTGGTACATCTGTTTACCACCCGGATGAAATTAGGAATGTTTGACGGAAAGGGGAAAACACCCTTCGACAGTATACCGTATACGGCAGTGGACAGCAGCAAAATGCGGGCATTAAACAGAAAGGCTTCCGCCAAATCCGTTGTGCTCTTAAAAAATGAAAATAATCTGCTGCCGCTTGACCGTACACAGATAAAAACCATCGGGGTGATCGGACCCAATGCCAACAACCGGAGGGCGCTGGTGGGGAATTACGAAGGAACGGCTTCCCGTTATGTGACGGTTCTGGAAGGCATCCAGGAATATCTGGGGGATGAGGTCAGAGTACTCTATTCGGAGGGCTGCCATCTGCATTTAGGTTATGTCAGTCCGCTAAGTAAGGGACAGGACAGAAATGCGGAGGTGGAAGCCGTCTGCGAAGCCAGCGATGTGGTGGTGCTTTGCTTAGGTCTGGATGCGGGACTGGAAGGAGAGGAAGGCGACACCGGCAACCAGTATGCCAGCGGGGATAAACCGGATCTGAATTTGCCCGGCAGGCAGCAGGAAATCTTGGAGCTTGCCGTCAATAGCGGTAAGCCGGTGGTTTTAATCCTTCTTTCCGGAAGCGCACTGGCAGTCAACTGGGCGGAGATGCATGTGCCGGCCATTATACAGGGCTGGTATCCCGGCGCGGAAGGCGGAAGAGTTTTGGCGGAAACATTGTTCGGAGACATAAATCCTGAGGGCCATCTGCCGGTTACTTTTTATAAAGGAACGGAGGAGCTCCCGGCATTTACGGATTACGCCATGGAGGGCAGAACCTACCGCTACATGAAGCAGGATGCCCTGTATCCCTTCGGATACGGACTTTCCTATACAACCTATGCCTACAGCAATCTGACCGTCCGGGGAGAACAGGTGGGGGAAGACGGAACTGATATTACGGTAACGGTAAAAAATACCGGAAAGAGAACCGGTACGGAAACGGTACAGGTTTACATAAAGATTGAAAAAGAAGATACTCCCAATGCCCAGCTGAAGGCAATCAGGAAGGTTACGTTAAGACCGGGGGAAGAAAAAGAAGTGAGCATTCACCTGGCGAAGGATGCTTTCGGACTCTGCGACAAAGAGGGCAATTTCCGTACCCGTAAAGGGAAAGCAAAAGTGTATGTGGGCGGTCAGGCGCCGGATCGCAGGAGTGAAGAGCTTACGGGAGTAAAGGTGCAGTCGGTGATGCTTCGTACGGAAGATGAACTGTTATGGGAAAATTAGGGAATATCTTAGAAAATAAAATCAATGATTACAGTATCCGGAAAAAGCTTGTGCTTTTCTATGTCTGCTGTGTGCTTCTGCCGCTGTTCATCACGGACGGCGTCCTGTTTTCCATTTTATACAGAGGGGAAATTAAGGAGCGACGTTATGAAATGGAGAGTATGGCGGAAACGGCGCAGAATGATTTTACCTATGCGGTATCGGAGGCGGCGAAGCTTGCCAATACGGTATATATCAACCGCTCCGTCTATGAGTTTTTAGAAACGGAATATCCGGACGGTCTGAGTTTTTACGAAGCCAGCAGGGAAGTGGAAAAACGGAATTTTTACGAAACAGGTATCGGTTACGGCAGCGTCAGTGTGGTTATGTGTGCCGATAACGAAACCATAGTAAACGGTTCCCATTTTTACAAGCTTTCCTCCGTGCAGGAGGAGGACTGGTGCCGCAAGCTCCTTGACAGTGACGGGGATGTGGTGATGGCATACTATTACATGGGAGACAAATGGACATCGGCGGCGGGCAAGCGAAGGATTTCCCTGGTAAGAAGGCTGAACTATTACCGGGAAATGGAAAAGACAAAACTGATACGCATTGACTTAAATTATGCAACCCTGGAAAAAAGGCTGCAGGAGATTAAATTCCATGCACCGGTATATGTCTGTGCGGGTGACCGGATTCTGCTTTCCAACACGGCTTATACAAATAATAAAGAAGATTTTTCCTATCTGACAGGTACAGAGCCTGTGGGGTATGAAAAGCAGTTCGAACTGTATGGGGAAAATTACCGTATTCTTGTCATGGAAACCAAAAGTGAGCTTCTTTCCATGATGCGGGATCATGCCGTGACCATTATGCTTATGCTGGCTTTGAATATCCTGTTCCCGGGGGGGATGGCCTATGTATTCCATAAATCCATTGTTTCCCGGCTGATGGTGCTGAGTAAAGCCTTTGATGAGGTGGAACTCCAGACCCTTCAGGAAATTCCGGATGTCAGGGGAATGGACGAAATCGGCAGTCTGATGCAGAACTATAACCGGATGGTGGTAAGACTGCGGGAACTGATTAAGACTGTTTATACGGACCGGATGGAAAAGCAGAAGGTGGATCTTGCCAGGCAGAAAGCGGAGCTTTTAGCATTACACAGCCAGATAAATCCGCATTTCCTTTACAATGTACTGGAAAGCATACGGATGCACAGCATTATGAAGGGGGAAGAAGAAACCGCTTGTATGATTGAGCGGCTGGCGCTTTTAGAGAGACAGAATGCCGAGTGGTCACGGGACATGATAAGCATCAAAGAAGAGCTTTCTTTTGTGGAAGCCTACCTGCAGCTCCAGCAGTACCGGTTTGGGGACCGCCTGCATTATGAACTGGAGGTGGAAGAAGGATGCGGGGAGTATCTCATTCCCCGGCTGACACTGGCAACCTTTACGGAAAATGCCTGTGTGCACGGAGTGGAGAAAAAGACCGTACCATGCTACGTTTACCTCCGTATATATGGTCAGAACGGTTTTGTGTACATGGAGGTGGAGGATACCGGCGCCGGCATGGAGGAAGAGGAAGTCGAGAGACTCCGGGAGAAAATAAATATTTCCGATGTGGATGAAATGTGCCGGAGCGACCATGTGGGCATTGCCAATGCCTGTCTCAGACTGAAAATGGTTACCGGAAACAGGGCACAGTTTGAATTGGAAAGCGAGAAGGGAGCCGGGACACTGATGACAATCCGTATTCCGGTGGAGGTATTGGAAAAGAAGGATATTTTTCTATGAAAGGGAAGGGTGAAAACAATGTGTCTGAAGGTTATGCTTGTGGATGATGAGCCGTTTATTCTGAAAGGGCTTACCATGCTGATTGACTGGGGAAAAGAAGATTGTGAAATTGTGAAAACGGCGGCAAACGGACAGGAAGCGTATGAATTCCTGAAGGAAAACCCAAAGGAGGGAGTCGATCTTATTCTGACGGATGTAGAGATGCCGGTGATGAACGGTCTTACTTTGCTGGAAAAAGTGAAAAAGGAAAAAATTTCAGATGCCTGTTTCGCCATTTTAAGCGGATATAATGAATTTGCCTATGCACAAAAGGCGATTGCCTGCTCCTGTATGGAATATATCTTAAAGCCGGTATCGAGGGAATCCCTGCTCTCCCTTATCAAAAAAGTAGGAGGGAAAAGGGAAAGCATACGGAAAAACAATGCCGGGATGCTGCGGCCCCTGCGGCAGTCCCGGACTGTGCAGAACCTTTTTACGGAAGTAAAAGACAGCACAGCTATGAAGGGCCGGAATGTCCTCTGCAAGCAGAGCCTTGACAGACTGCTGGGGGCTGTGGAGCAGAACCGGATTTCCGAGATTCACAAAAGTGTGGAGGTGCTGTTTACGGAAATGAAGGCTTCCGGTTTCTCGGAAGACCTGATTAACATGAATATCAACTATCTGCTGTTCCAGATGACGCATCTGGCTGTGGAGCAGGACGAATCGGTGGACCAGGAAGAGGTGCTTCTGTATATTATGCGGAATGTATCGGAGGAAGGACTGGAAAAAGGAAGTACCATGCACCTGAAGCGTTTTGCATGCGAATATGCAGAGTATCTGGTGCAGCTGCGTGGAAATGTCTCCAAGGGTGTACTATTATCCGTGGAAAAAGAAGTGAGGGAGCATTATGCCGAAAACCTGACACTGAAGGATTTGAGCCGGACCTATTTTGTGAATAGCTCCTATTTAGGTCAGATATTCCGGAAGAAATACGGACAATCGTTTAAGGATTATCTGAACGCCTATCGTATCGGGCAGGCTGCCGTCCAGCTGGTACGGACGGACAAAAAGATAAGTGCGGTGGCAGAAGATGTAGGGTATCATGATACGGATTATTTTATCCGCAAGTTTATAGAAATCAACGGCTGCACACCGGCGAAATACCGCAAAAACGCAAGGCAGATGCCGGCGGAAGCTGTAGAAAAAGAAAGTGCTGTTCTGTAGTTTATCCTGTTTTATGCCATAGTTTATCGGGAGATTTTTGTCAGCTCTTTATTTATAATAGAATTATCAAATAACAAATAACAAGGGAGGGTTATCATGAAAGGTAAGAAAATTACAGCACTGCTATTGGGCACCTGTATGATGGCAACGGTACTGGCCGGATGCGGAGGTAAAGCAGGCAACACAGATGGCAACGCAACAACAGGAACGAGCACGACCGGCAACGGCGAAACCAAAGAAGCAGAGGCAGGCGTGGGGGCGCTTCGCGACAAAGAGTATGCAGATGATGAAATTATTACTTTCACTATGTTTACGGCGATGCCGGATGCGGAAATTAATGACGGAAACGATGTGCAGGAAATTATAGCAAAGAAGACCGGCGTCAGAGTAAAGGAAACCTGGCTGACCGGACAGACAGATGCGGAAGCCATCGGTACCATTATTGCAGGAGGGGAATATCCCGATTTTATCAACGGCGGCGATTCCATGAAGCCCCTGTACGATGCGGGAGCTCTGGTTGCCTGGGACGATTATATTGACAAATATCCGAATATCAAGGAAATGTATTCGGATGCAGAGTGGGAATCTTTCCGCCAGGATGACGGACATATTTACTGGGCAAACGTGTTCCAGAACAAGTATGGAGAAGATAAGACTACCACACATAACGATGAAGCCTTCTGGATTCAGGTAAGAGTTTTGGAATGGGCGGGATATCCCGAAATCGAAACACTGGATGATTATTTCGATGTAATCGAGAGATATATGGAAGCCAATCCGACCATGGATGACGGCACCGCCAATATTCCGTACACCATTCTCTGCGAGGACTGGAGATATTTCTGTATTGAGAATGCGGGACAGTTCTTAGACGGCTATCCCAATGACGGTTCGGTTATTGTGGACACCGATAATATGAAGATTGTGGACTACAATACTACCGAAACCACAAAGAGATATTTTGAAAAGCTGAATGAAGAGTATGCAAAGGGAATGATTGATCCGGAATTTGCAACCCAGACCTATGACGAATATATCGCAAAGCTTTCCACCGGCGCTGTCTTAGGTATGTGCGACCAGTGGTGGGATTTCGCCTACAATGTAAATGATGTATACAAGCAGCAGGGACTTGACTTAAAAGGCTGCAATTACGTTCCCCTGGGACTGACCATTGACAAGGGTATGGATCAGATGTGGCATACCTACGGTGATACCTTAAATGCTTCCAACGGTATTGCTATTACCACAAGCTGTAAAGATGTGGATGCTGCTTTCCGTTTCATGAATTCCTGCCTGGATCAGGAAATCCATGACCTGCGTTTCTGGGGTGTGGAAGGAATTGACTATGAAGTGGATGAAAACGGTTTGTATTACAGGACCGAGGAACAGAGAGTAAATGCAGCTGATACCGGTTATCAGGCTTCCCATTTATGTACCTATTCCTATTTCCCGCAATGGCTCGGAACCAGCAAGGATGGAAAGAATGCCATGCAGCCCGCCGAGCAGCCGTCTGAATTCCAGAACGGTATGGCAGAGCCATTGGTAAAATGCTTCAAAGCATACGGCGCTGACAACTATGTGGACATGGTTGGTTCTGTAGTCAAAGAAACCGGTCCCTGGTTCCCGATGTATTCGTATTCCAATACGCTCACAACCGAAACCCCCGGTGGTGTGGCATGGACAAAGATGGGTGAAGTCAAGCATGAATGGCTGCCGAAGGTAGTTATGGCTTCTGATTTTGCTTCTACATGGGACAATTATATGAAGGTTTATAATGCAACCAATCCACAGGACTTCCTGGCTGAGATGCAGACAGAGCTGGAGAGACGTGCTGCAATGGGACAGTAAGACATTGCGGAGAACAAAAGGGTAAACATGAGTGGGCAGCTATGTGCCGGATGGCCACATGGCTGCCCAAACTTTAAAGAAAAATAGGAGGTTTTGCTATGACAGCGGAGAAAAAGAAAAAAACTCCGGGTCCCAAAATAACCTGGAAAGAAATAAAAAAACAGAAGTTTCTGCTGATTTGCTCTGCTTTTTTTGTAATCTACGGCTTTGTCTTTTACTATCTGCCCTTGGGCGGATGGATTATGGCATTTCAGAACTATAAACCTAAGGATGGATTTTTACATTCTAAATTTGTCGGATTAGATAAATTCGGGTTCCTGTTTCATGATGCCACGTTTATTAAAGTATTGCGAAACACCCTGGGTATGGGTGTCCTGAATCTTGTAACAACCTTTATTATGGCAATTCTGTTTGCCATTCTGTTAAACGAAGTGAAAAGTAAGGCGGCAAAGAAGAGTATTCAGACCATTTCCTATCTGCCGCACTTTTTATCCTGGATTATTGTAACCGGTATCCTGCATGATGCTCTTTCCGGAACCGGTATTATCAATGAAATTCTGATGGCATTGAAAATTGTGGATACTCCGGTGAACTTTTTTGCAAAGCCCGGTTATTTCTGGCCCATTGTGGCATTTGCCAATGTATGGAAGGAAACCGGCTGGAATGCCATCATTTACTTAGCAGCGATTACTTCCATTGACCCCTGTCTGTATGAGGCGGCATCCATTGACGGTGCAGGCAGATGGGCAAAGATTAAATACATAACCCTGCCGGGAATAAAGCCCACCATTATGATTCTTCTTCTGATGAATGTGGGAAATATCTTAAATGTAGGATTTGAAGTGCAGTATCTTTTAGGAAACGGTCTGATTAAAAGCGTATCAGATACCATTGATATTTACGTGCTCACCTGGGGTATCAGCCAGAATGATTACTCTCTTGGTACGGCAGCCGGTATATTTAAGAGCGCGGTCAGCATAATCCTGATTCTGATTGCCAACGGCGCAGCCAAAAAAATGGGAGAAGAGAGATTGTTCTAAAAGTCCCGTTTCTTAGAAGAAAGCCGGTTTCCGGCAGATTGAGAGGCAGAAAATGAGAAAGAAAAAAACCGCGGCAGATATTATTTTTGTGACCTGCAACACTTTATTTATGCTGGCTTTTGTTATTGTGACCCTGTATCCGGTACTAAATACGCTGGCGCTTTCCTTTAACGACGGTATCGATGCGGTACGGGGAGGTATCCATTTAATACCGAGAAAATTTACCTTGCAGAATTACAGGACGGTTTTCAGCAAACAGAATATGATAACGGGGGCGGTTGTAACCGTGCTGAGAACCATTCTGGGAACAGGATTCGCTCTTGCCAGTAATGCACTGCTTGCATTTATTGTGAGCCGCAAGAACTTTTTGTTCCGTTCCCAGCTTTCCCTGTTCTGGGTTATTACCATGTATGTAAACGGTGGTATGATTCCGGTATTCTTACTTTATAAAAACCTGCACCTGACAGGTACTTTCTGGGTTTATGTGGTTCCCGGTGCGGTCAGCGCCTTCAATATGCTGGTGCTTCGTACCTATATGCAGGGACTGCCGGATTCCCTGGAAGAGTCGGCGCAGCTTGACGGAGCGGGTTATTTTACCATATTTGTGAAGATTATTTCTCCGCTGTGCAAGCCGGTATATGCGACAGTAGCCTTGTTTGTGGCGGTATACCAGTGGAACTCCTGGTTTGATGCCATGCTGTATAACCGTATGAAATCCCAGTATACCACGCTGCAGTATGAACTGATGAAGCTCTTAAATTCCGTTATGCAGCAGAGCGGCAGTGCGGATGGGGCAAAAAACGTAGCGAGTGCCAGTGCGGTAACACCGATTACGGTGAGAGCGGCGGCAACCATTATCACCATGCTGCCCATTGTCTGCCTGTATCCTTTTCTGCAAAGGTACTTTGTAGCAGGACTTACCATCGGCGGTGTAAAAGAATAATTTAAAAGAAATCCGGTATATGGTATAATAGGCACAGTTGTTGAAAGGATACCGGATTTTATGAAAAAAGCTATTCTTATTGCTATTCCCCTGCTGCTTATCGTATACGTGCTTTTCGTGTGCGTACCGTATACCGGGCAGGGAGCGGCAACGGAGGAAACAAAGGAGAACTTCCATATAGAAGAATTTTATAACGATGCGGAGAGTGGAGAGCGGGCAAAAATCCTGTTCACGAATGAAGAGGCGCTAAAAGAAAGGCTGTCTCTCATAGCGAATGCCAGAGAGAGGATTGTGCTTTCCACCTTCGATTTTAAAGCGGATAACAGCGGAAAATGGATGTTATCCGCTCTTTATGATGCCGCGGAAAGAGGCGTGCAGGTGGAGGTTTTAATAGACGGCTTTTCCTTTTTTTCCTTAAAAAGCGGGAAAGAATATTTTAAGGCGCTGGGAAGCCTGCCGAATGCTGCCATTAAGATTTATAACCCCGTCAATCTTTTAAGGCCCACCAAGCTGATGGCAAGGCTGCACGATAAATACCTGATTGTGGATGATACGGCTTACATTGTGGGCGGCAGAAATACCTACGATTATTTTTTAGGGGATGAAACCGGTTATAAAAATTACGACTGGGACGTGCTGGTTTACGGGGAAGATGCTTTTCCTTCCTTAAAGGAGTTGCAGACATATGCCGGAACCATGTGGGAAAATGCGGACTCCAAGGTAAAATGCGAAGAAAAAAATCCCGGCAGCAGAACCTTAAGGGCGGCGGAGGAACTGAAGGCTTTGTATGAAAAAGGGCTTTCCGAGCATCCCGGATGGTTTGTAAAAAGGGACTACCGGGAAGAAACGGAGCCGGTCAATAAAATAACCATCCTCACCAATCCCGTACAGGCGGGCATCAAGGAGCCGGTACTTTTCTATGAAATGACGGAGCTCATGGCACAAGCCGGAGAGCCTGTTACCTTTCATACGCCGTATATTATGTGCAACGATTATATGATGGAGAGGCTTAAGGAGATATGTGACAGCACGGAAACCACCATGATGACCAATTCCGTTGCCAACAACGGCAATCCCTTCGGGGCGGTGGATTATCAGGTGCACAGACAGGCACTGCTCGACACGGGACTTGCGATTTTAGAATATGACAAGGGTGTATCCTATCACGGCAAATGCTTCCGCATCGGAGACAGGCTGACTGCCATCGGCTCCTTTAACTGGGACATGCGCAGCGCCTATCTGGATACGGAAATGATGTTAGTGATTGACAGCGAAACGCTGAATGCACAGATGCGGGACTACATGGAAAGCTATGAACAGGATGCTTTTATCGTAAATGCGGACGGAAGTGTGAAAGAACAGGATGGCGTGCTCCCGCAGGCGCTCTCCGGCAAACGGAAATGGCGGGTGATGCTCATACGACCGTTTGACTCCCTCTTACGGTTTTTGATGTAAGAGAGAATGAAAACGAAAACACAAAAGGCAGGATGAAAACATGGGAATTTGGGAACTATTTGTACTGGCGGTAGGTTTATCAATGGATGCATTTGCCGTTTCTGTCTGTAAGGGCTTGTCCCTGGGAAAGATTAAGTGGAAGCATATGTGCATTGCGGGCCTCTGGTTCGGCGGCTTTCAGGCGCTGATGCCTCTTGCCGGATATTTTCTGGGAAGTCTTTTTGCCGATATTTTTACAAAGTACGCACACTGGATTGCGTTTGTGCTTTTGGTATTTATCGGCGGCAGCATGATTAAGGAGGCGTTCGGCAAGGAAGAAATCAATGCGTCCATGAATTTTCAGAGCATGATGCTCTTAGCCATTGCAACCTCCATCGATGCCCTGGCAGTCGGTGTCAGCTTCGCCTTCCTGCAGGTGAAAATCATACCCGCCGTTTCCTTTATCGGTGTCATTACCTTCCTGTTTTCTGCCGTAGGTGTAAAAATCGGCAGCATTTTCGGAGATAAATACCGCTCCAAAGCAGAAATCTGCGGCGGCGTGATTTTAATTTTAATCGGTTTGAAAACCTTATTGGACGGTATAGGAATTTTAGGATAAGTTTATAGTTTCTTAATTGACTAAAGGTGGTGGGAAAAATACAATAAAGTGTATTACGTGAAAAATATGGAAAGGCATGGTTTGGTATGGGCAAGATTGCAAAGTATCTGGCACAGGCATGGCCGGCTACCCTGATCGTATTCCTGCTGCTGGTGGTTCAGGCGTTCTGCGACCTGAGACTGCCACAGTACACGTCGGACATTGTGGATGTGGGCATCGGACAGGGTGGTATCGAGTATGCGGCGCCGGAAAAATTAAGAGAAGAAACTTATGAAGATTTAAGCCTGTTCATGACAGCAGAAGAAAGAAATACGGTTGCGGGAGCTTACAGGCAGGAAGAAGACGGTATTTATGAGCTTGTAAGCGGGGACAAAGAAACCTGCGAAAAGATAGATGAGGCCATGAAACTTCCCATGGTCTTTCTTTCTATGTTAAACAGCGGTCAGTCACCCTATGACCTTGGTCAGATAAAGGACATGGTGGCAGCAGGCATGGTAACGGAGGAGGAGCTGCTTGCCATGCGCGAGCAGGCGCTTGCCAAGATGGGTGATCAGAGCGACACCATAGTAAAAGGGCAGGCGGTGCAGTTTGTAAAGTCCGAATATGAGGCAATGGGCATGGATACCGGCAAAGTGCAGACGGATTTCCTGTGGAAAACCGGATTCAAGATGCTGGGGCTTTCGGCGCTGATGCTTCTGGCGGCCATTCTCACCGGTTATTTTGCTTCCGTAACGGCGGCAAAAATCGGTAAGAATTTAAGAGAGAAAATGTTTGCCAAGGTAATTTCCTTCTCCAGTGAGGAGATGGATAAATTCTCCACCGCATCCCTGATTACCCGCTGCACCAATGACATCCAGCAGGTGCAGATGGTAATTGTAGTCTTGCTGCGTATGGTTCTGTATGCGCCGATTATCGGTGTGGGCGGTGTCATCAAGGTTGTGAACACCGGTACCGGCATGGGATGGATTATCGGCGTGGCGGTAGGTACCATTTTGGCACTTGTGTTGATACTGCTTCTGGTGGCGATGCCGAAGTTCAAGATTTTACAGAGCTTAGTGGACAATATCAACCTGATTTCCCGAGAGATACTGACCGGTGTGCCGGTTATCCGTGCTTTCAGCAGGGAGCACTACGAGGAAAAACGATTTGACAAAGCCAATAAGGACCTGATGCAGACCCAGTTGTTTACCGGCAGGGTTATGAACTTCATGATGCCGGTGATGATGCTCATTATGAACGCCATTACCATTATGATTGTATGGTTCGGCGGCAAAAATATCGATGCGGGCACCATGCAGGTAGGTTCCATGCTGGCGTTTATTACTTACACCATGCAGATTGTCATGGCGTTCTTAATGCTGACCATGGTTTCCATTATGCTGCCGAGAGCGGGCGTGGCAGCGGACCGTATTGAAGAAGTGTTAAAGACAGAGCCGAAGATTACGGATAAAAAGGACGTAAAGGACGCAGAACTTACCGGGATAAAAGGAGAGCTTACCTTTGAGAATGTTGCATTCCGTTACCCGGAGGCAAAAGAGGATGCCCTGCACGACATTTCCTTCACGGCAAAGCCGGGAGAAACCACAGCTATTATCGGAAGCACCGGCTGCGGTAAATCCACACTGCTTAATTTAATTCCCCGTTTCTATGATGTGACAGAGGGACGGATTTTGCTGGACGGCGTGGACATCCGGGATATTTCCCAGCACAAGCTGCGCAGCGTATTGGGACTGGTGCCCCAGAAGGCGGTGCTGTTCTCGGGTGACATTGCTTCCAATGTAAAGTTTGCCCATGAGGACATTTCCGATGAAAAGATGAAGAAGGCGGCGGAAATCGCACAGGCAACGGAATTTATCGACAGCAAGCCGGAAAAATACGAAAGTCCTATTTCCCAGGGCGGCACCAATGTGTCCGGCGGTCAGAAACAGAGGCTTTCCATTGCCAGAGCGGTTGCGGCGGAGCCGAAGATTTTCCTGTTTGACGACAGCTTTTCCGCACTGGACTATAAAACGGACGTGACGTTGCGGAAGGCGCTGGCGCAGAATACGGCGGATGCAACCGTGATTATTGTGGCGCAGCGTATCAGTACCATTCTCCACGCCAACCGGATTATCGTGCTGGAAAACGGCACCATAGCCGGTATGGGAACCCATGAAGAGCTGCTCGCAAACTGTCCTGCTTACCGGGAGATTGCGAAATCCCAGCTTTCCGAAAAAGAGCTGCAAGGAGGTGCAGGCGCATGAGTGAACAGCAGAAAAACAGAGGACCCCGCAGACACGGACCCATGGGCGGCCCCGGAGGCATGATGCCGGGAGAAAAAGCAAAGGACTTTAAGGGTACCTTTGCGAAACTCTTAAAATATATGGGCAACTACAAATATGCCGTGCTGGTGGTGATGCTTTTTGCCGTCGGAGGAACGGTCTTCAATATTTTAGGACCCAAGGTATTAAGCAAGGCGACCACGGAGCTGTTTAACGGTCTGATGGCGAGGATTGCGGGTACCGGCGGTATTGACTTTGAAAAAATAGGCAGAATACTGCTACTGTTACTGGGACTCTACGTGTTAAGCGCTCTGCTTTCCTTTGTACAGGGTTACCTGATGACGGGAATTGCCCAGAAATTAAGCTATCGTTTCCGAAAGGAAATTTCCGAGAAAATCAACCGTATGCCCATGGCATATTTCGAGTCCCGTACCGTGGGCGAAATTCTTTCCCGTATTACCAACGATGTGGATACCATGGGACAGAACTTAAGCCAGAGCATTACGACACTGATTACGTCCCTGACCACCATCATCGGTGTGCTGGTGATGATGCTTTCCATCAGCCCCCTGATGACCCTGATTGCGCTGGCGATTTTGCCCATATCCGGCGGTCTGATAGGTCTGGTCATCAGGTTCTCCCAGAAGCACTTTGTGGCGCAGCAGAATTATCTTGGTAAAATCAACGGACAGATTGAGGAGACCTTCTCCGGGCAGAATATTATCAAAGCATTTAATAAGGAAGAAGATACTCTGAGAGACTTTAAGGAAACTAATGAAGTTCTGTATGTTTCTGCCTGGAAGTCCCAGTTTTTATCCGGACTCATGCAGCCTGTTATGACCTTTGTTGGCAACTTAGGCTATGTGGCGGTGGCTATAAGCGGCAGTATTTTAGCCATTCAGGGTGTGATTAATGTGGGTGAAATCCAGGCGTTCATCCAGTATGTGAAGAACTTTACCCAGCCCATTACCCAGCTCGCCCAGGTGTCCAATCTGTTCCAGTCCACGGCGGCTGCGGCAGAAAGAGTCTTTGAATTCTTAGAGGAAGAGGAAGAAGACGTAACGGTGGAAAATCCTGTAAAGCTATCCCATGTGGACGGTGCGGTTTCCTTTGACCATGTAGGCTTCGGCTATACACCGGACAAAATTGTTATAAAGGATTTCTCCTGTCAGGTGAAGCCCGGACAGACCATTGCGATTGTAGGACCTACAGGTGCCGGCAAGACCACCATGGTAAAACTGCTGATGCGTTTCTATGATGTAAATAAGGGCGCCATTAAGGTGGACGGGCATAATGTAAAGGAATTCAACCGCAGCGACCTTCGGGAAAACTTCGGCATGGTATTGCAGGACACCTGGCTGTTTAAGGGTACGATTATGGAAAATATCCGGTACGGCAAGCTGGATGCTACGGATGAGGAGGTCATAGCGGCAGCCAAGGCAGCCCATGCCCACCATTTCATCCAGACACTGCCGGGCGGCTACCGGATGGAGCTGAATGAGGACGCCAGCAATGTGTCCCAGGGACAGAAGCAGCTCCTTACCATTGCCAGAGCCATTTTAGCGGACAATCCCATCATGATTTTAGATGAAGCCACCAGCTCCGTGGATACCCGCACGGAGGGCAGAATTCAGAAGGCGATGAACAACCTGATGAAGGGAAGGACCAGCTTTGTCATTGCACACAGACTTTCCACCATCAAGGAAGCGGATTTGATTCTGGTAATGAAGGACGGAGACATTGTGGAGCAGGGTACCCACGAAGAACTGCTCCGTAAGAATGGCTTCTACGCAACCCTTTACAACTCGCAGTTTGAGGAAGCCACTGCCTGATAAAAATATTCCTTTTTTGTACATTCTATGTTATAATGAGCCACAGAGAAGCGAGAATGTGATGGAGGCAGTGCATGGGGGCGGAACTCGTAAGAACTTTTGACATATATCAGGTTATCAGCCGCGCTATGGGTGCCATGAATGCACGGCTTTTGAATCATGGTGAGATTGTCGGTTACATTTTTTACAATATGCTGAAGGTGGAAGGCAAGTATAGCGATACTGAGCTGGCGGAATGGGCGTTAATCGGTATGCTGCACGATGTGGGCGCCATCAAGACCAACATGAACAATGCCAGTCTGGCGACCATCGAAACAACCAACGTGTGGGCGCATTCCATTTACGGATATCTGTTTCTGCGTTATCTGTCTCCGGTAGGGGATAAGGCGGAGGTGGTGCTTTACCACCACCTTCCGTACAAGCTGCATGAACAGATAAACAGCCGTTACATAAGGGAAGCACAGTATCTGACCATTGCGGATAAGATGGATTTGTTTGCCCGGGCAGAAGGGCACAACATGCCGAGGGATTATTTTTCCACCCAAGGGGATATAGATTTTGCCCAGAAAGCGTTAGAGCGTTTTTATGTTGCCCAGAAGCGGTTCCATGTACTGGACAAACTGAAAACCGGCGAATACAAACAGGAAATGAGCGCACTGTTTAAGAGCGCCGCCTTCACTGAACAACAGAAGAAGGGCTTTCTGGAAATGCTGGTGTATTCCATTGATTTCAGGAGCCAGCAGACGGTTATCCATACCATGTCAACCAAAGCGTTTTCACTGGAAATCGGCAAGCTCATGAATGTGGGCACCAGGGATTTGGAAATTCTGTATTACGGCTCTCTTTTACATGACATCGGCAAAATCGTCATTCCGCTTTCCATACTGGAAGCACCGAGACGGCTGACCGATGAAGAAATGCGCATTATGAAGGCTCATGTGGTTATCACCGGCAAGATTCTGGAAGGCATCATGGATGAGCGGATTGTGAATGTGGCATACAGACATCATGAGAAGCTGGATGGCACCGGTTACCCACAGGGATTGCGGGCAGAGGATTTGAGTCAGCTTGAAAGAATTGTTGCGGTGGGAGATATTTTAAGTGCCCTTTACAGCAAGAGAAGCTACAAGGACTCCTTTCCGCCGGAAAAAATAAAAGGGATTTTAAAAGACGATGCCGACAACGGCAAGATAAGCAAAGAGATAGTGGACGTGGTGCTGAAAAAATTTGACGACATCATCAGCCGCTACGAGAAACAGCGTAACCTGACCATGGAACGCTACATGGAAATTACCGCCCGGTACGACAGCATCTACGAGAAATTTAAGGCGTTCGACGCATAACATCTGTGCCATAGTAGAAACGCTTCCGACGGTACTCCTGCCTGCGACAGGCATTTATAACCGGTAATCTTTCCGCCTGCGTAATGGCAGGCACAACCTACAAACAAAACAGCCTGAGCTTATTCTTTACAGACTCTCAGTCATCGTCGGTACTTAGGTGCTGTATTTTAGCACCTTATGTACTGCTACGGTGACTGCGAAGCGAGAGCGTGTCTGTAACGAATAACTCAGGCATTTTTTATTTAGTACCTGTCACAACCACGGCGCAATATCCACGGTAAGTTATGCCTGCCAGCGGCCGGAAGCACCGCAGGGAAGCACAAGCCCGGTGCCGCTTACCGGCAGTCCGATTTCCTCTGCTGCAACCGTTCCGCCGAACTGCTTCTTTACGGTAAGATTTAACATATAGGACAGTACCGCAGGCTGCAGCCCGGTGGTGTAGGAGTTGATGAGGAAGAACAGGGGCTTGTCCGACAGAAGCTTTGCAGTCAGTTCCACAAAGGGGAAGATGTTTTCCTCGATTTTCCAGATTTCACCCTTCGGACCCCTGCCGTAGGAGGGCGGATCCATGATAATGCCGTCGTAATGGTTGCCGCGGCGGATTTCCCGTTCCACAAACTTGGTGCAGTCATCCACCAGCCAGCGGATGGGGGCATCGGCAAGGCCGCTGGCTGCGGCATTTTCCTTTGCCCAGGAAACCATGCCCTTGGAGGCATCCACATGGGTGACCTGTGCGCCGGCTTTAGCGGCGGACACAGTGGCGCCTCCGGTGTAGGCAAACAGGTTCAGTACCTTTACGGGGCGACCTGCATGGGCAATCAGATTGGAAAACCAGTCCCAGTTGACAGCCTGTTCCGGGAACAGACCGGTATGCTTGAAGCTGAAGGGCTTTAAGTGGAAGGTGAGATCCTTATAGGAAATGCTCCATTCGTCCGGGAGATTTATGAACTCCCATTCGCCGCCGCCCTTGCTGCTCCTGTGGTAATGGCCGTTTTTCTTTTTCCAGCCCGGATGCTCATGCGGTGTGTTCCAGATGACCTGGGGGTCTGGACGTACCAACAGGTATTTTCCCCACCGTTCCAGCTTTTCACCGCTGGAGGTATCCAGCACTTCGTAATCTTTCCAGTTATTTGCAATCCACATGGTAATAAACAAACCTTTCCTTAAATAATTACTTCTATTATATATATTCTTCTCTTATACTACACAGAATTTCCATTCTTTGCAAGAAAAGACTTGTATTTTGCGTTAAGACACTGTAAAATTCATAAATATGTGAAAGATATGTATATTTATACGCAAAGGAGAAAACTTATGAAGGGTGATATGGTAGAACTTGCGGCCTTTATCTGCTACCTGGTGGTAGTGCTGGCTATGGGAGTTTACTTCTTTCTAAAAGGAAAGAAGACTGAATCGGGAGATAAGGATTATTTCTTAGGCGGCAGAAATATGAACGGACTGGTGGCAGCCCTTTCCGCCGGAGCCTCCGATATGAGTGCATGGGTGCTCATGGGACTTCCCGGTTCCATTTATTTATACGGTATGGGTCAGGTATGGATTTCTGTTGGACTTTTAATCGGTACCGTTTGTGCGTGGACCTTTGTGGCGCCGAGGCTTCGCCGGTATTCCATTAAGGCAAACGACTCCATTACCATTCCACAGTTTCTGGTAAACCGTTTCCAGTCCAAAAATCCGGCGCTGCAGATTATCTGTGCCATTATCTTTATTATTGCCTACTGCATCTATGCGGCATCCAGTATTGTGGCATGCGGTTCCCTGTTTGTTACCGTGTTCGGTGTGGTGGAATTCAATCTGTTCGGTCTGCATGTTGTGATGAATGAACTGTTCTACATGATTTTAGCAACCGGCGTTATTTTATTCTATACGTTCTTAGGGGGGTTCAATGCCGTATGCTGGACGGACTTTTTCCAGGGCATGCTGATGCTCTTAGCCCTGCTTACAGCTCCTATCGTGGCGCTGTTTGCCATGCGTGGTGCGGACTTTACACCGCTTGCTCCGGTTGTTACGGGCGAACATTACTACAGCCTCTTATCTACCGGTAAATGGGACTGGGGAAGTATCTCCGATATTGTAAGTGGTTTCGGCTGGGGACTCGGGTATCTGGGTATGCCGCACATCCTTGTGCGTTACATGTCCATCCGTTCCGAAAAGGAAATGAAAAAATCCTGTATTGTGGGTAGCACCTGGACAGCCCTTATTTTAATTATGGCTTCCGCAGTGGCGCTGGTAGGACATGAATACCTGGGTACATACCTGGATGACGGCAGCAAGAGCCTTATCTTTGTATATATGGTAAGAAGCCTGTTCCCGGCATTGCTCTCCGGTGTTCTGCTTTCCGCAATTTTAGCGGCCTCCATGAGTACGGCGGACTCCCAGCTTTTAGCATCCTCCTCCGCATTTGCGTCAGATGTATACAAGCCCGTATTCCGCAAGAATGCTTCCAATAAGGAAATGCTCTGGGCGGGCAGAATAATCGTAGCCGTTATCTCCGTTGTGGCTCTGGTTATTGCGTTAAGTCCGAACTGTAAGGGCATCATGGCGCTGGTGGAATGTGCGTGGGCGGCATTCGGCTCCGCATTCGGACCCACCATCGTGCTTGCGCTATATTGGAAGAGATTTACCTATAAGGGTGCGGTTGCCGGTATTGTGGGCGGCTTTGTGACAGATGCGCTCTGGTATGCGTTCCTGTCGGAAAGCACCGGCCTTTACGAAATCATTCCCGGCTTTGCTGTAGGACTTGCGGCAGCGGTTATCGTATCCCTGCTTGACAGGAAACCTTCCAAAGAAGTGGAAGAAATGTTTGAAGCAGCCAAGGAAAAAACAGAATAATGAAGAAATCGGTCCTTTTTCAAAAAAGTACAATTTAAATACAATTTTTTTGAAAAAGGACTTGCTTTTTTTAGAGGAGTAATGTAAAATACTCCTTGCTGTGGCATGATAGCGATGAAGCGTGAGGTTGCTGCTGATGGGTGATGCCGGATAGCAGGTTTTCCGTGGAGCGAATGTCAAGTTAGGAAACTGACGACAAGTCACTGTACAGACAATCAGGTCTGCCGATAGGCAGAAACAACCGTGAGAAACGAAGCAGTTCAAATACATTGTGTTTGACTGTAGGACACACACGGGAGAGTGTACAGTCACCGCTTGTCGTACTTCAATTAAAAGTGCGAAAAGGAGGCGACTTTTTTTATGGCAACGAGTCAAGTAATGAGAATTACACTGAAAGCGTACGATCATCAGTTAGTAGATGCATCTGCCAAAAAAATCATCGAAACAGTCAAGAAGAATGGAGCTCAGGTAAGCGGACCGGTACCCCTTCCTACTAAAAAGGAAGTAGTTACTATTCTCCGTGCAGTTCACAAGTACAAAGATTCCCGTGAACAGTTCGAGCAGAGAACCCATAAGAGACTTATCGATATCATTACACCGACACAGAAGACAGTTGATGCATTGCAGAGACTGGAAATGCCTGCAGGTGTTTACATTGATATTAAGATGAAGAACAAGTAATTCAACATCTTAAGAAACATAATATCCCCTACTAGTATGGACGCGAGGTATTGGACATCGAATACGGTATGCGCCCCGCTGTAGAATAAACAGGAGGAAAACATGAAGAAAGCAATTTTAGCAACAAAAGTCGGAATGACTCAAATCTTCAACGAAGACGGTGTTCTTGTTCCCGTAACCGTTCTTCAGGCAGGACCTTGTGTAGTAACCCAGGTTAAAACAGTTGAAAACGACGGTTACAGCGCAGTACAGGTTGGCTTCGTAGACAAGAAAGACAAGATCATCAACAAAGATGCAAGCGGAAAGAAAGAAATCGTTCACGCACACGGCGTAAACAAGGCTATGCAGGGACATTTCAAGAAAGCCGGTACGACATCCAAGAGATATGTAAGAGAATTCAAATTTGAAAATGCAGAAGAATATGCTCTCGGTGCAGAGATTAAAGCTGATATCTTCGCAGCAGGCGACAAGATTGATGCTTCCGCAATTTCCAAAGGTAAAGGTTTCCAGGGTGCGATCAAGAGATTTGGTCAGCACAGAGGACCTATGAAGCATGGTTCCAAATTCCATCGTCATCAGGGTTCCAATGGTGCCTGCTCCTCACCCAGCCGTGTATTCAAGGGAAAAGGAATGCCCGGACATATGGGTTGCGTAAAAGTAACCGTTCAGAACCTCGAAGTAGTAAGAGTGGATGCTGACAAGAACTTACTTTTAGTAAAGGGCGCAGTACCCGGTCCCAAGAAAGCATTAGTGACCATTAAAGAAACCGTAAAGGCAGAAAGCTAATCGCTTGCGGCTTGAAGATGAAAGGAGGACTTAGACAGAAATGGCAAACGTATCTGTTTATAACATGGAAGGCAAAGAAGTCGGAACAATCGACTTAAACGATGCTATTTTCGGCGTAGAAGTGAACGAACATCTGGTACACATGGCAGTTGTTCAGCAGCTTGCAAATAATCGTCAGGGTACACAGAAAGCAAAGACACGTTCTGAAGTATCCGGTGGCGGAAGAAAACCTTGGAGACAGAAAGGAACCGGTCATGCAAGACAGGGTTCAACAAGATCTCCCCAGTGGGCAGGCGGCGGTGTTGTATTCGCTCCCGTTCCCAGAGATTACTCTTTCAAATTAAACAAGAAAGAGAAGAGAGCAGCTCTTAAGTCTGCACTGACCAGCAAGGTTCAGGACAAGAAGCTTATCGTGGTTGATGAACTTAAGTTTGACGAAATCAAGACCAAGAGCTTTGCAAACGTTATGAAGAACCTGAACGTAACAAAGGGACTTGTTGTTTTAGCTGAGAACGACGCAAACGTAGTTCTTTCCGCAAAGAACATCCCCACTGTTCAGACCACTTTAACCAACACCCTAAACGTTTATGACGTGATGAAGGCAGGCACTGTTGTTCTTACCAAGGACGCTGTTGCAAAGATGGAGGAGGTATACGCATAATGGCAGACATTAAATACTATGACGTTATCCTCAAACCGGTTATTACCGAAAAGAGTATGGCCGGTATGGGCGAAAAGAAATATACTTTCCTGGTTCATCCGGATGCAAACAAGACACAGATTAAAGAAGCTGTGGAAAAAATGTTCGATGGCGCTAAAGTAGAGAGAGTTAACACCTTGAACTACGACGGAAAGAATAAGAGACGCGGCATGACCACCGGCAAGACTGCTAAGACCAAGAAAGCAGTTGTATGGCTTACCGCTGACAGCAAAGATATCGAAATCTTCGCTGGCTTATAAGATTTTTAAGTATGCGGCTTAGGGGCTGCGCAAAATAATTGAGCAAAGGAGATACAACAATGGGAATTAAGACATACAACCCATATACACCTTCGAGAAGAAATATGACCGGTTCTGATTTTTCCGAGATTACCAAGACTGCTCCTGAAAAATCACTGTGCGTATCTTTAGACAAGAGCGCTGGTCGTAACAATCAGGGTAAGATTACCGTCAGACATCGCGGCGGCGGATCCAGAAGAAAATACAGAATCATTGATTTCAAGAGATATAAGGATGGCATTCCTGCAACTGTAATCGGTATCGAATACGACCCGAACAGAACTGCAAACATCGCTCTTATCTGCTATGAAGACGGCGAGAAGGCTTACATTCTTGCACCCGAAGGCCTGACAGACGGCATGAAGGTTATGAACGGTGAGCACGCAGAAGTAAGAACAGGTAACTGCCTGCCTTTGGCTCAGATCCCTGTAGGTACTCAGGTACACAACGTAGAATTATATCCCGGCAAGGGCGGCCAGTTAGTTCGTTCCGCTGGTAACAGCGCACAGCTGATGGCTAAGGAAGGCAAATACGCTACCTTAAGACTTCCCTCCGGTGAAATGAGAATGGTTCCTCTCAACTGCAGAGCAACCGTTGGTATTGTAGGCAATGTAGACCACAGCCTTGTAAACTTAGGTAAAGCAGGACGTAAGCGTCACATGGGTATCCGTCCTACCGTTCGCGGTTCCGTTATGAACCCTAACGACCATCCTCACGGTGGTGGTGAAGGCAAGACCGGTATCGGACGTCCGGGTCCCTGCACTCCTTGGGGCAAACCTGCACTCGGCTTAAAGACACGTAAGAAGAAAAACAAGTCCAATAAGCTGATTGTAAGAAGAAGAGACGGCAAGGCCATCAAATAATTAAGGAGGAGAGACAATGGCTAGATCACTGAAAAAAGGACCTTTCGCAGACAAGAGCCTGTTAAAAAAGGTTGACGCATTAAATGCATCAGGACAGAAGCAGGTTATCAAGACCTGGTCCCGTCGTTCTACAATTTTCCCTTCTTTTGTGGGACATACAATTGCAGTACATGACGGTAGAAAGCACGTTCCTGTATATGTAACAGAAGATATGGTTGGACACAAGCTCGGCGAGTTCGTTGCAACCAGAACATTTAGAGGACATGGAAAAGACGAAAAGAAGTCAAAAGTAAGATAATTTCACTTCCATAGTTGAAAGGAGGACCAATTCTATGGCTAAGGGACATAGAAGTCAAATTAAAAGAGAAAGAAACGCGCAGAAAGATACAAGACCTTCAGCTAAGATCTCTTACGCAAGAGTTTCTGTTCAGAAAGCATGTTTCGTATTGGATGCCATCAGAGGCAAGGATGTTCAGACTGCTCTGGCAATCTTAACCTATAATCCCAGATATGCATCAAGCGTTGTAAAGAAGTTATTGGAATCTGCAGTAGCCAATGCTGAAAATAATAATGGTATGAATCCTGCTAACCTTTATGTTGCAGAATGCTTCGCCAACAAGGGACCTACCATGAAGAGAGTAAGACCCAGAGCACAGGGCAGAGCATACAGAATTGAGAAGCAGATGAGCCACATCACCGTTATTCTGGATGAGAAGAAATAGGAAGGGAGTCAAGAGTTATGGGACAGAAAGTTAATCCTCACGGCCTTAGAGTCGGCGTTATTAAAGATTGGGATTCTAAATGGTACGCTGATGCTGAATTCTCTGACTATTTAGTAGAGGACTACAACATCAGAAAGTATCTGAAGAAGAAATTATATGCTGCAGGTGTTTCCAAGATTGAAATCGAAAGAACATCTGACAGAGTAAAAGTTATCATCTATACCGCAAAGCCCGGTGTTGTAATCGGTAAGGGTGGTGCAGAAATCGAAGTAACTAAGGCAGAACTTGCCAAGCTTACCGGCAAGAAGGTTTTAGTTGACATCAAAGAAATCAAGAGACCGGATAAGGATGCACAGCTCGTTGCAGAAAACATTGCACAGCAGCTTGAAAACCGTGTATCTTTCAGACGTGCCATGAAGTCCTGCATGGGCAGAACCATGAAGGCAGGTGCACAGGGTATCAAGGCTTCCTGTTCAGGACGTCTGGGCGGTGCAGATATGGCTCGTACCGAGTTCTACAGCGAGGGAACAATTCCTCTGCAGACATTGAGAGCAGATATTGACTATGGCTTCGCAGAAGCTGACACCACATACGGTAAGGTTGGTGTTAAGGTTTGGATTTACAAAGGCGAAGTTCTTCCCACTAAAAATCAGGAAGGGAGCGAGAAATAATTATGTTAATGCCTAAGAGAGTAAAGCGTCGTAAACAGTTCCGCGGCAGTATGGCAGGTAAAGCTATGAGAGGCAATACCTTAAGTTACGGCGAATTCGGTCTGGTTGCAATAGAGCCTTGCTGGATCAAAGCAAATCAGATTGAAGCAGCCCGTATTGCTCTTACCCGTTATACCAAGCGTACCGGTAAAGTATGGATTAAGATTTTCCCGGATAAGCCCGTAACCGTTAAGCCTCTTGGAACTCGTATGGGTTCCGGTAAAGGTGCCGTTGATGGTTGGGTAGCAGTTGTTAAACCTGGACGTGTAATGTTTGAAATCGCAGGAGTTCCCGAGGAATCTGCAAGAGAAGCATTACGTCTTGCAATGCACAAGCTTCCTTGCAAGTGCAAGGTAGTTTCTAAAGCAGATCTGGAAGGCGGTGTGGCAGAAAATGAATAAATTCGTAGAAGATTTGAGAAATAAATCAGATGCAGAATTAGCACAGGAATTAGTTGCTGCAAAGAAAGAACTTTTCAATTTGAGATTCCAGAACGCAACCAATCAGTTGGACAATACAGCAAGAATTAAAGAAGTAAGAAAAAATATTGCCCGTATTCAGACTGTTATTACCGAGAAAGCAAACGCATAATCGGTTTCGTTCACAAGGCCCCATGAGGGTGGAATTTCAGAAAGGAGATTTTGATCGTGGAAAGAAATTTAAGAAAAACACGT
>JABLTK010118720.1_pt1 | contig 51493 bp, 71 predicted proteins | sample 7160131 | NCBI WGS metagenome assembly JABLTK01 (sample SAMN14651221, study PRJNA627086) | human gut metagenome | isolation source: feces | host: Homo sapiens | reverse complement strand
TTATTAACAGGGCGATACCATGCAGGATTTTTTTTCCAAACATAGATTTTTCTGTATAACTCTTCGGTAATCACGATAACCCCCTTTGTTTGAGAAACTCTAGCAATGCTAACCCGTATGCGTTAGGTTTTCCGCAATTGAGATTTGCAAAACATTCTGCAAAGAAATCGCGTGAATTATCTTTTGCGTACACCGATAACTTATCGTTCTTTAATTTTACTATACTCATTATCTCTTCTCTGTGTTTATCTGCCATTTTTTCATATTGCCAATAGGTATAGTTCGCGCCCAATTCCTTCTCCACAATGCTTTTTTGCAAAATGTGCCCAAGCTCATGAACAGCGGGGTAAGAGCTTGAGCCGCTTTTAGTTGCGGGCATAAAATGACCACGCTTTATGACGTCCCAAACATCAGCTTTGAAGTTGGCTTTAGACGAGAAGGTTTCCGTGTTGAACACTACCCTCCACTTACCATCACGCATATTTGTATAAGCAACGCCTTTAATCTGCGAAGAGGTAATAACAAGCCCGTACTTTTTCAGGCTCTCGTCAAGAATCGGTATCTTGCTCGCTATTTCGTTTATTGCCTTAACTTGGTTGTTAAACAGCGTAGGTGATACGCTCTTGACGTTTACCGCCTTTACCTTGCCGTACCTTGTTGATTTAAGAGCATCAACCGTTGCGCTACCTGTCCATGATTTACCGCTTAGCGCCCTCGGCTGCTTAGCTACGCCATATGCTTTTTCTCGCAAGGGTTGACGGGGTAGCTTGTTCGCATTGACCCACGCTTTAAGTTCCCTCTGCTGCCTACCTAAAACGAGCCGCTTTTGCACGTAAGCAGGGTTTTCAAGCCCAAGCCCCACCTTTTCCATCTGCGCAACGGTCGTTTTAGTCGCTCGAACCCTACGCTCTAATGCGCGTTGCCGCTGTGTTGCCTCGTAGTATTCATCTGAGCTTTTGCCCCACTTCGCTTTTTCTGCTTTGAACTCACGGTCTGGTAGCTCGGTTATGTGCGGGAAATAAGGCTCAATCATATGACGGCAGTTAATCCCCTTAAGCCCCGTAACGCTGCCGTAATCAGTCAGTTCGACCATACCGGGGTACTTAACTCCGTCAACAACAACCGCCCCATGAATCCCAAACGGTTTACCCTGCCACATAGCGTGTGAAGGTCGCGCTCCATAGTGCGTTGACGTGATAGCTAGCTCGTGACCGTAGCTCTCCATTGCCTCAAGCGACATTCTCCCGCCCGCTTGACTCATTTCCGTGACCATAAGGCGGCGTAGTGCCACGTCTGGGCTTGTTGTACGCCCGCTTGAGTATCTAACCGTAAACGACTCTCCAAGCGTTCTCACGGCGTTAGAAAGCGCCTCATCGTATGACAAGCCGCCCTTCTGAATGCCTGTTATCGCTTCTGTTGATGCCTCATACCACGCTTTCTGTACGTTTGCCGCCATAGCTAGGTTCTGCCGTCTGAGGGTCGTTACAAGCCCCGTTGTTAGCTGCTCGGCTGTTGTTTTAAGCCGCTTCTTCGTCGTTTCTACGGGCTGAATCGGCTCGTCGTAATGTTTTTTCAAGTTGCTCAAATCGACTAAAGCCGCCCCCATGAGAGCGGCTATAACCTCGCTTGCTAACTTATGTTCAATCACGGGTTCATGCTTAGCTTGCAAGGTGTTCACACGCGTTGATAGCTCGTCTTTTAGCTCGAGCAAGATAACTTCGTCCGATGCGTCCCAGATGCCTTGTTTGAGGTGTGATAGCAGCAAAGCAGAAAGCTCGGTCAGATACGCATTCTCAAGCGCAAGCACCTCGTTACACACTCGCTCAATGTTGCTCTCGCTTAACGCCACGGCTTACACCTCGAGCGGAGTTGTTAGCTCCGTGTCAACCTGTGTCGCCGCCTTAGCGTCCTCCTCAGTGTAGCCTTGCCAACGCACCATATAACGCCACGGCTCAAGAAGTCCCGCCGCAACGTCCGCGCGGTCACGCTCTCGCAAGGTGTCCTCGTCCTGCATAATCGCGTCACCCATAACGACCTGCACCTGTCCTGTGAGATCGGGGAGGGCAGTTGTTCCGAGCGTGCGGTAAATACCCGCTGCCGCTTCGATTAAGTTAGAGATAGCAGGCTGAATGATATGCTCATGCTTACGAATCGTGCGCATCATCTCGGCGTTATCGCTTGCAACCTGCTTAGCGGTCGTGATGTTACCGCTTTGGTCGAGAGCGTAGGCTTTAGTACCAAACCCAACACGCTTTCCGAGCATTTGCAACGCCGTTGAAAGCATCAAGCGGTCATCACTTGCACGAAGATCGGGGTTGTACTCGAAAATAGCCGCCTTGCCGTCGTATACACTCGATTCGGTTGCTAGGAAGAATTGCCGCCCGCTCATATAGGGCGCTTCATACGTTCCGAAATCGTTCTTCTTGAGCATGGACTCAGGCAAAACTAGCATCTTCTTCCCGAGGAAAATATCATTTCCAACCGCGTCAAATGCCAGATCAACGGTCTCTAACGCCCCGATAGCGTTATCAAAGAGCGCAACACCCATAGGCGAGTAATCCCAGTAAGGGTTATCAATCGCCAATTGGATAATCTGAAACGTTGGCTTCTGCTGCTTGGTGTCTAACGCCTCATAGGCTTGCAAGAAGCCCTCAGGTTCGAATTGCTTACCGCTTGAATCAAAGAAGCCGCAAAACACCTGGTAGTTACCAGTCATATCATCAGGGCGATGAACCTCTATCTGGTGGCATAGCTCGCCCTTGATATAAATAGGGGAAACGAAAGCGCAATGAGAGCAACCCAGCTCGTCCCACACGAGCGGGACAATCGAGCGTGCATCATAGCGAATTGGCATAACCGATAGCGCGTCAGATTGCCCTACCTTCGTAGCGTTTCTGATGTGGAGCGCCCACGCTGCCGTACCTGTCGAACACATACGTTTCATCGCAAGCGGAGCCTTGTCGTTCCAGCTCGTTATGCGCAGCCAATTCTCGAGCCACGTTGTCGCCTCCTGTTCATTGTCAGGGTCAATTAACGACACGGTAGCTTTTTCGTTGTAGAGCAGGCTTGCCATGTCGGTGCATACCATGTCGGCAGGAGTGCATGATCGCAGCATAACCTCGTTCTCTTTCCCGTTCTCGTCCCTCTCGACGCGGGTAAAGAAATCGGCTTCACACGTCATATAAGACCACCAAAGACTGATTCGACTCGCCAGAGGTGTGTTAAGGCTTACGGCGGGGTATCCCAGCTTCTCAAGCCATTCTGTAGCATTTGCATTAAAGGCGCTTGTTGTGCTCATATGTCCTCACTAGATCGTGTTCTTATCAGCTATCAGGTCAAATACGGCGTAGCGCACCGCGTCAATCGTGTGGTTGTCTTTATCGGGGTAGCCCAGAAAGCGTCCCTCATCGTCCTCATCTGCCCTGTAGTGGGTAAATTCAGCCCACGTAAGCGGGCACTTCTTACGGTCGATATAGATGTTCCCGCGCTTTTGCAGCCAACGGATACCATCAGCCACGGGCACCGCCTTTGAAGCTCCCTTGACATTTACGCCCTCATGTCGCCATGTTGCTATGTCCTTAGCTCCTGCGGCATCGGCGCGTATCTCGTTCTCGGGTTTCGCCTTCAAGAACAGGGGCGCTCCGTCTTGCTTGAGCTTGATTCTTCCCTCTGTGTCACGCTCTGATAGGCGGCGCTTGACCTCTTGAATGTTGGGTGCATCGAGCGTTTCAGTATTAAAAAGCTCGTCAAAGACATAAAGGCTCGCGGTCTTACGGTCGTATGCAACGCGCAAGAACACGAACGGGTCTTGCTGGAAGCCCCAGTCAATGCCGCAGCGCATCCACTTAAACGCGTTAATATCCCCGTGGCTTATGTCCATGTCGTGGACGTTCTCGAATACACGCCCCGTCATCGTGATGCACTCGCCCATGTACTCGTTTCTATATGCTTCTTCGTTGGTCGCTTTTAGCCTGAGCGCGTCCTTGATGAACTCCTCACCCAGCCATTCAGCGGGTACATCAGGGTAGTTAATCGTGAAACAATAGGTGTCTAGATCCTCTAGGCTCTCTTCCCAATGCTGATTACTCCAATGCTCAGCGTCAGGATGCGTGTTCCACATTCGAAGTGTTCTAAAGTTCGGAGCTGAACCGCGCTTGATAGTCTGCTCTACCTTACGAACAGCCTTCATGCTTTTGAACTGGTTAAACTCTTCCCAAATCGCGAACCCGATATACATGTCGGGGTCGTCAAGCGCCAGTGACTTAGCCTTTTCGGGGTCGTCAAGACCACGAAATAGTATCTTTTGCCCCGTTGACTTACGGCGCAGCTCGAGCGGGTTATATGTCCATTCGAAATCATTCTCATATCCCAAACGGCGGACGCTCGAAACCAGCGTCGCAAAGATCGAATCTCGGATTGTTGATTGCACTTGACGAAATGCTACGCCGCACAGCTTCGGGTCTTTGAGCATCAGCATAATGGCGGCTTCGGTAAAGATTGTTGACTTTAATCCGCCACGCCCGCCGCGTGCTTCATAGGTCGAATGACCAGCGTTCATGATGTCGCGCCAGATATCCCAGTAAGACGGTGGAACAAGTAGGGACGTGTCGATTATTGGGCGCGGGTTATCTTTCTCGTGCTGCTCTACCATCGTCTGAAAACGATGATTTGAAAGTGAAAATTCTAGCGGCATAGTACGCTCTAAAAGCCACGCTGAGGCTTTCCAGTCTTTATCTGCTGCCTTGGTTATAGTCTGCAAATGGTGAGCCTTACGCTGCACCTCTGCCTTTTGTAAAGACTCACATAATAAACGCTGGTTATCAGTTTGCGGCTTATTTAACCAGCGGTAAAACGTCGTTTGAGAAATGCCAAGATAGGAGCATACATCCTTGTTGTTAACGCCCGTTTTAATGAGCGCAGCGGCTTCCTGAATTGCTTCTTTTGTACATTTCTCCTTTGACATACCCCGATAATGCCCGAGGTGTCACTTAAGCAAGAAAGCCGCCCCGAAGAACGGCTTCCGCTATTGCAGACTAGTGTTTTAGTAAACCTAGAGGTTTCCTTCAATATCTTTCCGTATAAGCTCCTTGATATACCCGCTCTTGTTTTTTTGGGCTTGCAAACGCTCCCATAGTTCAGCTTCGGAAGGGTAGAATCTTACCGTTGCTTGCTTGACGCTTTCTTTGCGATACTTTTCATTTGCTCGTTTTTGAGCTTCACTAACTGCCATATTTACACCTCCATAATGCTTTTTATGCTATAAATGGATTTGTTAATGGTTCAAGGTGAGCCGCCCCCGCTCGCTAGTAGCGGGTTTGGCTCTTTGATTACTTTCGTTTAATGACTATCCACGCAATAATCTTTTCAAACTCAAGTAATACCTTGAACCTTTTTAACATTTCCATTTCACCTCCTTTCGATATATTTATTATACCAAATACCTTATATAATGTATAGGGGCTTTGGTATATATTTTGACAATAAATAACCCCGTTAAAACGGGGTATAAAGCACTAATCATTCTCCGAAAGTTTAGATATTATTTCGAGTTCTCTTTCTGATAGTTCAAATTTTTTGGCTTCGGCTTCGGCTTCGGCTTCGGCTTTGGCTTTGGCTGCACCGTCTGAAATTAAGAAGCCACCACCGAACAAAGCACTTCCATCTTGATTGTCGAGTTTTCTAACAAACGTACACTGTTCAGACTTAATGGCAAACTTAGCGTCTTTTTTAGCTAATTCGCCTAATCGAGCAGACGTTATAACATTGCTAGGATAATCATACTTAGGAAGTTCTTTTTTTTTCGGTTTCTTGTGCTTTCGCAATTGCGGCTCGTAAATCGCCTACTATCTCAATTTTGTTTTCTCCAAAGCTCGTGATAAAGCTTGTATTTACGTTTGCTTTATTTTCGTAAATAACACCTACTCCCGCTATCAAATAATTGCACTTTCGGCTAGAAGAAAAGAGCGTCAAATGCGGCGCAAAAAGAAAGAATGGTATTTCCTTCTCAATGTAAAAATCAAGTATCTTAGCCAAAATGCTAAAAGGGGGATTATCTAGAACAAAACAATCTTCTGGGTAATCAAACTTTTCATAATCGCCACCAGGGTAAAAAGGGCGTACAGCTTTAGAAGAATCCAACCCATATTTTTCGCAAGCCCAATTTAAAACAGTGTCATAAACTTCTTTAGGAGTAAAACAATCATCCGTGGTTAGTTTTGGTTTAAATTTATCCTCAAACTCTTGATATTCTTCATCTTTGATGCCGTTAGAAGAAGAAAGCTCTCGACCGTCCCAAGTTCTAATCATTTCTGTATCTAGTGGCTCTAGCTCCAAATCAAACCCAAAATCCCCAAAATCTAAATCGAGGTTCATTTCAAGCTCTTCAATGTCCAAATCGAGCGTTTCAAAATCCCAACCCGTGTTCATGTTGAGCTGGTTGTGAACGTGCGTATAAGCGCGTCTCTGCTCGTCCGTTAAGTGGTCTAAACAGATGGTCGGGATAACCTCTAACCCCAGCTTAGACGCTGCTAGAACGCGTCCATGACCCTCTACAATCTCCATTTCATCGTTAGCGTTGTGCCAAATTGCAATAGGGTCATTGAAACCAAACTCTTCAATGCTTTTGCAAATCTGATCTACCTGCTCGTTGGTGTGAATCTTTGCGTTGCGAGCGTAAGGAATGAGCGCGTCAGTACGCTGCTCAGTAACGGTTAATTCTGGTTGCTGTTTCACCTGTCCTCCTAATGTCATCGGGTGGCGGCGAGAAGAGATAATCGTTGAGGCAGTACCGCCACCCAACATCAACTATCTATCAGGTGTCACAAAACGAGAAAACCCCGCCGAAGCGGGGTCTCACATGAGGTTTTATCTCCCTATAATGTCGTCTATCGCGTCGCCTAAATCCTCTACTATCTCGTCAACCGCGTAATAAAGGAACGATGGGGCTTGCTCGATAGCTATGGGCATCTCACTCAACGCAAGCAAAATCTCACGTAAACCCTTTAGTTTTTGCTCAGTCAAAACAAGCGTGTCGAGTGCGTCAATCTTTACCTTCATTCTTAAGCCACCTCGCCCTTCGTGAGAAAACGATTGATGAAATACTGCTGCCCTTTGCCCGTCACTTTAGGCGTTTTCTGGACGGTTATGTGCCCATCTGAGTGGGTGATTGAAGTCTCTTTCACCTCGAACAACTCTTGCTCCATCGAGCGTTGTGTGGGCATGTTGTAGCTCGAGCCTGTTTTCATCAGGTACCCGTTTTCTCGCAGCCACCTAAACAAGCGGTTTTGCCCAATCTCTACACCGTTTTGCTTTAGCAGCTTTGCGAGTTCGCCAACCAAAATTGACGTGTGAGAAGCCGCTACAGCATCAGCAAAGAGGGCTTTGGGTTGCATATCGGCTATTTGTTGCTTTTGGCGATTGATAGTGTCTTGAGCGATAAGAACCGCACGCGCCATGATTTCCTCAGGCGTTTCATCCGCCTTAGCGACCATATAGCCACCTGTGCGACGGATAGCGGGTAAGACTTCATGAGTTACCCAACGCTTGAAAGCTTTAGCCTCGGGCTTGCGGCTCACCAGAACGAGAGAGTACATTCCCGCCTCGCTGATAGCGTTCACTTTCTGCTCGCGTCCAATCGAATCGATGACCTTACTATTAGTAACCTCATCTTCATCGAGCTTCTGAATTGCGCGAGAGACTTGCGCAAGACCAAGAGCCTTGCAAACATCCTTTGCAATGAACCAAGGTTCATTGTTCTGGTTGATAACTCGAATCTTTCCGAATTGCTCATTTTCGAAAACCTTGATATTCTGGTTCTGCATAGAAACCTCGTTTCTGTGTTGTGTTGGGGCATCCTTTGATTGTGGTTATGAGGGGGATGTCCCGTTTATTTTTCATTACCTTTGTTGAAGTCATCTCTGACAAGCTGTCGGATGTATTCAGTTCTGCTTTCCTTGTTTTCAAGAAACTTCACTAATTCTGGTTCCGCCTTTCGATTAAAAGCCACGCTTATTTTCAGCAACGTTTCCTTGTCGTATCTCTGTTTAGACGGATAGACCATTGTTCACCTCCTTTCGTAGTCATGACTATACTATAAAAACTCATGACCATAATCAAGAAAAATAACGGTCTAAGTTGAACTTAGGGCGTTTATCGACGATGGGGTAACAAAACGCTACCCCCCTCAAGCTCTCTACGCTGCATGATTATCCCTTCTTGAACTAACTCATTCCCTCCTATCGATTAAAAAAAGCCTTGTCGAAGGCATAATCAAATGCACCGTCGCAAAAATAATCCCAAAGGGCTTCTTCTGCGTCGGTGTGTTCTTCAAGGATTGCCGTAGCTCCATACATGGCGGAGGTTTTAGCCTTCGTCTGATTGTTGATACCTTTGAGGACTGTATCAAGTCCAACGAACTCGATACTTTTTTCGCTTGCGCCTACTTCCTCGCCGTGTTCAGCAAGGAAGTTATATAACTTTTCTTTAGTGATCTTCATGTCGCCCTTGTTGGCGCTTGTAAAGGTGTATGTCTTAGGCTTGCTCATCTCGTTATCTCCATTCGGTTCTGATATGCTTAATAAGTTCGTGGGGCGGGGCTGCGTTTTGCAGCCCCTCTCTTTACTGTTCCTTCCGAAACTCTGGCATCTCGCCGCCTACAACTTCCATTAAAGCGGCTATGGCTTCTTCTGCCGTTTTGCCTTCTTTTGCTTGCAAAGCTATAAATCTTGCAATCTCTTTTCCTGTCATTTCCTCTTCTTTCTCGCTCACGGTAAAGCTCCTTTCTCTTTACCTGTTGATATTATTATAACACATACCAACAGGTATATAGGTTAGAATTAGATATTTTTTTGCATTTCTTGACGAATTAAACGCTTAATTGTGCTGGATAGGGGCGCGTCTTGCTGCTGCAACCAGTTATACATATCCATCTCGTTAGGCGAAAACTTTAAGTTGACTTGTTTAGTCTTTTCGCGCTGGTATTTTGCACTTGCGCGTTTTTGGGCTTCTGTGCTCATAATCCACCTCCTATATATCATTATAACATTTACAACCAAAAAAGCCGCCAGCCTTTACGACTAGCGACTTTTTCAGGGCATAAGCGGCGAGCAAGGTCAGAAAGTTTAGAAAGGAAAGAATAACGATCAGGAGGTGATTCGTGCATCAAGGGCACTCGCCGCTCTGGTTATATCATCTCGCTAGTGTCACCTACCACTGTCCGCGCTTGTTTGCTGCAAGCCTTTCTTCTGCTGCCCGTCTAGCCTTGCGCGCGTAATACTGTTGCCTGTCTCGCGCTTTGTAAAGCGCAACCGCCTCTCTGCACTTATCGCAGCTACACCGCTTTGCAGGGGGCAATTTCGCCGCCGTAAACGTTCCATGGTACTTACTGTTAGGGTCTTGCAGGCTCTCATGTACTCGATCAATGTACTCGAATCGGTAGTTCGGGTTTTCACGTTGTGAGCGTTTCGCCTGATGCCTGTATTTTTCAATGACCCTCGTACTTGGGTCATAAATAGGCTGCTCATCTTGCTTGGTTTTAAGCGCAGAACGGCAGGATTTCCCGTAGATTTTCATTCGACCACCTCGGCTTCCTTTATTCGAGATTCGATCGTCTTTGAGAGGCTCTTGCAATGTGCTTCCATCTCGTTCATGTACGCCTGAAAATGGCGAGTGGCGATCTCTTGATACTGCAAGTAGTGGAGCAACCGAGCGAGAGACTTGTCGTCGCCTATACCAGCCTTCTCTGCTCTCTCTCTGAGCTGCATATATTCCGAAAACGTCATTCAATCGCCTTCTTTCCGTTGCTCTTCTCTGTAGGCGCGTCTAGCAGCGACACCCTGCCACAGCTCGGGCAGACGTACACGTTGCACCGGCAATCGTTGTCGTTTGGGTCGGTCGTCGCGTTGCCCTCCCATCGGTACCCGTCAGGGAACAAGACCTTCACAGCGTGCGACTTACGGCAATATGGGCATTCGATCGTTTCTACCATGCGACCGCCGCCCAAACCACGAAACCGAGGAGAAACCACGGCACAATCGCCAGCGCGAGGAAGAGGCTGCACTCCATGACCGTCTTGAATGCCTCATAAATCTGGTCGTACTTCATCATTCCTGCACCTCCGCGCCGCAGTTTGGACAATAGCGTGTGGGGATTACACCGCAACAGTCCGTCACGGCGTCCCAACAGATGAAACCACCACACCTTGTGCAGCGCCAGTAATATTCGTCATGTTCTTCCTTCTTGCACGTTGGACGGTCTATCAGGTCGGCAAGCAGATGGAATATGTCTCCCTCGCCGACGACCGCACGGATTGCGCGGAGTACCATAGCGTCGTACTCCTGTCTGGAGTACACCTGTGACAATGTGGCGGTAGCCTCGTCAAGATCGCGAAGCCTTGCCGCTACCTCTCGGCGCTCTTCGTTAGTGAAAGTCATCGAAACCAGCTCCAAACATATAGTCGTAATCGCACTCCCAGGTCTCTCCGTCGCGGCTCATGGTTGCTCCGTACTTCGGAGTACCGCCGCAATTGTCGCCCCAGAAGCGGAAGTGCCATCCCAGGAGGTCAAACTCTTTGTCGTACTCGTCGGCGGCGTACCTATCGTCGCCGTACTCCTCGTAATCGTCCCATCCGAACTTGCGGGAAAGGTAATCGAACGTGTATTGGGTCGGCTTGTCCTTGCCATCCTCCCACTCGTAGATTTCTGGCCATCCCTGCTTGTAGCACCCGACGCGGACGTTGCCGTCTCCCATGACTCCATGATGCGAGAACTCGAACCACTCGCCGCCGCCATCCAGTTTCACGATGTTCGCGAACACGCGGAGTCCAGAAGGCAGGGAAGCCTCGTCGGTGTCGTATACGCCTACGTCCTCCTTGTCGGTTCTGCGCTCGCCGTTGAGGTACACGAACGCGCCGTAGTTGCTATATGCCATAGCTAGCCCTCCTTCTCAGCCACTTCTCTGCGTTCTTCGTTAGTTATCTCCATCACGAACTTCTTTCTCTGGATTGTTGAGCCATTTGCCAAAACTAGCAACGCACTTGCTGCAAAGGTGCATCTTCCTTCCGAATCCGAATCGGTACACAATTCGGCTCGGCTTTCGCACGAAGAAGTCTCTCGTTGTGAACTCCCCGCAGCGGTCGCATTTATAGGCTCTCATCATCAACACCTGCTAACGCTTTTGCGCGACGGATAATGTCCTCCGCAAACGCCTCGTTGTCCTCGCTGGTTAAGGTCTTCCTCGTGTTGATGTCAAGCAAGGTTGCGCAATAGTCGTATGCTCCCGCGCTCATGTCTTTTTCCAACCGCTCCCAGCTATCGGGCTTTTCTTCTGGCTTCATAGCTCTTTGGTCTTGGTCATACAGAAAGTTGTTAATCGCAAAAGAGCCGTCGTCCCACACGCAATAATCAGTAACTTCGCTATCAATACTCCCGTACAGCATGCACCTATCTTCAACTTTTACGGGCGTTCCATCCTCAAAGAGTGGACGGGGTAGGAAGTATTCGTTAATGAATTTTGCAAGGTCTGAAAACCTGATTTTAATGTCACCTTTTAAGCCGTAAAAGCTGTCATTTTTTTGGTCAAATTCGAACGAGATTTTCGCCTCTCCCAGCAACTCATAAAGCTCTCTTTCTGTCATAGTTATTCCTCCTTAATTTCGGCGGTGTCGAAGTCGCACCATTCGTCAATTCTGTGTTCGAGCGAAACGAAGTCTTCATTAACCCTGCACCACCCCAATTTGTCGCGATTTTCGCCTAAATAGCTTTCTGGGGTTTCGCAGTATGCGCAATCTTCGCATTTAAGGGTACTCTCGTCCGCTCTAAGGTGGGTATAACTTCTTTTCCGAGTATTTACCCAATCTTCCCATTTGTCGCGCTCTAGCGCCGTTAGAAACGCTCCGCTCATTTGAGCCTCCGATCAACGCCTTGAAACTCGATTGTGCGAAAAAGCGCAAGCCTTGAAAGCACAGCGGCTATCATTTCGCGGTCATCAACCTTGCCCCGATATCGCTTAAGCAGCTCGTTGTTCTGAAACTGCGTCGTAACGATTGTTGGGCGCTTGTTGTTTATGCGAGCATCCAGCAGCTCGAACAACCGCGTGATGGAGTCCGCTGAGACGTTTTCTTTGCCCAAATCATCGAGCACGAGAAGGGGAGTGCCGCGGTAGATACCGAACACCTCTTCGGAATTCTCGCCGCTCGAATACGCGCCCCTCACTCGGTGTAATAGGTCGTTCATCGTCGTAAAACTCCCGAGTCCGTTTTGCAGATGCGCTGAAAGCATCGCGCAGGCTGCTGTGGTCTTACCGCGCCCTGTAGCTCCTCGTAGCACAACGCCGATGAGCTTCCCGCTTTCGAGTTCGGATAGCGTCTGACGTGTGTCTTCCGCGAGTGCAGCGCCCTGAAACGCCTTAGGGATTCGCGCTTGCTTCACGCGCTCAGCGTGCTTTGCCGCTGCGGTTCGTGCGTCTGGTGTGCGGAATTCACGCCTGCGGGCTTCCTTCTCATCCTCACTCAGCGCCTGCCACTTAGCGAGGATGGCAGCCTGCTGATCATCAAGGCTGGCAAAAAACCGTGGTGTTTTCACGCTCATAGCGAGCGTACTCCTCAAAGAGTTCATCCCACTCCTCCTCGTCGGTCTTAGGTTTTGCTTTTGAAGCGTTCAGGTAGCTTTCGAACTTCGTCCCGAAAAGCGTCTGAGGTCGTAGATACTCGCTCATCTTCTGATCGTTAGCCCAAGCTTTAACGCGTCCGTCAATGACGGCTTTGAAGTCGTCGATGGTAAAGCCTTCTCGGGTTCTTGCGTTGATGAGCGATTGGGTGTTTTTGCTCGATGCTTTGAAGCTCGTGTTGGCAGCTTGGTTTAGGTAGGAAATTACGTCTTTTGCAATAGCAGACGGACTATATATATTTTGGTCTGTATTGGTATGTACTGTACTGTTCTGTATTGTATTGGCTTTTACCCCTTGGTTTTTAGGGGTGGTTTCCGAGGAGGGTTTTTTAGGGTGGTTTTTACCACCCTTTTTACCATCGCCTAAACCCTCCGTTTTTTCCTTCTTTGGGCGTCCGCCTTTACTGCCAGAAGTGCGCGCTTTCTTGCTATTGTCGATGTCATCTTTCATGAGTTCGAAAAGCAGAGTGAGAGGGTGTTGTAGCTCGATTTCGTTTCCGAAGAACCCGTATTCACATATCGCTACTTCAAGAGTTTTTCTCTCCTCATTGGACAGCTTAAGGAGTACATCGCCGAACTTTGCAAAACAGGTGAACGAATCAGCCATTACGCCCCCCTTAGAACGGTATATCTTCGTCGTACATCGAGGTGTCAACACTTGGTGCTGCTATGGGCTGCTGTGTGTTCTGTCGGGTGCTCATGAACTCTATTTCGTCCACGATTACCTCAAGCTTAGAACGCTTCTCGCCGTCACGTTTCCACTGACTCCAGCGCAGTTTTCCTTCAATGGCAACCTTTGAGCCTTTAGAAAGAAATTTAGAAACGCTTTCCGCGCAAGCACCAAACATAGTGCAGTCGATAAAGTTAGGGTAGTCTTCCCACTCTCCAGTCTTGTTGTTCTTTCTGCGATCATTTACCGCAACACCAAAACCAAGAACGGGCATACCGCTTGCTGTTACGCGCAATTCAGGATCGCGGGTTAAGTTGCCGCTAATAATTGCTCTGTTGATACTCATTACTCCTCCTTCGTAAGGAATAGTTCGCCGTTTCTGATGACTGCGTGAACGCCTGATTTCGGGTATTCTCGCCCCAAAATCACGATTGCTTGGCAATACGTCGTGTTGATGGGTTGTTCGCCCTTCTTGAAGGGCTTACCGTCGTAGTCTTTGACTACCTTCCAAATGGTCGCATCTGAGCCGATAAACCCCTCGATAAGCGTCCTGATGTAGTGCGACCGTCTACCAGGGCGTCCTTTGGGTTTTGGAGCTGGACTCGGTAATCTGTCCAGCTCCTCGATGTAGTCCGTCATTAGTCCTCCTGTGCGTAGTAGGCTTGGATAAGTTGCTCGATATACGCCGCGAACTCGATTAGTTGCGCTTCGCTCAAGTCTTTAATTTCGGTGTTGTATTGCTCGCGGGCGTAAGCGTGGAAGTCGGTCATCTGGTAGCCGCAATTTTTGGCTTCTCGCATCAGCGCACCCACACGGTTCTGAGCTTCTGCAAGCGGTACGTTCGGGGCTTCTGGGGCGGTTTGCGGTGCTTGTTGCTCTGCTGGTGGCTCATAAGGCTGAACGTCAATTACGTCGTCGGATACCTGCGGCTCGTACTCGAGAATCTGCCCGTGTTCGTCCGTGAAGTTTGCGCCCATCTCTTCGCCCGTGTACACTACGCCGTATAAGGCTTCTGGACAGGCATCTCGCGCGCACTCAGTTATGGCTCGTGCGGTGAGCATTGCGAGCGGGTATTTCTGCCAGTTGTCTTTGTCAGCCAGACCAGCCTGCTCAGCTCGGCTCATGTCCCAGAATGAAGTAAACGTGAAGTCGGGGTCGTCCGCTCGTACGATTTCCACCGTGGCGGTCTGGCTTTTTGCGTCCTTGCTGATACGCATACGATGACCAGCCTTGCGGACGTTTGCCGCGATTAACTCCGCTGATGCGCTTGGCTTTCCGTTAATAACCGTGATTCTGTAAAGGCTTTCGGCTGGGGATAATCCCATCGCCTGACCAAAACCCATAGCGATTAGAACGTTAGCGGGGGACTTGCGATAAGCGGTCGGCACAAGCGAGCCGTTACAGATGGTTTGCGCGTAGCGCAGTTGCTCGTCAATCGTCATTTCCTGACGTGCGGTTTTTACGATTTCACTCATAGTTATTCTCCTAATAATCCGATGATGTTTTCGCCCTGTAACTTGGTGCTCATAGCTTCGATCACGTCCTCTGGTTTGCAGCCCGTGACCATTGCGCAGTAGGGTTTTTCAATCTCCCAAAGCGCCCACTCGGCAAGTTCGCCGCTCTCTGCATCGAGTACGATGTCGCCGCAATGAGTGAAACGCTTCTCCCATCCTTTAACGGGCACTACCTCGGTTAATCCCATAGCGGCTAAGGCTTCGAGCGCCTGCGCTTTGCGTGCTGGGTTGATAGTGGGCTTAGCTTTCGTGAAGCGGATAGACACCTTGCCAATGGGGGAGCCGTTAGCTTTGATGCTGCGGCGGTCGATGCCGTTCTCCTCGTAAGCTTCCATCAGCTCGTCTTTAGCGGCGCCTTTAAGCTCATCAAGGCGGGTTTTGACCTTCTTCTGGATTGCCTCCAACATTGCTAATTCTTCGTCAAAAGTTAGTTCTACCATGTCCCTCTTCTCCTTTCGATTTCGTCCAAAATGGTTAGTAACCGCTGCTCGTGTACGCTCAAGTCATACTCACGGCTTGCAAGTGCAGCAAGGCACACTCTCGCGTTCGTTAAAGCGGCTTCTAGCTCGTCTCTAAGTGCTTCTTCCTCGCTTGCTTCTTGAGTAGCTTCTTCTGGCTTAGAATCGCTCTTAGCGTCGGCGAGTACCGCCCTCCATTCGCTCTCTTTGCAGTTAGTAAGAGCTTCAACGAGTGCGGGATTATCTGCGTTATCATCAATCGCTAACAAGCGGTCAATGCTCATGTCCTCAGCAGCGTCTCCAACACGCTTAACCGCCCTGCCTACGCGTCGTAGGTTCTTCTTGCCGCTCGCACGCTCTACGCGCTCAACTCCCGAGAACATAAGCGCCTGCTGAATGCCGCGGGACAGCTCCACGTTGTCGAGCTGCTGCTTGTTGTTGGTGGACACCATCGCAACAAGAACATCCGCGTCATCTTGAGTTTCAGCCACTAATGCGCGGCAACGCTTAGTGCCCAGCTTGCGCATAGCACGATAGCGGCGCTCTCCGTCAATGAGGGTGTAAATTCCTCCGTCTTGTACGACCGCAATAGGGGTAAAGGGTTCACCGTTCTCGAACGATGCGGCTAACTCGTCGATGCCCTCAAAGTGAGTACGCGGGTTCTTCTCGTTCGGGAAAATGTCCGATAATGGAATGGTTTCGAGTCTCATATCTCTCCTTTCTTGTCGAATACTCGAATGGGTGAGGTAACCGGGGTAACAGGTAAAGAATGGTGACTAAAGAAATACTGAACTCTGTTTGCTATAGTGATTACCTCACCTGTTCAAACATTCGCCTGAACAGGGGTTTTGTACTAAATCCCCATTTTTTTACTTTTTCCTAACTTTTTTTCTGCGGGTTTTCTCCTAACGCTTTTCGCATTCGCTCGAGCCTCTTTCTACACGCCCCATACTCGGCTTGCACCTTTTCTAATTTCCATTCCTCGACCGCCTTGTAATAGTCTTGCTGAGCTTTCGAAGCGGCGAACTTATTGCGGCTCTCGATGTTGGCTGGATACTGAGGGCGCGGGGTAAATGCCTTGCGCCTGCCGCGCTTAGCCTCGCTCTCGTCATATACGCGGCGCTGTTCGGGTGTCATTCGTTGGTACGCTTCAACGCATCTGCTCTCTTCTTTAGCGAGGTTCTCACGCGTCTGGCATACCTTGCAGCGCCCCGTGCGCTCGTTTACCTTCACGCGCCAGCTCGCGCACTCGTTGCACCATTCGAGCCGCCATAGGGGGACTCTGAGCGATAGGTGCATTGCCTCCGCCATGCGCTCGATGGACTTTTTGGAACGTTTGAGCGCGAATTGGATGTCGCGTTTTGGCATCTTGCCCGCGTTTTCAACGAGGAATGAGATTTCTTTGCTTGACCAGTGGTTACAGCTTGCTCCTTTGCGCATTAGAGCAACCTCGAATCCTCGATTGGCTCAACGCTAAAGCGGATTGAATCGCCTGCTCTGCGCACCCTGTCGTGCTTCGTAACAGACACTTCGACCACTTGCGTATCGTCCTCATATGCGACCCCGTTTAGCCCGTCTAAGACCGCTTTGAGAACGTTGTCGATGTCGGGCTTGGTGAGATTGCGCTCACGCTCTACGCGCTTTGGCTTGCTCGTTGGTAGCGCCTTGTAAATGTGGACAGTGACCTTTACCGCGCCTTGGTGTTTCTCGCCCTTGTAGGCAGCGGCAACAAGAGCCTCTTCTTCAAGCGTTGCCGTCGGGGTGTACATGCGAAATATTCCGTTCTTGTGCGACGCTTTTGGGCGGCGCGTGAAAGGGATGAGGTTAACTACATACGAGGTCGTCATTAGCCCACCTCATAGAGTGCGGACGCGTAACCTTTTTCGTAACCTTGATCGTAGGCTGCTACTTGGGCGGACGCTTTGCCCGCCCTTAAGCCCTCTTGATAGGCGGATTGGCTCGCCTGCCCGATGCCGATGATGAACATGATTCCAACACCGACGAGAAAGGCGAGGATCGTTATCGCTGCAACTGAGTTTTTCATTGGTGATTTATCCTTTTCTTTGAAAGGGGGTGAATTAAATGGGTAAAAAGGAATTACAGGCTTATGAAGATGCCGTCGAGATAACTAAAGCTGCAATGTCTTCTGAAACTCTCTACACTCCAGAAGAAGCTGCTAAGTTCATTCAGGCTGTGCATGACAAACTTTTGGAGCTTTTAGAAAAATCTGAAAGCTAGTAAGTGCCCCTAATTAAGAGCCTTGCTGCTTCTACTGAGGCTTTTTTGTCTTCTGTAAGTGCGTAAGGCTCTTTCCCTTTTGCGACAATTGCAAGTAAGGCTTCTTTTACTTGCTTTTCTTCTTCTTCGGTTAGTTTCATGTTTGCCTCCTAATCAACTTGGACGTATGCCGACTGTTCCCAGTCGGTCATGATTTGGTCGTTCACGCGGAGTCCACGCTTGCAGCCCGTTCGAATTACGGGCTTTAATCGTCCCGCGCGAATCTCGCTATATAGAACTTGGGGTGTCACGCCCCACCGCTTTGCGGCTTCGCTTATCGAGTAGTAGCTGGGTGCTTTAGGCTTTGGCGGGATAGGGATGTCCATTGCTACCACCCCATCATTTCTTTGTAGGCGGCTTGAGACTTCGGCGTTAAAGTCTCGGGGTAATACCAATCGTCAATCTCGACAGGTGCGTTTGGAACCTCGCCGTCGCCGTAGTAGTAAGCGGCGATTTTGACTCCCTCGTTTTCAACGAGGACAACTTCGCCGTTTACCTCCTTGTACCTGCTTATTGTGGTGTTCTTGCGAAACTCGTATTCGTTCTCAACCCAGACAGCAGGGGTGCAGCCCGCCCAACCCCATTCGTTCGTCTCGTTGTTCCAAAGGCGGAAGGTGTACCAACCTTCGCCTTGATACCTAGTGTTAAAGAGCTTCATGACGGTTCCTTTCTTGTTCGTTATAAATAAAACTTACAATCGCAGGGTAAAAAAATTAGAGGGTTACGACGATGATTTCTCCGCTCTCCATAACGGCAACAGTGTTGTAGTAGCCGTACTCATCAAGCATGACCTTTAAGTCTTTTACATGGGCGAGAGACACCCGATAATCGCCCTCATCAGCACTAACGCCGCTTGCACTTGATAAATCGAAGATACCTGGGATTTCGAGTAAATCAGCTATATCTGCGGTATAGCATTCTTTGTTTACTCGAACGTTTTTCTGAGAAGCTCGTTTGAGTGGTTTCATTTTTGATTCCTTTCGTTGTCGCATTGTAAGTATAACTTATATTAACATTATTTGTAACATATTTTATAATTACTTTATAAATATTTTTACAAAAGGGGAAACATGAACTCAACGGGTCGTAACATACGAGCCTTAAGAGAAGACCGTGGGTTAACTCAATTACAGTTCGGTAAAAGCGTTGGCGTTACGCTTACAACCGTTTCTGGGTGGGAAACCCGCGAAGTTCCTCCGCGTGCTTCTGCGCTGAAAATCATTTCTGAAACTTACGGCATTTCCGTTGATGACATTATTTCTAACAATGGCTATTACGCCAAAACTCGCGGTGTTGTCGAACATCTAACCCCTCAATCGTCCGATACGTATCTCCCTATTGCTGGTGTCGCTCCTGCTGGTGAGCCAAATATCGCAATCGAACAAACGGGCGAAACGCTCTGGTGCCCTCCTGAGTTTTGCCGAGAGGGTAATTTTTTTGTTCGCGTCCACGGCGATTCGATGGACAAGGTGCTACCTGACGGCTCATATGCGCTCATAGACGTACATAACGAGGTATCAAGTGGCAACGTTGCATTAGTCAAAGTTAACGGCGATGAAGCGACCATAAAGCGCGTCAAGCTGATGGACGGGGCGGTGTTCTTGGAGCCTGAAAGCTCGAACCCTGAACACCGTAGGCGCGTTATAGATGAAACTAACCCCGATAGCCCAGAGGTGCGGCTAATTGGGCGCGTTGTATATACGCAGACGAGGTTATAAAAGTAATTGTAAAAGCAGGCTGTTTTTTTGTATAATAAAACCAGTGATACGGCCTTGTGGACTATACGTTAGGCAAGGACTAGGGAGGTCGCTGGCTCTATAGCTAGCGGCCTTCTGATATATAGGGGTGTTTATGGTTAAAGAGTTCAAAACGTTTGAAGAACTTGTTTATGTTCTCGAGAGCCGAAATGTTATAACCGATGAAAACACCGCCCCTCAGATAATGCGTGAAAGCTATTACGCCATCGTGAACGGGTATAAAGCCCCCTTCCTTGATACTCAAGCAATGAAGTTAACGAATGAGGACGTTTATCATAATGGGACAAGGTTTGAATGGATATATGCTCTCTTTTCGTTTGATAGAGATTTGCGAGCAATAACTTTTAAGTACCTTGAAAGAGCTGAATCAATAATGAAGAGCGCGGTCGTTTATGCGTTTTGCTGCAAAAATCATGAACCAATGTCATATTTGGATATTTCGTCATATGTTGGTTCGCAAAACATGTTGCTCCCGAAAGGGTACAAAGGAAATAGGCAATCGCTTCATTTTAGGAACCTATCTCATTTAATGAGGATCCTCAATTCAAAAGTTAGCAACAATAGCAATAAAGACTTTATTAAGCATTATGTAAAAAATTATGGGTTTGTCCCTTTGTGGGTTTTGCAGAATGATTTAACTTTCGGAAACATTGCACATTTCTATCAGCTACAGAAGAGAGATGTTCAAAACAAAACTTGCAAAATAATCCTCAAAGCTACTGGCAAGGAGAATATGAAGCTCCCTTATTTGACTCCAACGAAGCTGCTTCATTCATTTTATGTCTTGGTTGATTTTAGAAATATTTGCGCTCATGGCGAGCGTCTTTATTGTGCAAAAGTAGGTAAATCTCACGATATTGGGTTTAACAAAATGACAGCTAGCTTAGCTTTAATCCTTTCAGAAAAGGATATTGGAGCCTTTTATAAAGAAGTATCTTCTTTAGTGTCTAGCTACGGTTCGAATCTATGTTCAATCACGACGGAATCGCTCTTAAACGATATGGGTTTTGTTAGATAAGTAGTTTTGTTGACGGTTAATATTATTTTAATTATATTTAAGTCATTGATACGGCTTTGCTGCTCGTAAGTGACGGCAAAGGCTGAAAGGGTCACTGGCTTGCTGGTGGCTCTTTCTTTTTATTGGAGTGTAAATGAACGATATAGCTATTTAAGAATCTTACAAGTTAAACCCGTCAATTTCGACGGGTTTAAAATCCGAAAAACTAAAAGGGGAAACAATGGGACGCAAGCCGAAAAGAAGCTCGTGGGGGAGTGTCACGCAATATAAGCCTAACGTTTGGCGGTTGCGCTACCCAGCAGCCCCAGACCCCGTAACAGGCAAGCGCAGACAAGGCAGCGAGACGGTCTACGGCTCTAAGGCTGATGCGACAAAGCGTCTTGCTGAGCTTCAATTACTGCACGATAGCAAGTGTTCATCAAAGGTTCTAACGGTCGATAAATGCTGGGAGCTATATTATCGCCCCTATATCAGCAGGCTTGCGCCATCTACCGTTGCAGGCTATGAGAGCAAATATGTAAAGCACATAAAACCCGCCTTTGGGCGTATGGGCATGGAGTCGATAAAGAAGGCTCAGGTGCAAGCGTGGCTCGATGGTATGACATACGGGCAAGCGCGGTCATGTCGGGCGGTCTTACGTGCGTTATATAGCTTTGCAAATGATAACGACCTCATAGACTCTAACCTCATGTCTAAGCGTTACGCGCTGCCCAAGAAGCCCAAAACAGAGGCTAACCCAAGCGACACCGTCCACAACGAAGAGACGCTATTAAGACTTCTCGCGGCTGCTAAGGGCGAATACTGGGAGGCGGCGTTTATCCTATCGGCTTTTGGTGGTGCGCGGCGTGAGGAGGCGGTAGGGGCTAAATGGGAGCATGTTAGCTTTATGGATAACTGCGCCATTGTCGAGTTCCGCGATAGCGTGCAATACATTAACGGCGAGGTAGTGATCGGCGAGCTTAAAACCGAAGGCTCATACCGAACCGCAATAATCGAGGGAAAGCCCGCAGCTCGCCTAAAAGAGCTCTTTTTTGAGCGCATAGGCGATACATGGGTAACTGAGGGTGACAACTGTTCACCCGTGAACCCTGACGCTCTCAGCGCCGCATATAAGCGTTGGCACATTGGGAAACCGTTTCAATATGTTCCGTGGAAGTATCTGCGCAACAGCTACGCAACGAACCTCCACGCTCGAGGTGTCGAGCTGGGTATTATCTCAAAACTTCTCGGGCACACCACACCAACAATTACCTATAAGCACTATGACCGCATGAGTGCGCAGCAGCTAATCGACGTTTTAAAAAAATAAACCTCCGCTGGAAAAACCGTCAAAAACCAGCGGAGGCGACAAGAAAGGTCGGTACATCATGTACCGTCTATAACTATAAGAAACCTGTCACATGTGACAAAATGTGCAACGTTTCGCAATTTTTGCACAACGAAAAAAAACTAATTGGTACAAAAACGAACGAAAAAATACAAATTCGCACGTAAAAATACAAAATAAAACTTACAGAAACGTAAAATTACAAAATAAGCCACCCTTTTAATCCCAAGGTCGCGGGTTCGATTCCCTCACGGCGCACCACTTCGCATTATTCGCTCTCTGTAGGTTACTGTTCTGCAGAGAGTTTTTTTAATGTGATGGCAACGTGAAGCGTCCAAAGAAGCAACTTGCAAACAAAGGCGCTTTTTTGTTAGTATTCTCTGTTGCCGCTTATTAACCTATTTGCTTGAAGGAGCAATTTTGGCAAAAGAAGATGCAATTGAATTAAAGGGTACGGTTCTCGAGGCACTTCCTAACGCAATGTTTAGGGTAGAGCTCGAAAATGGACACAAGATATTGGCCCATATCTCCGGAAAGATGCGTATGCACTACATCAAGATCTTGCCTGGAGATAAGGTTCAGGTTGAGCTGTCGGTATACGATCTTGATCGTGGTCGTATCACGTATCGCTACAAGTAAATCGCCTTTTGGCTCGTTTTGCTTCGGTAAAATGTGCTGATTTTGTGTGCTCGGACGCTCGTTCGAGCTATACGTGTCAGTAAAGCAAGTATAGGAAATTAATAAACAAACTATCGCCTGCGGCTGGGCGTGGTAGATAAAGAGAAAACGCATAACCGAAAGGAATTGAATTATGAAGGTACGTCCTTCGGTCAAGAAAATGTGCGACAAGTGCAAAATCATCCGACGTCATGGCAAGGTTCTCGTAATTTGCGAAAACCCTCGTCATAAGCAGCGTCAAGGTTAAAGAGAAAGGGAAACGTATCTATGGCACGTCTCGTTGGTGTCGACCTTCCTCGCGACAAGCGCATTGAAGTCGGCTTGACCTACATTTACGGCATCGGTCTTACTACCTCTAAGAAAATCTTGGCAGAGACCGGCATTAACCCTGACACCCGCGTTAGGGACATCACTGAAGATGAACTTTCAAAGCTTCGTGACTATATCCAGCATAACCTCACCACTGAGGGTGACTTGCACCGCGAAGTTTCACAGAATATTAAGCGCCTCATGGAGATCGGCTGCTACCGCGGTCTTCGTCATCGTCGTGGCCTGCCCGTTCGCGGTCAGCGCACTCATACGAATGCACGTACGCGTAAAGGTCCTAAGCGTCAAATCGGCGGCAAGAAGAAGTAGAGGTGTAACTAGTGGCAGCTAAGAAAAACGTTCGCACGCGCCTCAAGCGCTCTGAGCGCAAGAATATCGCAGTAGGCGCTGCGCATATCAAATCAACTTTTAACAACACTATCGTATCCATCACGGATCCTCAGGGTAATGTAATCTCCTGGCAGTCCGCTGGTACCGTTGGCTTTAAGGGCTCTCGTAAGTCCACGCCATTCGCTGCACAGATGGCAGCAGAGGCTGCAGCAAAGACCGCTATGGAGCATGGCCTCAAGAAGGTGTCTGTTTTTGTTAAGGGTCCTGGTTCCGGTCGTGAAACCGCAATTCGTTCCCTTCAGGCAGCAGGTCTTGAAGTTGCAAGCATCCAAGATTGCACCCCTATTCCGCACAACGGTTGCCGTCAGCGCAAGCGTCGTCGCGTCTAAATTGAAAGGATCGAATTATTATGGCAATTAACAGGACTCCGGTTCTCAAGCGTTGTCGTCAGCTTGGCTTAGACCCGGCCGTTTTGGGATACAGCAGCAAGAAAGAATCTATTCGTCAGCCTAAGCGCCGCCGCAAGGAAAGCGAATACGGCATGCAGCTTCGCGAGAAGCAGAAGGCTAAGTTCGTATATGGCGTTCTCGAAAAGCAGTTCCATGGCTACTTCGAGAAAGCAAAGGCAATGCCTGGCGTTACGGGTGAAAACCTTATGCGTATCCTTGAGTCTCGTCTCGACAACGTAATTTTCCGTCTTGGCTTTGCTAAGACTCGTAAAGAAGCTCGTCAGATCGTTACCCATGGTCACATCCACGTAAACGGCAAGCGCGTAGATATCCCCTCTTTCCGCGTTCGTCCTGGCGATCTTGTTTCTGTTGCTCCTAAATCAAAGGAACTTTTGGTTATCAAGAGCGCACTTGTATCCAACGAAGGCGTGCAGGTTCCTGCATGGCTCGAGGTTGATATCGAAAAGCTTCAGGGCAGCGTTTTGGCTCTTCCTGAGCGCGATCAGATCGATCTCGATATTCGCGAGCAGCTTATCGTTGAACTTTACTCTAAGTAATGAATGCCACACACGGTTTTTAAGGAGGCTTATTAAATATGACAGAGTTCATGAGGCCGACAGTTACGACTGAAGAGGTTAACGATCTTGTTGCCCGCTTCATCGTTGAGCCGCTCGAGCGTGGCTATGGTTATACTCTCGGTAACTGCATGCGTCGAGTTTTGCTCTCTTCTCTTGATGGAGCAAAAGCAACCGCTATTCAGATTGATGGCGTACAGCATGAGTTCACTACCGCTGAAGGTGTAATCGAAGACATTACTGATATCGTTTTGAACGTTAAGGGCTTGGTTTTCAGCGCGCTTAATAGCGATGTTGTTGAAGCTACTGCTCATGTTCATGCGGAAGGTCCTTGCACGGTTACCGGTGCAGATTTGGACGTTCCAACTGAGTTTACGCTCATCAACCCAGAGCATGTAATTGCTACCGTGGCTGATGGCGGCACTCTTGATATGACTATCCGTATTGGTGTTGGTCGTGGCTACGTTTCTGCTGAACGCAACAAGCGTACTGAAGATCCTATCGGCATCATTCATGTTGATTCGCTCTTCTCTCCTGTACGTCGTTGCACCATGAATGTTAGCGACACTCGTGTTGGTCAGCGCACCGACTACGACAAGCTCATTCTTGAGGTAGAAACTGACGGTTCAATCAATCCTACCGAGGCGGTATGTCGCGCTGCGAATATCATCAACCAGTACATGGGAGCATTCCTCTCGTTGGATGAGGTTGAAGAAGACGAAGAAGGGGAAGTAGTTTCCATCTTCGCTCCTGAAAATCAGGAGACCAACGCAGAGCTTGATAAGCAGATTGAAGATTTGGATCTTTCGGTTCGTTCTTACAACTGCTTGAAGCGTGCAGGTATTCATTCTGTTCGTCAGTTGGTTGAGTATTCTGAAAATGACTTGCTCAACATTAGAAACTTTGGTGCGAAGTCCATTGAAGAAGTGAAGGATAAGCTCATTTCTATGGACCTCAATTTGAAGCTATAGGAGATATAAGATGAGGCACAACAAGAAGGGTCGTAAGCTTGGCACTGATGCTGGCCACACTCGTGCTATGAAGAAGAGTTTGGTTTGCGCATTGTTTACCAACGACCGTATCAAGACGGTTGAGGCACGTGCTAAGGAAATTCGTCCCGATGTCGACAAAATCATCACCTGGGCAAAGAAGGGCGACTTGCATTCTCGCCGTCTTGCAATTGCTGCAATAGGTGACAAGGAACTGGTACGTGAGGTTTTCGAGAAGGTAGAGCAGGGTCAGTTCGCTGACCGCAATGGTGGTTACACTCGTATCTTCAAGCTCGGCAACCGTAAAGGCGACAACGCTCCAATCGTAATCATGGAGCTTTGCACCGAGCCAGTTCACAAGAAGGATAAGGCTGAAAAGCCTGCTGCTAAGAAGGCAACCAAGAAGGCTGCTCCTAAGGCAGAGGTAAAGGCAGAAGAGCCTAAGGTTGAAGAAGCTCCTGCTGAAGAAGTTAAAGCTGAATAGTTCTTCTGCTCTGGGTTAAAAGCTCAGATTACATAAAGCAATAAAGTGCACGTATGGTTTCATGCGTGCACTTTTTTTATACTTACTTCATGTCATTTTCACTGAACACATACCTTGCGCGAAATTCTTACGTTCATCGTTTTGATCCTCGAATAAAACTCATCCTGCTTTTGGTGTTTAGTGTCGCAGTATTTATGGTTACAACGTGGATTGGTTTGGGCATATTCGCTCTTGTTCTTGCGATTGTGCTTACGGCCTCTCGCTTGCCCGTAAAGCAAATTGCGAAACTGTGCATTCCTCTTCTGGTCATCTTGTTCATCATTTGGGTGTGCAACGCCCTGACATTTGATGTACATGCGGATGCAACCCTGCAAAGTTTTGGAGCAGTATCGGCGGGTTTTGCGGCAGGCATGCCCAATATTGCGTTGGTGGGCGTGTTTGGTTTTTCCCCCGAAGGTGCTGTGCGGGGTGCGTTTTATGTTGTAAGAATTGTCTTGTTGTTTGTTGCCAGCTTTGTTGTTGTATTGTCTACTACCTCAAACGAACTGGTTAATGCCTGCATTTCCCTCTTACGTCCCTTAGAGAAAATTCGCGTTCCCATTGATGATGTTGCAATGGTTTTTTCGCTTGTGTTGCGTTTTATCCCCCTTATCGCTGAAGAGGCTTCCCAGATAAAGAAAGCCCAGATGGCTCGGGGAGCAGCATTCGGACAAGGTGGTATATGGAAACGCATTACCGCATGGTTTCCTGTTTTGGTTCCTCTGATCGTAGGTCTCTTTAAAAAAGCTGAAAGAATTTCGGTAGCTATGGATTCCCGCTGTTATGGAAAAGGTAAAAGAACGGCGCTCGTTATTTATAATCTCACGGTTTCTTCAGTAAGTATTTTAGTTATATCCCTGTGCTTTTTTATTGTTGTAGCTTGGTTGTTGTAGTGCATAAATCCAAAGAATGTAGGCCCTGAATACTCCGTAAGTCCCCCTCTGTGGGTTGGGCGTAGGTTTATTGGCAGGAAGCTAAAAGTACCTTGTTTGACCCTGGTTTAACGGAAATGAGACGCAAGGGCAGAAAAGTGTCAGTACATAAAGCCGCAGGGTTCTGTGTAATAAGCGGCATTCAACTACGCTTGAAATAGGGGTTTGAGTGTGCTGAGTCATGTGGCAGCACTCGATGGAAGGGGTTTCGTCATGAAAGCTATCGGTAAAAAAAGAATAGGTATTATTGCTGTCTTAGCCTGCGTCCTTGCACTTTGTTTTACCCTCGTTGGGTGTGGCAGTGGAAATTCGACGGACAATTCCGCTAACTTCAAAGGCGAATACAAGCTTGTTGGCATGGAAGAAGATGGCATTACGTATTCCGAGGATGATCTAGCCTTCATGGAGGAATTGGGCTTGGACTTTGGTTTAACGCTTGCTGATGAAGGAAAAGCAACTTTGAATCTGGCCGGTGAGAGCATGGATGGCACTTGGGAAGCAAAGAGCAATAAAGAATGCACCATCACCATAGGCAGCGACAGCATCAAGGCAACTCTTGATGGTGACAACTTGAAATGTGAAGATGGAGGGTCTTCGTTGACATTCAAAAAAGCATAAGAGGTAAAGAACTAATCTGGATAGATTAAAAGAATGTCTGCAGCGCAAAGGAAATCAAACAAGGCTATAAGCAAAACAAAACTTATAATCTTGTAGATACCCATCAATCCTGCAAGGATGGCCGGAGTACGAGGGAGGGCCAAAACCTTGCAGGATTTTTGTGTGGTATCATTTTTATGTTTTGAACAATCTTTCCAAGGAGGAATTCATGGGCATCATTATTGATGTGTTTGGCCGCGAAATTTTGGATTCTCGTGGCAATCCTACGGTTGAAGTTGAGGTAATTTTAGATGACGGCTCTATGGGTCGTGCTGCAGTTCCTTCAGGTGCTTCTACGGGAGCTTTTGAGGCAGTTGAACTTCGTGATGGTGACGACGAGCGCTATCTTGGCAAGGGCACTTTGAATGCTGTTGCTCATGTAAACGAAGAAATTGCTGATGCACTTATTGGTGTTGAGGCAGACGATCAGCGCGCAATTGATGCCATCATGCGTGAACTTGATGGTACGAAAAACAAAGCAAACTTTGGCGCTAATGCAATCCTCGGCGTTTCCTTGGCTTGTGCTAAAGCAGCTGCAGAATCTGCGGAGCTTCCTCTTTACAAGTATGTTGGCGGGGTAAATGCAAATCTGCTCCCAACTCCAATGATGAACATTCTGAATGGTGGCGAGCACGCAGATAATAACGTTGACTTCCAGGAATTCATGATTATGCCTGTTGGTGCTCAGTCATTCGCAGAGGCTCTTCGTTGGTGTGCAGAAATCTATCACACCTTAAAGAAGGTTCTCCATGATGCTGGTCTTGGTGGCGGCGTTGGCGATGAGGGCGGATTTGCCCCTAACTTCACCACAAATGAAGAGCCTTTGAAGTATATCGTTGAGGCATGCGAAAAAGCTGGCTACAAGCCAGGCTCTGACATTATGTTTGCAATGGATCCTGCTTCTACCGAGTTCTACAACGCAGAAACCGGCAAGTATGTTCTTGCAGGTGAAGGACGCGAGCTTACGAGCGACGAAATGGTTGATTATTGGGAGGCTTTGGTTAACAAGTATCCTATTATCTCTATCGAAGACGGCATGGCGGAAGAAGACTGGGATGGTTGGAAGGCTTTAACCGATCGCATTGGCGATAAGGTTCAGCTTGTTGGCGACGATTTGTTTGTTACTAACTCTGAGCGCTTGGCAAAGGGTATTGAGCTTGGTTGCGCAAATGCAATCCTCGTTAAGGTTAACCAAATTGGTTCATTGACCGAAACTCTCGAGGCAATTCAGATGGCTAAGCAGGCTGGCTATGCATGCGTTATGTCCCACCGTTCTGGTGAAACCGAAGACGTTACCATTGCAGACTTAGCTGTTGCTACTAATGCGGGTCAGATTAAGACAGGCGCTCCTTGCCGCTCAGATCGTGTTGCAAAATATAACCAGCTGCTTCGCATCGAAGAGGAACTCGATGAGGCTGGTCAGTATGCGGGTCTCAATGCGTTCTATAACATTCAGCGCTAAACCGCTGATGGCTTGAGCGACGAGCGAGTCTTATTGACTGGTTGTGCGTAAACTTGCGCGTTGTGTGTTGCTCATACGAAGCGCGTTAGGGCGTTGGCGCTGAAGCGTTAATAGTGCCTGGGCTTTGCAAAGAGAGCGAAAATAAAAAGGAAGAGGGCCTCTATATGAGGCCCTCCCATTGTTCAGCTCTTTTTTCCATGAGCGTTTTTGTTTGGTGCGATTGTATTTAGTGTCGCCGTGGATGCCGTTTCCGCACACATAGGCGTTATAGTGCGGCTTTTGGGCTAAGGTAGCTTCTTCTTTTGATAGCTTCCAAATAGCACCAGTTTTAGGGACCTTTTTGGTCTTTTTCTTTTTCATGGGGTTCACCTCCATTCGTTAATAGATGTTTAGTGATTGTATATCGTACGTGTTAACAGTGCCACTTAAGCATTGTATAAGCGTTTCGCGCTATACTGAAAAATAAAACTAATCGAGCAGAGAAGGTACTCTCGTGGAAGAAATACCAAACGGTTTTACAGGTTTTGCCCAGCGTAAAAATGCCGCGTCTTCAAACGCACAGCAATCGTATCAGCCAAATCTTAACTATCAGTATTCGCGAACTAATGCAGCTCGTGATGCCGAGGAAGCGAACGCTTTTAACGAAAAGGAACTTGCAAAAATCGATGAGAGGGATCGTCGTTGGTCTTGGGTTGAAATCAATCGGGGTGCTATTCAACACAATGTTCTTCAAACGAAGCGTTTGTTGGGGCAGGGCACCCGTTTGATGGCCATTGTAAAGGCTGACGCATACGGACATGGAGCTGTAGAGGTTGCAAAAGCGGCGGCAGGGGCAGGTGCCAGTTATTTTGGTGTTGCAACGCTTAATGAAGGAATAGAGTTGCGAGAAGCAGGGTTGCGCGAACCTATTTTAATTTTGGCTGAACCGCCTATTCCTGCTATTCCTTTGTTGTTGCATTATCAAATTATGCCTTCCGTTTATACGGCTGATTTCGCCATTGCATATGCTGAAGTTGCAGACATGCATGGTATGAAAGCTCCCTTCCACTTAGCAATTAACTCAGGAATGAACCGCATCGGTGTGCGCAGTGAAGAAGTGGTTGAGTTTTTACGTCAAGTTTCCTTTCATCGTGCCTTACAGCTTGAGGGGTGTTTTACTCATTTTGCGACGGCAGATTCGCCTGAAACACTTGATTTCCAAATTCAGATCAATCGTTTCGTTGAGGCTATGCGTGCGGTAGAGACAGCAGGAATCAATCCCGGAATTGTTCACTGCGATAACTCTGCTGCAATTTATCGCTTCCCTAAAACGCATTTCGATATGGTTCGTTTAGGTATCTCTCTCTATGGATATCAGCCTGCGGCAGATACAGCTCGCTTTATTGATCTAAAACCTGCTATGAGTGTTAAGGCTCGTATTACCAACGTCATTACTGTTCCCATGAGCGAGGGCGTAAGCTACGGTATGAATTATCGCAGCCCTGGGAGCGTTAAAATATGTACGGTACCTTTAGGCTACGCCGATGGCCTAGTTCGTCTCCTTTCGGGAACTATTAACTTCGCCTATAAAGATCAGGCGGTTCGTCAGGTGGGTAATATCTGTATGGACCAATGTATGTTTGAGGTCGATTTACGACCGAGCCCCGTTCGTCCTACGCTTGATCCTCAAATTGGTGATGAAGTTCTTATTGCGGGCCCGCATCCAACAGTGGATACTTCAATTGATACTATGGCAAAACGTGCAGCTACTATTCAGCATGAAATAACGATTGGGTTTTCGCATCGTATGCCACGTTACTATGTGTAGAGTTCGGATAAATAGCGCACCTGTACGATGCGTAACTTGTGCGGATATTGGGTTGGATAGACGTTTAACGATTGAGGCAAAATGAAAGTCCCTGTTAGACCATTGGCAGAAATACGCGAGGAAGTTTCTACCTGCAAAGCATGCTCGCTTTGTGAAGGAAGAACCAACGTTGTTTTTGGTGAGGGTAATCCACATGCGCGTGTGATGATTATTGGCGAAGCTCCTGGTAAAAATGAGGACTTGCAAGGAAAACCTTTTGTGGGTGCAGCAGGAAAATTCCTTGACGAGCTACTTGAGGTCGCGGGACTTAAGCGTGAAGATGTTTTCATTGCAAACGTTCTTAAATGTAGGCCCCCTTCAAATCGCAATCCAAAGCCCGAGGAAATTGAGGCATGCGCAACTTTCTTGCGCCAACAAACGCAAACTATCAGTCCAGATGTCATCGTAACGTTGGGTAATTTTGCAACACAGTTCATTTTGCGAACAGGTGTTGGTATTACGCATTTGCGAGGAACAGTGCAGCGCGCGGGACGCTTTTTGGTCTTACCGGTATTCCATCCAGCAGCTGCAATTTACGATCGCTCGAAGAGGGATGTGCTTTTGTCCGATTTTGAGCGAGTTGGCTCGCTTGTGCGTGATAGAATGGCGACAAAACAAGAAGAACTATTTGATTCAGAGGAGTAATCATGGTAGAAAAAACCGATGTTGCTGCAGTTCTGGAACTCATTCGTCCCTCATTGCAGGCAGACGGTGGCGACGTATCTTTGGTTGATGTTGACGAAAATGGTGTTGTTACTGTTGAGCTTCAAGGCGCATGCAAAGGCTGCCCAATGTCTCAGATGACGCTTGCAAATGGCGTTGAGCGTATTTTGAAGGATCGCGTTCCTGGAGTTACTAAGGTAGTTCCTGCTCAGTAATCTATGCTTAGACGATACGTTCCGAAAGCGCACGTGATGTGCGCTTTCGCTTTTTTTCGAACAAGCAAAGAATCACTACACTCTACAATGAGGGTAAGGATGCGGGTACTCGTGACAATTCAAAACGCACTTTAATAGCCGAATAAAAGTGCTTCTTATGTGTGGGATGATTGAGGAAGGGTAAAAATGGCTAAATGTTGGGAACTTCGCGGATGCGATGATGAAATGCAATCTCGTTGCCCTCATAACACTCCAGGGGAGCGTTGTCCTGCCGATTGTCACTATGCTGCCTGCAGACGTGAAACACATGTTGTAACTCAAAATATTGATCTTCTGTTTCGTGAAGATCTTGACAGAGAACAATGCATTAAAGATATTTGCCAATTCTGCGAGTTTTTTTTAACGAATGGCCCAAGCATAGCTGCGACAAAGTAACGGTTTTGCGAAAACAGAGCAGCACACGTTCTTATTCTAAATAATCAAGGATTCGGTCGATCTTTATGAACGACCGATTTTTTGTTTCTATGACTTCGGTCAGCACGAATGAATACTGCTACAATCGAGGAAACTTCAACCTGGGCTCAAGAAAAGGAGGAAACTATGGGAACAATAGTAAAATGTCCTTCTTGCCATGAGACCGATTTAATACTTGAACAGTATTACTCAATGATGGTTCTTGGGCACAGTCAAGCGCTTTTTTCGTTTAAGTGCCCTCGATGTCAAAAAATTGTTTCGCTTGTTGAGAAGATTCCACCTTCGCTGCACCCTGACATCGAAAAGGTTGCTCGTGAAGTTAAAGCAGGGATGGGAAAGGCACCCAACTAATTATGCTAAATGAAATCTATCAGTCGCTTAATCCTATTGCATTCACGATAGGTCCATTTTCGGCACGTTGGTATGGAATAGCGTACGTATTGGGGTTTATATGCGCAGCGTTTGTGATTTACAAAGTAGGCAAGCACTGGAAGCTCAAGTTTGACTTTGATTCTATATGTGTCATTTTGATCTGCGCCATGGCGGGTGTCATCATTGGTGGACGTCTTGGATATGTGCTGTTCTATAACTTTGAAATGTATGTAGCTAACCCTTTAGAAATCTTTAATTTCTCTCATGGGGGCATGAGTTTTCATGGTGGATTTGTTGGCGCTTTACTTGCGGGAATAGTTGCGGCAAAAATCATCAAAATGCCGTATCTTACGCTCGTTGATGTGGCGGTAATTGGAGTTCCGCTTGGGCTTATGTTCGGTCGGGTTGCCAACTTCATTAATGGAGAATTGTGGGGAGCGCCCACCAGTCTTCCTTGGGGTGTGATTTTCGGTGGTATCGCAGGGGTAGAGCCCAGACATCCAAGTCAGCTGTACGAGGCTTTACTCGAAGGGGTTTTGCTCTTCGTTGTTTTGTTTGCGCTCGCCCGAAAAACTCCTCCGCGTCCTCGGGGTACGTTTTTCGGCGTATTTATGCTGGGGTATGGCATATGTCGCTTCTTGATTGAGTTTGTTCGTCAGCCAGATGCCCAGTTGGGATATTTGTGGGGAGGTTGGCTCACTATGGGGCAAGTACTTTCCCTTCCTTTGATTATCGCGGGCGTGGCACTTTTGGTTTACGCTTTCAAAACAAGGCGACCTCAAGAAGGTCCAAAGTCGCTTGATAAGGCATAATAGGTAGTATCGAAGTACTATGAGGAATGAAAGAGGGGATTGCTATGGTGCTTGAATTCTATCGATGTGAACACTGCGGAAACGTTGCAGTGAAGGTGTTCGATTCAGATGTTCCACTGTTTTGCTGTGGTGAGGAAATGGAAAAGCTTGAAGCGGGGGTAACTGATGCCGCTCAAGAAAAGCATGTTCCTGTGGTTGAGGGTAAAGAGGCAGTCCATGTTCAGGTGGGAAGCGTTGCGCACCCTATGCTTGAAGCGCATTACATCACTATGATTGTGCTCGAAACAAAACTTGGTTTCCAGGTAAGGCATCTTAATCCAGGTGATGCTCCCGAGGCTGATTTTGTGGTTGCGCCAGGAGATGAAGCAGTTGCCGTGTATGAGTACTGCAATCTTCACGGTCTTTGGAAAACGGAATTGTAAAACTTGCTGGAAAGGCTAAGACAAAGAATGTTGTAAGAGGGCGGTTTTCGCCCTCTTTTGTTTTAGGTTTGCTGTTCATTTTGTTGGCTCTCACGTATTATGAAGGCATGAGCAGGAAGAGTAAAAAACAACAGAGAGATAAATACGTTTTTGAGCAGCGCAAACAGTTTTCTTTTGAAGATAGTTACGATGTGGTAGTTATCGGTGGCGGGGCATCGGGTTTAGCTTGTGCGCTTTCTTTGGTACAGGAAGCAAAACGCCTTGGTATATCACAGCCACGTATCATGGTTTTAGAAAAAGGGAAGAAGCTCGGAGCTTCTATTTTGCGTAGCGGAAATGGCCGATGTAATTTTTCGAATGCGCACCTAGATATTTCTCAGTTCCATAATGCGGGGTTTGTTGCATGCGTAAGTCGAGCTCTTGAGGAATGTTTCAATCTTGGGAGATATTCCGAAGAGAAAAGTGAAACTGCCCTTAATCCTGTTTTGCAATGGTTTGAATCATTGGGTTTGGTTTGGAGGGAGCAGCCAGGTTCGGGTGGTTTGTTGTATCCCTACTCTAATAAAGCGAGCTCTGTGCTTGAAGTTTTGTTGTCAGAACTCAATAAGGAGCAAATCGATTTTCACACGTCTACTCGTGTTGCGGTGATTCGATCGTGCGGTGAGGGCTACGAGATTGATGTTGATGAAGTGCTCGCTGCTTCCCATCAAGGAAAAGGTACATCAGCTCAGGCGGTTCATCGTTGCGCGCCACGAAAAGCCCGCATTAAAACCGCGCGGGTTGTGCTTGCGGCAGGCGGGGGTTTTGGAAAAGATCTTCTCCAATATTGCGCTCCAGAAATTCCTTTTATTTTTTGGGAGCCCATCCTTGGCCCCCTTAGGGCAGTTTTTCCAAAGGGAGTTTCTGCTGAAAGCCTCGATGGAATTCGTGCTCAAGCACGAATCGTTGTTCCTTCGCGAAATTATTCCGAAGAGGGCGAGGTTCTTTTCCGTGAATATGGTATTTCGGGCATTGTGGTGTTTAATGCATCGCGTTTTGTCTTACCAGGTGATGAAATCCTTCTCGATTTAGTGCCCGATAGTACGCAAAGTGAGCTGAAAAAAATGCTCACAAGGCGGCAAAAGAAGGTATCAACTTCTAAAGAGCATTTTTTTGAAGGCTTTTTGTTGCCTGAGTTAGCACAGGCAGTTTTTGGTGCGGCAGGCGTAGATAGGGCAGAAAGCGCGGGAGATATAACAAAACTTGCTCAGACGCTAAAATCATTTTCGCTACGAGTGGAAGGAATCGCTGACGAGCGTCAGTGCCAGGTGAAACGTGGAGGAGTTTCACCTGAAGCGGTGAGCAGCAAAACGCTCGAAGTGAAAGATATGCGAGGATTGTACATTCTGGGTGAAGCGCTTGATGTTGATGGTCCTTGCGGTGGTTACAATTTGCACTGGGCATGGACTTCAGGCATGCTTTCAGGGAAGGCTCTTGCGCATGAAATGGCGGATAGTAAATGATAGAGGTTTCAGGAATAAAGCTCTCACTTGATGCGGGCTTGGAATTGTCTCAAGAATCGAAGCGCAGCTTGTGGCAAGCAGGAAAAACACGCAAAGAGTCGCTTGCCGTTCAAGAGGTTGCGCGTGTCCTAAATGTTTCGCCGAAAACCATTCACTCGCTGTGCCTGATAAAACGCAGCGTCGATGCAAGAAAGAAAAGTCACATTCACTTTACGGCAACATTTGAAGTCGAACTGCCTTCAGAAATCGAAGCGCGTCTTCTTAAAAATGCACCTAAAGGAATTCGAACAAAAGCGTCAAAACCTTTTGTTCCTTTATCTATTCCTCTGCTCGCGAAACCAGAAGTTGCTCCCGTAGTAGTTGGTGCAGGTCCTGCAGGGCTGTTTGCAGCGCTATATTTGGCGCGTGCGGGGCTTTGTCCTGTTCTTGTTGAAAGGGGCTCTTCGGTTGAAGATCGTCAAAAAGAAGTGGATGCCTTTGTTCGAACAGGAGTACTGAATCCCGAATCGAATATTCAATTTGGCGAAGGAGGAGCGGGAACGTTTTCTGACGGAAAACTCACCACAAACACTAAGAATCCTCTTACGCCTCAGGTGCTTCACTGGTTTGTTGACGCGGGTGCACCGAGCGATATTCTTTGGCAAGCCCATCCTCATCTAGGAAGCGACAATCTGCCTTCCATCGTAAAAACCATGAGGCAAGAAATAATTGAACGGGGCGGAAACGTTTTATTCAATACGCGCTTATCTGATCTTGAATTAAGGGGCGAAACGCTAACAGCAGTTTTTCTGGAAAACACCAAGGGAGAAACCGTTCGTAAACCAGCGCAAACGCTCATTTTGGCATGTGGTCATTCAGCTCGAGATGTGTTTGAGCTTTGTAAAAACAAAGGCTTGGCCATGGAACAAAAGCCTTTTTCGGTCGGAGTGCGCATCGAGCATCCTCAATCGCTCATCAACGAAGCGCAGTGGGGTAGAGCATCGCATCATCCTGCGCTCGGCGCTGCAGAATACAAGCTAGCGGTTCATCTTCCTAGTGGGCGTAGCGTATATACCTTTTGCATGTGTCCGGGTGGTAGCGTTGTTGCCGCTGCGAGCGAGGCGGGTGGCATTGTCACGAATGGAATGAGCAACTATGCACGCGATGGTAAAAATGCCAACGCTGCCGTGCTTGTAAATGTTGATCCTTCAGATTTTGGAAGCGACGATGTGCTGGCGGGTGTTGAGCTTCAGCGTCGCATAGAACAGGCGGCTTTCGCGTGTTCTAAACAAGCAGGAGGAAAGCCGTATCAGGCACCCTGTCAGTCAGTTGCAGAATTTATTGCAAGCGTTCAAACAGCCAAGAGTAATAAAGCCAAGAGTTCAAACAAAACAAGCCCTGTAGCAGCTTCGTCGCTTCCTGCTTTGGGCGATTCTCTGTCATGTGAGCCAACGTATCCTTGCGGGGTGGTAAACGCACCAATCAAAGATTGTTTCCCCTCGTTTGTGAGTGATTCACTTGCGCAGGCGCTCCCTCTGTTTGCGCAAAAACTCAAGGGGTTTGATAATCCTCAGGCAGTGCTTACAGCGCCCGAGACCAGATCTTCCTCTCCTGTCCGCATTTGCCGCACAACGAAATTCGAAGCTTACTGCGCCTCAGATGAAAGGGAAAAGCAACTTGCTGAAAAGACTTCTCCTAGTTCCACGGGAATTTTTCCGTGCGGAGAAGGGCCAGGTTTCGCGGGCGGTATTATGTCTGCGGCGGTTGACGGCTTGCGGGTAGCAATAGAGGTTGCGGCACGCTATAAAACGGCGCGATAAAACGACGCTATGTCACCATAAAAGTCTGCCGATTGAGCATATTCGCCTACGGACTAGCAAGAGGGGGATAGACAAGGTTCTGTTTTCGTTATGGTAAAATTCTAGTTTCAGAATCAGACCATTAAGAAGGTAGCCATGGCTGCAAATTCTCACGCTCTTCAGGAGGCTCTACGGTCTCTGGAAAAGGGAGAGCCTATTATTTTTCCAACTGACACACTCTATGGCCTTGGGGTTTCGGTAGGTCATGCTCAAAGCCCTGAAATTCTCTATAGCCTCAAAAAGCGTAGTCAGAAAAAACCCGTTGCATGGCTTGTGGGAAATCGAGACGATCTAACAAAGTACGGCAAAGTGGTTCCAGAATTTGCCCGCACTCTTGCTAGAACCTTTTGGCCTGGTCCTTTGACTATTATTGTGAAGGCAAGCGAAGAAGTTCCTGTAGCATTTCGTTCCGCTGAAGGAACAATCGGAATGCGAATGCCTAAAAATGAGCATGCGCTTCAGATGATAGAAGAACTTGGTTGTCCTGTTGCTACCACTTCTGCCAATATTTCTGGGCAGAAGGCAACGAAATCCTTTGCAGAAATTGCTCCTGAACTGCTTGAACAAGTTGGTTTTGCTTTTAATGATGATGACGTTAAAAGCGGTATTGCCTCAACTATCGTAGATTGTACGGGGGAGCACCCTGTCATGGTTCGCGAAGGTGCAATTACGATAAGCGACATTCAGGCTCTTTCATAACACCGATCGCTCTGCGTGCTTTATTGAGCGCTGTTATAACCATTGCAACAAGGGGGGTCAAAGAATGACTGAAGAAGCAAAGAGTTCGAAGGCGTTTTATTCGCGTGTTTCCTGCGTAGAGGAAACAATATGTTCAAGTGATGGCGTCTCAAATCTTCGCATGAAAGTTTGGGATCCTGTAGATGTTACTCCTAGGGCAATCGTTCAGCTAGTGCATGGCATGGCAGAGCACATTGATCGCTATAACGATTTTGCACATTTTCTTGCCGAACGTGGCTTCGTTGTTGTTGGTCATGATCATATTGGCCATGGCAAAAGTGCGGGAAGCGCACAGGATTTAGGAGTAATGCCGCTACATGGTGGCAAAGAGGTACTCATAGCAGATGTTCACAAGGTGCGTCTTACCGTTCAATCATGCTACGATGTTCTACCTTATTTTATCTTTGGCCACTCAATGGGTAGTTTTGTAACCCGTTGTTATTTGGCGAAGTATTCCCTGGGTGTTGCGGGGGCCATTATTTGCGGTACAGGAAACCAGCCTTTGCCAGTTTCTTTGTTTGGGCGTAGTGTTGCACGCGCTATTGGTACTTTTGAAGGGGAAGAGCATAAATCTTCTTTCTTGGAAACGCTTATTATTGGAGCGTTTGCCCTACCTTTTTATGATGAGCCTTCAAAGAATGCTTGGATTTCGTCAGATCCTGCGGTAGTTGCGTCCTACGATGCGGATCCTTTATCGGGTATCACGTTTTCTGCGGGTGGCTTTGCAACGTTGACTGACTTAAGTGCCGAGGCGGCGCTTCCTAAAACGAGTGATATTCCTGCTGCTTTGCCCCTCCTTTTTATTGCGGGTGATAAAGACCCGGTTGGTATGTTTGGAAAAGACGTTGTAAAAGCAGCTGAGGCGTATCGCAAGCAAGGTTCAATAGAAGTAGAAGTTCGAATTTATCCAGGTATGCGCCATGAAATCCTAAACGAGCCAGGCAATTATCGTGTATATAACGATGTTGTTGATTGGTTAAAGGGAAATCTTCAGTAGTCATGAAGAAATATATTATCGCGCTCGATCAAGGAACAACATCGTCTCGGGCTATTTTGTTTAATCATGAGGGAAATATTTGCGGCCTAGCTCAAAGCGATTTCCCACAGTATTTTCCTCATCCAGGTTGGGTTGAGCACAATCCGAAAGAGATTCTTTCAAGTCAACTCAAGGTGCTTACGGAGCTGTTGGTTTCAAAGGGTTTGACTATCGATGAAATTGACAGCATCGGTATTACTAACCAGCGTGAAACAACTATTGTCTGGAATCGCCATACGGGCGAACCAGTATATAACGCCATCGTGTGGCAGTGCCGTCGTACAACTGAGTTGGTTGAAGAGCTTTGTTCCGACCCTGCCGTGAGAGAACAAATTACTGCTCGAACAGGGCTTATTCCCGATGCCTACTATTCGGCAAGCAAAATTGCCTGGGTCTTACGAACGGTGCCTCATGCACGTGAACAGGCAGAAGCGGGCGATCTTATGTTTGGTACGGTGGATTCCTGGCTCATTTGGCAGCTTACAAACCACAGCGTACATGCTACTGATCCCACCAATGCAAGTCGTACGATGCTTTTTAATATTCATGAAGGTGCGTGGGACTCATGGCTATGCGATGTATTTGATATCCCCATGAGCATGCTCCCAGAAGTACGGCCTTCTTCAGGTATTTTCGGCAATATGAAGCATCCAGTTATCGCGGGAGAAATCCCTATTTGTGGGGTTGCGGGCGATCAACAGGCGGCATTGTTTGGGCAGTGCTGTTTTGAGCCAGGCGAGGTTAAATCAACATTCGGAACAGGTTGCTTTCTTCTTATGCATACAGGGGAGTGTGCACCACGCTCTTCTCATGGTCTCGTTACTACGGTGGCAGCCTCTGCTCCAGGGAAAGCTAAGCTAGAATACGCTCTTGAAGGTAGTGTTTTTATGGCGGGTGCTCTTTTGCAGTGGCTTAAGGATGGTCTGCGTATCATTGATGACGTGGTAGATACCGATACCATCGCTCGAAGTGTTGAAGATTGTGCTGGTGTTGTTATTGTTCCGGCATTTACCGGTCTTGGTGCTCCGTATTGGGATGCGGAGGCACGTGGAGCAATATACGGGCTTACGCGTGGTACCACACGTGCCCATTTAGTGCGCGCATGCTTAGAGGCACTAGGATATCAAGTTCACGATGTTCTAAGGGGAATGGAGGCCGATGCGGGTCTTTCGGTGAAGCATCTTAGTGTTGATGGTGGTGCGTGCAGGAATAATTTTATGCTTGAGTTCTGCGCCAATATGCTCGATGTTGAAATTTGTCGCCCAAACAATGTCGAAACAACGGCAGCAGGAGCGGCTTTTTTGGCGGGGCTTGCAACAGGTTTCTGGAAGAACATCGACGAATTGCGTGACCTTCATTCGTTTGAGCGCGTGTTTTCTCCTTGCATGGAGGAAGCACAGCGAAAGCAGTTGCTGGCGGCGTGGCACGATGCTCTTTTGCGCACTTCTACGAAGGTCTCATAATCTTCTCAAATCTGATTTTAGACTCCTTTAATTGAGCCGTATAATGATTTCACTACGTAACAAATGAGAGGAATGGGGCTTTTGTGAAAGTATCGATTGGTTCAGACCATGCAGGATTTGAGCAGAAACAACTTCTTGCCGAGTATCTTCGTTCAAAAGGGTATGAGGTTATAGATAGAGGCCCCGATAGTGATGATCGAGTTGATTATCCTGATTACGCTGCCCTTGTTGGTAAGGATGTTTCTGAAGGCGCGTGTGATCGCGGGGTTTTGGTGTGCGGAACAGGAATTGGTATGGCCATTGCTGCCTGCAAAATCTCAGGCGTTCGGGCGGCAAACATCGTATCATCTGAATTCGCTAAGCTTTGCCGTGAACACAACGATGCAAATGTCATCACGCTTTCTGGACGTTTTGTGCCTCTTGAGGAAAACGAAAAAATTCTCGATGTGTTTTTTGCTACGGAATTCGGTGGCGGTCGCCATGCTGGTCGTGTGGCAAAAATCAATGCTCTCGATAGCTAATATGTTAACTTTTAAAGAAGGGATAGGCTCTCTTGCCTGTCCCTTCATCTATTTGTAGAGGGGTGTGCTACTCTACAAAAAAGAGAACGATTTAACAGTTCATGAAAGGATTAGACTTATGTCGCTAACGTATCTTCCTACTGCTGACCCGCAAGTTGCCGATGCTATTAACCAGGAGCTCTCTCGTCAGCGTTCAAGTATTGAACTTATTGCATCGGAAAACTTCACGTCAGTCGCAGTAATGGAGGCAGTTGGAAGTGTACTTACGAATAAGTATGCGGAAGGCTATCCGGGAAAGCGTTACTATGGCGGCTGTGAAAAAGTTGATATTGTAGAAAACCTTGCTCGTGATCGTGCGAAGGAGCTTTTTAACTGCAATTTTGCTAACGTTCAGCCTCACTGTGGCGCGAACGCTAACCTGGCTGCATATCAGGCTTTGATTAACCTTGGCGATACTGTTTTGGGATTAAGCCTTGATAATGGCGGTCATCTTACCCACGGTTCCCCTGTTAACTTCTCGGGCAAAGATTACAACGTTGTTGCCTACGGTGTTGATCCCGAAACTGAACGTATCGATTATGATGAAATGGAACGTTTGGCAAAAGAACATCGTCCTAAGTTAATCGTTGGCGGTGCTTCTGCATATCCTCGCGTTATTGATTTCAAGCGTATGCGTGAGATTGCTGATGAGGTGGGCGCTTATCTCATGATTGACATGGCTCACATTGCAGGCCTTGTTGCAACGGGTGCACATCCAAGCCCTGTTCCTTATGCTCATGTTGTTACTTCAACAAGTCATAAAACGCTGCGCGGTCCTCGTGGCGGCTTCATTTTGACTAACGATGAAGAAATTGCAACCAAAATCAACAAGGCAGTATTCCCTGGAAGTCAAGGTGGCCCCTTGATGCATGTTATTGCTGGTAAAGCTGTTGCTTTCGGCGAGGCTCAAAAGCCAGAGTTCAAAGAGTACATCGATCACGTGGTTGAGAATGCTACCAAGATGGGTGAAGGCATGATTGACGCAGGATTACGCTTGGTTTCGGGAGGCACTGATAATCATCTTTGCTTGGTTGACTTAACTGCTTCCGATGTTACGGGCAAAGATGCCGAAAAACTTCTCGAACGCGTTGGTCTTACCGTTAACAAGAACACCATTCCTAACGAAAAGCGCTCTCCTTTTGTGACGAGTGGTATTCGTGTTGGTACGGCTGCAGCAACCACGCGAGGCTTCACTGCTGACGAGTTCTTCACTATTGGTCAACTTATTGGTCAGACAGTATTCAATGCAGAAAACGATGCTAAGCTCGATGAAATTTCAGGCAAGGTAAGCGAACTCATTTCTCGTCATCCACTCTATCCAGAATACTAAGAGCAATATCGAAGGCAGCGTATTAAGGTTGCGTGGTCCTGCGCATCTATTGTCAAATACGGAAAGAGTAAACGAAGCATAATAACTGCGCTGCTAGGAATGCAGGTAGCGTTTACTTTGAGTATTTTAGCCAAGCTTCGCGATATGGAGGGCAATGCGTTATCGTTTTTTGATTTGTTGAAAATACGATGAAATTTCAAAAGGCATTCACGGGTACAATACCGATGGATGCCTTTGTCGTGCCCGCATCCATTAGAAGAAAAGAGATGTGCTATGGAAAAGTTCGACCGCTTGACGGTTATCGATCATCCTCTTGTTTCCCATAAAATTGCGCTTATTCGCGACAAAAATACCCCTGCAAGTGTTTTTCGAACGAGCATTCGGGAACTTACATATCTAGAAGCTTTCGAGGCAACTAAGCACTTAAAAACGAGAGAAATTACCGTTGAAACCCCTCTCGCAACTACAACGGGCAAGATTATTTCAGGACAAGAGCCAGTAATTGTACCCATTTTGCGCGCGGGACTTTCGATGCTTGAAGGAATGCTTGAAATTATTCCTAATGCTGCCGTTGCTCATTTGGGTATGTGTCGCAATGAGGAAACTCATGAGCCAATGGAATACTACGCAAAAATGCCTTCCTTCATTGCCGAGCGTCAAGTAATCATTATTGATCCAATGCTTGCTACGGGTGGTTCGCTTAAAGCCGCTATTGCGAATTTGCGCGAACGGGGAGTAAAAGACATTGTCGCTATGGTTTTGGTCGCAGCTCCTGAAGGGGTAAAAGCGGTGCTTGAGGCAGATCCAGAGGTCAGGTTGTTTACTTGTGCTCTTGACGAAGGTCTCAATGACCGCGCATATATCCTTCCTGGTCTTGGGGACGCAGGTGATAGGATTTATCAAACATTTGATACGCCGGCGGAAGGTTCGCGCGTAACTCAGTAGTGAGCCTTGCGGCAGCAAGCAAGTTGTAGGTGCAGCTAGCTGCCGACTTGCTGGGGAAAGCGTTGGTTGGTAACGAGGAGAGCTTCCATAAGGCTATCTGGATCATTTCATGATAGGCTTCCTTTCATAGCTAGTTGGGGTTTCTGTTGCCAGTTTAACCGCATTGTCCAATAGTTAATTAGGATACCTACAGCCATAATTCATAAGAACTGCGACGCATAACAGCTTCCCGTTCTTGTTTTGTATAGAACACAGCGTAAGAGATGATACTATCGGGGCAGTACTGATGCGAGAGGGGCAAAACGGGCCATGACTTATCAAGAGCGTCCTTCGTGGGATGAATACTTTATGAAGCTTGCCGAAGAAGTGCAAACGCGCACTACATGCCTGAGGCGTCCAGTCGGTGCGCTCATCGTAAAGGATAAGCGTATCTTAGCAACGGGGTACAATGGCGTGCCTACTGGTTTACGCCATTGCAATATTACGGGGTGCTTGCGTCAAGAGCTCGGTGTTCCTTCAGGGCAACGCCATGAAATATGTCGCGGACTTCATGCGGAACAGAATGCCTTGCTGCAAGCAGCGCGCTACGGCATCAATATTGAGGGCGCATCAATTTATATCACCACACAGCCATGTGTCGTGTGTGCAAAGATGCTTATTAATGCTGGCATCAAAGAGATCATTTATAAAAATCCCTATCCTGACGAACTTGCCATGGAGATGCTTGAAGAGTCGGGAATAAAGATGCGGGTGTTTGAAGAGGAATAGTTTTCGCCAAGGAGGAAAACCGCCAGTTAAACGATTGTAAAAAATCGTTGCATTGAACGTGTTTTTATCACCACTCACCCTTGATTCGGACACTTCATCGGAATCAGCACTTTAGGGTGCAAGAGGGCATTTATGCTCATCTTGTTTAGGCTTTAAGGTGATTCTATGAATCGCCAAGAAAGAAGAGGAAATGATAGCAGCTATTGCAGCAGGACTAGGGGCAGGGGTTATCGGTTTTCTACCCTTGTTCATTTTTTTGCGTCTAGGACGTCGTTCAGCTTCTCTTTCTCCTATGAATGCTGGCCTTTACGGGTTGGCAGGAACATTTGTTTCGCTTATTATCGTCGCCGCCGCTTTAATTGTATGTGCGGTTGTGGCACGCGAAGCTGTTTTACCGTTTGGTATTGCCGAAATAGTTGCGCTCGTTGTTTCTACTTCGGTGTATGTGGTATATAAAAATGCGCTTGCAAAGCGCAAGAAAAAGTAGTTGAAAGGTTGGGACTTTAGATGGGTGAAGCACTTTCAAAGTTCGTCGAGGAGGCACAGAGTCTTTATGCAGGCTTTGAATCCGCGACGGTCTTTTCCATTGGTGGCTGGAACGTATCTCAGTACACGTTGTACATGTTCCTCGCGCTCATTTTGGTACTGCTTATCGTTTTGATTGGTGGTCGAAAACTCGAGCTTATCCCTCACAAGAAATTTACGGGAACGCTTGAGTATGCTTACGAGTTCATCTCTAACGGTGTTGGTGGAGATGTTATTGGCGAAGGCTACAAGAAACACATTCCTTTCTTGGCAACCTTATTCTTTATGATTTTGATCGCCAATATTATCGGCCTTATTCCTGGCGCTAAAGCGGCAATGGGAACCATTTCAATTACGTGGGCTCTTGCAGCTATTTCGTTTATCTACTTCAACTTCTGGGGATTAAAGCAGCTCGGTGTATTTCGCTATTTAAAGAGCTTGGCTCCTTCAGGGGTTCCTGCTCCAATGGTTCCAATTATTTGGTTCCTTGAGTTCATCTCTATGGTTATCCGTGTTCTTACGCTTGCTGTTCGACTTTATGGCAACATGCTCGCAGGACACATGATTCTTGCAGTATTCTCACTTGCAACAACCATCTTCTTGCAAACCGCAATCTTTAACATGGATTTCGTCACCGGCATCCCAGTAATCTTCTGGTTCTTCTTGCTGTTCTTTATGTATGCGTTGGAAACTTTGGTTGCATTCTTGCAAGCATACGTTTTCACCATTCTTTCTTCTTCCTATATTGGTATGGCTATCCATCCTCACTAAGAAGAGGAACTCTGGGGGCTTTTACGCCCCTTGGGTTTTGCCCGCGTTAGGGCACAGGCTTCTAATAGAAGCTCGCAGCTAAGCGCTGCACTCACTTTTGGTACTACAGCTGGTACAACGTAATTGCAGCTGGTAATAATGGACGAATAGGAGAGAAGGATTCCTATTCAACAAAGGAGGTAATCGTGGAACTTACTATTGTGCTCGCCGCACTGAAGGTTGTAGGCTATGGCCTCGCAGCTATCGGCCCTGGCATCGGTATCGGTATCGCTACCTACGGTTTGTGCGTTTCTGCTGCACGTCAGCCAGAAATGAAGGGTCAGCTCATGGGCTACTTCTTCATCGGTGCTGCTATGTCTGAGGCATTGGCACTGCTCGGCTTGGTTCTTTTCTTCATCGGCTAGTAAAACGTATAAGTTTTAAGATTTTGCCAAGAGAAGAAAAGGAGGCAAGCGAATTGAACGCAAACGTAAGCAAATATGTACGTAACTGCACAAGCGGTGTTGTCGCTTTTGCTGCTGCGTCTGCAGTTTGCCCAGTGCATGCATTCGCTGCTGAAGGTGCAGGAATTGAGGCCATCCTTCCTGTAATGGATGAATTCATTCCTATGCTCGTTGCCTTTATTATCTTGTGGATTGTTCTTGCTAAGTTTGGTTGGCCTAAGTTTGAGGGCATGCTCCAGAAGCGCGAGAATATGATCAAGTCATCCCTGGAGAAGTCCGAAGAGGCTCGCCAGGAGAGCGAACGTTTGCTGGCAGAGTATCGCGAGCAGCTTGAGAGTGCTAAGTCTCAAGCTCAGCAGATTCTCGTTAATGCACAAAAGTCTGGCGATGCTCTTGAAAAAGAGATCAACGAAAAGGCTCGTGCAGAAGCGGACGCAATGATCGAGAAGGCAAAAGTTGCTATTGAGGCAGAAAAGCGTGCAGCCATCAAAGATTTGCAAAACTCTATGGCTGACACTTCTATCGCAGTAGCTTCTCGCTTGATCGGCGAAGACTTCAGCGACGAAGAGCATCGCAAGCTCATCGAACGCTATGTAAAAGAGGCAGGTAGTTTAAATGCCTAATCGTCACGTCATCAATGAAACGATTGCAGCTTACGCCAACGCTATTATCGACGGCGCTTATGCCGATGGTGGTAGGGAACGTGTCGTAGTGATCCGCAACCAGATGATTGAGATTCTTGGCTTTATGGCTACCAATATTGATCTGCGTATGGCGTGCGATGATGAGGGTTGTACCCCTGAGCAACGTGAGCAGATCATCACTAACGTGTTTGGTGCCTATGATCCAAAGCTCGTTCGACTCATGAGCATCATGGCAACTCGCTGTGATATTGCAAAGCTTCGTGGTGTTTATCACGTATACGAAGATCTCATTGAGTCAAAGCTGAATTTTAATGTTATTGACGTAACGACGGTTGTTGATCTTGACGACAACTTGCGAACTGTAATTACCCAAAAAGCTGAATCTGATATGGGAAGAGATTGTGTTCTTGTTGAGCATATTGATCCATCCATTCAGGGCGGCATCATCATGAGTACTCGTGGCCGTTTTGTTGATGCGAGCATTCGTTCGCAGTTTAACAAGGCACGTATCGTGCTCAAAGAAACGACAGATGGAGGTGAATGCTAGTGACTGAAATCACCGCACAGTCTATCGACGAAGCGTTGCGCAAGCAACTCGATGTTATTAACACCAGTGTAGAGTCCCGTGAAGTAGGTACTGTTGTACAGATTGGCGACGGTATTGCTCGTATTGACGGTCTTAAGGGCGCTATGGCCGGCGAACTTCTCGAGTTTGTTGGCGAAGGTGGCAAGACTGTTTACGGCTTGGCTCAGAACCTCGAGGAAGAGGAAGTTGGCGCCGTACTTCTTGGTGACATCACTGCAATCAGAGAAAACGATCAGTGCCGTACCACTGGTAGAATCTTGGAGATTCCTTCCGGTAAGGGCATGCTTGGTCGTGTAGTAAATGCTTTGGGCGAGCCTATCGACGGCAAAGGCCCAATCGAGCCAGAGGGCGTACGTCCTATCGAATTTAAGGCTCCTGGCGTTCATGAGCGTCAGCCTGTTGAAGAGCCAATGCAGACCGGTATCATTGCTATCGACTCGATGGTACCTATCGGACGTGGTCAGCGCGAACTTATCATTGGCGACCGCCAAACCGGTAAGACCGCTATCGCAATCGATGCTATCTTGAACCAAAAAGGTCAGGATATGATCTGCGTTTACGTAGCAATTGGCCAGAAGGCTTCTACGGTTGCTACGGTTGTTGAAACTCTTGAGCGTCATGGTGCTCTTGATTACACCGTTGTTGTAGCTGCTACTGCTGCTGATCCTGCTCCAATGCAGTATCTTGCACCAATGTCCGGCGCTGCAATCGGCGAGTTCTTTATGTACAACGGCGAAGACGGAAAGCCTGCTAATGCAGAAAACCCTGGACGCCACGTACTTTGCATTTATGACGACCTGACCAAGCAGGCAGTTGCTTATCGTCAGATGTCATTGACCCTTCGTCGCCCACCAGGACGCGAAGCTTATCCTGGCGATATTTTCTATCTGCATTCACGCTTGCTTGAACGTGCTGTTAAGCTTTCCGATGAAAACGGTGCAGGTTCACTGACTGCATTGCCTATCATCGAAACTCAGGCTGGTGACGTTGGAGCTTACATTCCTACGAACGTAATTTCTATTACCGACGGTCAGATCTACCTGAAGACTAACTTGTTCTTCCAGGGTCAGCGTCCTGCTGTTGACGTAGGCTTGTCAGTTTCTCGCGTTGGTGGTGCTGCTCAGGTTAAGTCAATGAAGAGCGTTGCAGGTAACTTGCGTCTTGACTTGGCTGCATACCGTGAATTAGCTGCCTTTACGCAGTTCGGTTCTGACCTTGACAAAGCAACCCAGCAGCAGCTCACCCGTGGTGCAGCTATGACTGAATTGCTCAAGCAGGGTCGCTATATGCCACTTCCAGTTGAGGAGCAGGCTATTGCAATCTATACCGGCAATAATGGTTATCTTGATGACCTGCCAGTTGATAGCATTGTTCGTTTCCGCGCAGAGTTGCTTGATTTCTTGCGTATCAACCACGCAGAAACTGTTGCAAAGCTAAGGGACGGCAAGAAGTTTAACGACGAGATCGAAGCAGAGCTCAATGCGGCTATTGAAGCATTTAAGCTCCAGTTCATCGCGTAAGGTAGGTTAGACTATGCCGAACCTTCACGATATCGAAAGACGAATCAAATCCGTCGAATCGACGAAGCAGGTAACGCATACCATGCAAATGGTTGCTGCAGCTAAAATTCGACGCGCTCAATTGCGCGTCGAAGCGGCGACTCCATTTGCTCGTGCTATGGAAGAATTGCTTGGCAATATCGGTCGTATGGGTAGTTGTGCAGCTCCTCTTACAAAGCCTCACGATGAAGAGAAAACAGCTCTTATCATCGCTATGGTTTCTGACCGTGGTTTGGCAGGCGGTTTTAATTCGAGCATTTTGCGTCGTGCTGAGAGAATCATGAAGGAATGCCAAGCAGAAGGCAAAAACGTAACTGTTATTACCTGTGGTAAGAAAGCAATTGCGTATTTCCAGTATCGTGGCATTGAGCCCGTACTTGCTTTCCGCGACCTTTCTGCAGACCCTCGCGTTGAAGAGGCAGAAACGATTACCGACTACATCATCAACAATTACCTTGAGGGCAATATTGATGAGGTACACGTTGTCTATAACCACGCAAAGAACGCTGCAGAGCAGGTTCCAATCGAGCGACAACTATTGCCTGTTGACTTGAGTTATTTTGTTCCCGATGGGGAGTCATTCAAGTTCGGCGGTATCATGGAGCCAGATGCCGATAACCCTGACTTGCCTGGGTCTATCGAATACGAACCAGGCGAGGAAGAAGTTTTGGATCACTTGCTTCCTGAATACATGGCAGGTTGTTTGTATTACCTGTTGATTGACTCAGCTGCTGCTGAGCAGGCTGCTCGTCGTAATGCTATGAAGAATGCGACGGACAATGCCAATGAAATGATTGAGACGCTCAATCGACTTTATAACCGTGTACGTCAAGGCGCTATTACAACTGAGATCAACGAAATCGTTGGTGGCGCCGCAGCTTTGGAGGACTAAATGGCTGAAGAAATGAATGCTTCTGCGGCCAAGCCGGGTGCAATCGGTCACATTGTCCGTATTGTTGGCCCTGTTGTTGACGTTGAGTTTGCTCCGGATCAAATGCCGGCAATCTACAATGCGTTGACCGTTGAAGCTACTACTCCCATTGGTGACGTCAAAGTACTTCTCGAAGTCCAGCTCCATCTTCCAGGAGATTTGGTTCGTGCAGTTGCTATGTCGTCTACCGACGGCCTTATCCGTGGTCTCGAAGTTAAGGACACCGGCGCTCCTATGATGATGCCAGTTGGTCCTGAGACTCTCGGCCGTATTTGGAACGTAATGGGTGAACCTGTTGATGGCAAGCCAATGCCAGACGTTAAGCAGTACGCACCTATTCACCGTCCTGCACCTGAATATGAAACCCTTACCACTGTTACCGAGATCTTTGAAACGGGTATTAAGGTTGTTGACCTTATTCAGCCCTTCATCAAAGGTGGTAAAACGGGCCTCTTCGGCGGCGCTGGTGTTGGTAAGACCGTTATCATTCAGGAGCTTATTAACAACCTCGCTCAGGAGCATGGTGGTACTTCTGTATTCACTGGTGTTGGTGAGCGTACTCGTGAGGGTACAGACCTCTTTATCGAAATGACCGATGCAGGCGTTATCAACAAAACCTGCTTGGTTTATGGTCAGATGAATGAGCCTCCTGGAGCTCGTCTTCGTGTTGGTCTTTGTGGCTTGACCGAGGCAGAGTACTTCCGTGATCAAGGTCAGGACGTTCTTCTGTTTATCGACAACATCTTCCGTTTCACCCAGGCTGGTTCTGAGGTTTCCGCACTTCTCGGTCGTATGCCTTCCGCTGTAGGTTATCAGCCTACTTTGGCTACTGAGATGGGCGACCTTCAGGAGCGTATTACTTCTACCAACGTTGGTTCTATTACCTCCGTTCAGGCAGTTTATGTTCCTGCGGACGACCTTACCGACCCTGCTCCTGCAACCACGTTTACTCACTTGGATGCTAAGACGGTTCTGAATCGTTCTATTGCAGAGCTTGGTATTTATCCTGCTGTTGACCCACTGGAGTCTACTTCTCGCGCACTCGATCCAGAAATCGTTGGCGAAAAGCACTACAGTGTTGCGGTTGGTGTTCAGAAGCTTCTCCAGATGTATCAAGATCTTCAGGACATCATTGCAATTCTTGGTATGGATGAACTTTCTGAAGAGCAGAAGCTTATCGTTAACCGCGCACGTAAGGTGCAGCAGTTCTTAGGTCAGCCTTTCCATGTTGCTAAGCAGTTTACGGGCAACGATGGCGTTTACGTAAAGCTCGAAGACACCATTCGTTCCTTCGATGAAATCCTCAAGGGTAACTGCGATGAAATTCCTGAGCAGTGCTTCCGTTTCAAGGGTGCAATCGAAGAGGTTTATGAGGCTTACGAAAAGCTGAAGGAAGAGTAAATTATGTCCACGATTAAATGTGATGTCGTAGCAAAGGATAAGGTTCTTTATTCAGGGGAACTCTATTCCATTATGGTTCCAGGCACCGAGGGTGAACTTGGCATCATGGCTAACCATGAGCCTTTTGTAACCGCCCTTACCGATGGTGTGATCTGGGGTCGTACCCAGGCTGATGGCGGCACCACGTTGAGTGCGGCTATTATGGGTGGATACGTTCAGGTTTTGGGCGAACGTGTAATTGTTCTTTGTGACAAAACGCGTCCCATCCAGCGCATTAACAGCGAAAAGCTTAAAAGGGACATTCCTATTCTTGAAGAACGTATTGCAAACCTACGTGATGACAGCATCATTTCTAGGTCGGTTCTTTCTCGTAAGCTTCGTTGGTGCCAAGTGCAGCTCGCTGCAAAAGAAAAGGAAGACCAGTACAAGTAGAAGTGATATTGGTGTTGGCCTTTACCTTCTGTACTTAGCGTCTTTTATACGTGCATTGTTGCGGAATGCTGTAACAATGAAAACGTACCAGCTGATAAAAGCGGTCCTTTTAGGGCCGCTTTTTAGGTTTATTCAGCTTTGGTTTAACCGCTTTGTCGGGGATCTAGCTATCTCTAGAAAACAGGACTTCTAGGCGTTTATGGAGCTATAGCAAAAGATGACAATTTCTATATAGGTATTCTTTTGTTGTTTGAAACTTCTTTAAGGAAAAGATTCGATAGCTCTTTAATTATGCGATCATGCTCAAGCATTTTATTAGTGACATTTCCCATTGTTTTAGTAGGGTTATTGCTGTTTTTCTAACATCTGTTGCAGCGGTCAGCTCGTTAGTTGCCTATCGTCGTGCTCGTCTTTAGAGAGCATGTTGAGAAGATAATCGCATCGTAGTTGTTTGCGGATAATGCGCGTCCTAGCGTTTAGTGTTGGGGCGCGTTTTTTATGATTGCTGAGTAAGTTTTGAATGTTTAAAATTCCCCCTTTACAACTCACTTCTTTGAGGTACTATAGCTAAGCCCTTTGACGAGGAGTAAGAAATAACTCCTTTGCTTTCAG
>JABLTK010048982.1_pt1 | contig 51640 bp, 54 predicted proteins | sample 7160131 | NCBI WGS metagenome assembly JABLTK01 (sample SAMN14651221, study PRJNA627086) | human gut metagenome | isolation source: feces | host: Homo sapiens | reverse complement strand
GGCTGGTTGGCTCCCAGATAAACAGAAAGCGACTTGCCGTCAGACAAGTCGATGATGGTTTTGGAGCCGGTTGCGATGATGGCCATTTATGATTCTTCCTCCTTCAGCAGTTCGCAGTCATAGGTGGCGCTGTACAGCACATCCCTGGTGGTGAGGGTGATGCTTTTCATACCCTTGTGGGCGTTGTTCCATATAGCGTCAGCGGTATCGTCCGCCGATTTCCGTTTCCACTGGAACCGGGACGCTGGCAGGCTGTCCGTAACATTCTCGCTGCCGTGCCAGACGCGGGCTGTGAGCGTAGTGGTCTGGATGTCCTCCGACAGGATATCCGACGTCGAAACGATCTCGATGCGGAATCCCACCAGCTCATCCATATCGGAATAGACCTGCTCCACCCTCTGGTTGATGCCCGTATTGCTGGAAAGGTCCAGCGTCTCGCCGAAATTGGACGCCACATGGTTCGTGGTAATCGCTCCGGCCTTTATGTTGGAGCCTTCAATTGTATCGGCGGCGATCTCGCCACCCGTGATCGTGCCTGCCAGAATTTCATTGGACGTAATGGTCCGTGAGGCGATCTCATTGGCGGTGATGGCGTTGGCTACGATCTTGTCTCCCGTGATGCTCCGCTCGGTCAGCACATCGCCGTCCAGGGAATCCACATTCTGGGAGACAAGGCCTCCGGAATTATTGAGGGCATAGACCACGGAATTATGGGAGCCGACGAGTTCCAGGCGTTCAACGGACAGCGTTCCGGCATTGATCTTGTTCGCCGTCAGCTCCACTATTTTCGCATCGGTGATGGAACCGTCAGCAATCTGTGTCGTGCCCACGGCCTCCGCGCCGATGAGCGCCTGAGTAATGGCAGCCTGTCCAATCTGCGCAGTGCCGACAGCAGCGTCAGCAATTTGGGCGCGGGTGATGGCGGCGTCCTGGATGTTTGCCGTGCCGATGGCTGCGTGGGCAATTTTGCCGTTCGTGACGGACAGCTCACGCAGGCTGCTTCCGGATACGGAACCCGGCGCGATCTTCGTCGCCGTTACTGCGCCTTCTGTCAGCTGGTATCCTGCTACAGCGCCGCTTTCCACAGCAAACACGTTCCCGACCGTAATGCTCTTGTACCGCTTCATCAGGGCATCCCATTCGTAGCCTGACACCTGCGCCTTGGCCACAAAGCCTGTCGGCGCATGCCGGATGCGCACCAGGTCATACAGAAAGACCTGTTCCAGATTCCGGTACTGCCGGTATTCCTCTGTATCACCGATGTGGATGAAGTCAATATCCAGCGTCAGGTCAGGCATATCGCAGCCTTTGGCGAACTCATCCGCTGCTTCCTGCCGCATCAGCTCATAGCACTGCTCTTTGGTAAATGGCTCGATATCGGACGCGGGTGCATCCTCGGACGCTTCATCACCGCTTTCTTCTACAACGACTTCTTTCGCATCCGAAACCGTCAGTGTGCCGGTATGGATCACGGGGTACTCACTGATATGCGGACTGTCGATCCATTTCTCCGGCAGCAGCATCCTGCGTCCATCTGCGTCCTCGCCGATGGGCACAATGCGTGTGACCACACCGTCCGTGCTCTTGCTCCAGGAGATGCCTGTCATGTTCTTGCCGTAGACGATCTCATATCCCCGGTCTGGCGGATCGTCGTTGTCCAGCAGATAGAAATCGGCGTTGTTCCGCACCAGCCTGGCCCGGGAACGCTGAACCAGCCCGATATCCGGATCGAGCAGGTACTTGATTGGATTGACAAAGCTACGGTCACCCAGGCTGACCCGGCGGACGATGTTGGTGGCGAGGATGCGGTTATCCGGAGACATGAGCGCCTCCCGCATTTTGGTGAGCGCGTTGACCACATACGTGCCAACCTGGATGGACAGCCTGCCGCACATATTGCCCATGAAGTCATAGCTGATATGCCGCGCCTCCACGGTCACTTCATGGTTGGCGGTATCCACACTGACAGAATGGATGCGAAAGCACTGCTCAGTTGCCTGCTCCGCCGGGACGATAACCGTTCCGTCATCCTCCAGCGGCTTATAGGCAGGGACCGGCGCTTTGATGATCCGCTCCTCCTGCAGCTCCTTCCAGCGCAGGTCCTCCGTGATGGGATGCACCAGCGTCAGGCTGAAGTCGCCGCCCGCGATCTCTGATACGGTGCAGGAGGAAGGCTGGAGAATGCACAAGCCATTGCCATGCCAGGATGTCGTATTGGCTTCATATATGCAGATCGTAGGCGGTCACCTCCTTCCGAAGGGCATAAAGAAAGCGCCTCCGAAGAGACGCTTCATACTAAAATGGGAAAGCTTGATATAGATGCCGTTGTAAACCTTATGCTTCAGCCCACTTATAACGTAGTTTGTGTTTCTGATGCCAAGTCCAAGGAATTCTTTCTTCTTTTTGGAGCCTGCCAATAACTACATATGGAGGCACTGCTTGTGTCTGAGCAAACTCTCTAATTGAAGCATATGAATATGAACCTGCTTGGACAAATCGTTCGTAACTCTTCTGGTCAAGCAATCTGCAACTGGCAAACGAATCAGCAGCATCTTCTTTCTTCTCGTCTTTTGAATACTCCGCATCAATAAAGCTGCCAACTTTAGAAACATCGCCATTTACAATATGTCCCAACTCATGGAACAGTGAAAACCAGAAAATATCAGCAAACGCACCGCGTATCGTAAGGACCATTTGATATGTTCCATCTTCCTTGCGAGCTATATAACCGTGAACTGGTGCACCACGGAAGTTGTGAACGATGCTGAAGTCAATACCATGCTGTGCAAATAGATCTTTCAGTTCGCTCTGCAGATCGCCATGATTACGGAGCATGATTTGTTTGAGCCCAGAAACCAACTCATCAACTCGCTCCGGATCAAAACCAGAGTTGATTGGTCTGCCTGAAGCAAGGACTTTACAGAGGCAAAGCCATGCACCAAGAACATATTGATTCACTGGAGCCTTATCCGACATTCTGAAAGCGCCTGCGGGAGCAAGCGTTTTCAGTCCTGTTAGACTGCTTACTCGGAAAGTCTTTCTGAGGCTGATTATCGTTTCTGTTTGGTTCAGACCATCTGATATAATCAGCGATTTTTTAAGGTAGCCCACAACTTCATGAATCGCTGACAAAACGCTTTTTTCTTCTTCTTGAATGCTTTCTTCTTCTTGAATGCTAAGAAGCTCTGCATCATAGTTTGCCTGCAGATTAAGCCAGAAAGACCTTGGCACACCCAAAGCATATTCAAGACCCATTGCCAACCCTTTGGAGATGTCCTTCTTCCCATGGATTACATCGCTTAGAAACGCCTCAGAGACGCCAGCTCTCTGTGCCAGCTCCTTCTGTGTTATGCCGCGCTCCTCCAACAAGTCAGAAATGGTCTCGCCGGGGTGGATCAGCAAATCAGGGGATATACCATGTTTCTTTTCCGCCATGATAATCGACCACTCCTTCCATCTCAATTTCTTCACATATCATCACGGCATCGCCTTCGTCACTGGGCTTCATGATCAATCGGACATTTCCGGTGATGCGAACAGAATACTTGCCTAAATCTTTCCCTTTTAGTTGCTCGGGATGGCCCAAATTCAGTTTCAAGAAGTCGCCGAAAGTATCTGCTGCCTTTAATCGGTCTATATGCTTCTTTACTGTTCGCACCCAATCTTCGGGGATTTTTCTCTTCATTTCCCCATAGTCCTCAAAGAATCGTTCCACCCTTTTGCTGGCATATGTTATCCGCAATTGACCACCACCATTTGTAACCACCTCGCCATCTGATAGTTAGCCAAACAGTTAACCAGAATCATTATAGCTTAACCACGAAGATTAGTCAATAGGCTAATTCATTAATGAGGTTATTTCTTTTGGTTTGCCGTTTCCGATTAGAGAAACCGCCAATTCGGTGTCACTACAAGCCGGGAAACTGTCCCTGTCCAGCTGATCACGCTGTCCCCTGGCGGAAGGAACTGAGGATCGCCGTCCACTTTGTCGTTCAGCAGCTCGCCGCCGTCCAGGCTGGTACACTCCTGAGCTTCCCAGTCCAGCACAATACCATTGCCGATGCCGCTTAGCACGACTGCGCCGCTGTAGGTGATCAGGGTGATCGTTCCGCTGCCATACATGGTGAACTTCGGAAACGCGGGAATCGTACCCGGATTGTGTATCGTCATACCGCTGGCTGTCAGGATGATGTCTTCCGCAGGCGGGTACAGGCGCTTATACGGCTGGCATTGAAAAGGCACAGCGAAACTCCTGAATCCACGCCCGCGTAGGATTTTGCTGAAATCGATCTGGTTGATGATTCTCGCGTCATAGGAGCGATCTGCCTCGTTTCCGAACACCACGCTCCCCGAGCCCTGGAGCCATGCGCAGATGGCGTCAATATCAGCATCCGGACTGACCCAGCACTTCGCCGTCCGCAGCACAGGCTCGTATACGGGCAGATCGCTCTCCGGCAGCATTAGCACGCCTGACCGGCCCGGAATGGTGATCTGGCTCACGCGCTCTTTCGGACGGGCGATGGCGGGATATTCCGAAACCATGATGCCGTAATCCTCAGAACTCACACCGTTCCAGAGAAAATAAGGATGCGTAATGATCACCCCCGTCAGTAGCCATACCCGTGCTGCCGCCTGCGCGTCATGGCGCTAATCTGGGCGGCAAGGGACTGCGCGTCCATATCGTTGGCCATAACCATGTTTTCCACGTTCACGGCGGGCACGGTTTCTGGTTCAGTGTTGTTGCCTTGCACAGCGTCGATCAGGTCACGCAGCAGGGATTCCATATTCTCCGTGGAGTGTTCTCCCATGAAGCCTGACATGACGTCGATCATCCCGGCCTTGAGCCTTGCGGACATCTCCGTCCACAAGGTGTCCAACGGCAGGATGGCTTCAGCTCCGGCCTCACCGACACCCTGCAGTCCGGCTGCGCTGCCCAGTATAGTGGGCCTGTCGAAGATGCCGCCCAGCGCGTTCCAGGAGACGGACAGCTTAGGCAGCTTAATACCCCAGCCTATGTCATTCCATGTGACGTTGATTTTGGGCAGCTTGAAGGAAGGCAGCTTCCATTGGAAATTGAACAGTCCCTTGAAGTAATTGACCTTCTCTTGCAGCCATGTCTTCGCAGATTCGATGGGGCTCTTGATGACGCCCAGCACACTGTCCCATACGCCCTTCACACTGTTTTTGATGTTCGTCCAGCCGTTCACGATACCGGCTTTCGCGTTGGTTATAGCGCTTGACACAGCGCCTGTTATGTTATTCCACGCTGCAGTTGCATTTGCCTTCAGTGTGTTCCATGTGCTTTCGATGCCGGATTTGATGTTGTTCCATCCGGTGGTAGCGCCGCTCTTGATGTTATTCCAGGTGGTAGAGAAGAACGACGTCACGCCGTTCCACACCTCCGTCGCCTTGCTGCTGATTCCCGTCCATATGCCGCTGATCCAGGTAGTGAAGCTGTTCCAGGCGGTTTCCGCTCCGGTTTTGATGGAAGTCCATACACCGGAGATGGTGGTCTTGATTCCGTTAAAGACCGTGCTGGCCGTGGAAGAGATACCGTTCCATACGCCGCTGATCCATGATGTAAAGGATGTCCACGCCGTATTGGCTGCGGTAGAAATACTCGTCCATACGCCGCTGAAAAAGGTCGTTATACCATTCCACACCGTTGATGCCGTGGCGCTGATCCCATTCCACACGCCGCTGATCCATGTGGTGAACGATGTCCATGCCGTATTGGCGGCGGTGGAGATGCTCGTCCAGATACCGGAGAAGAAGGCCACAACGGCATTCCATACCGTAGATGCCGTTGTACTGATCCCGTTCCATACGCCCGTGATCCAGGTGGTGAACGACGTCCACGCTGTGTTGGCTCCGGTGCTGATGCTGATCCAAATGCCGGAAAAGAACGTGACGATGTCATTCCAAATGGTGCTGGCCGTCGTGGAGATACCATTCCACACGCCGCTGATCCATTCCGTGAATGTTGTCCATGCCGTGCTTGCCCCGGTGCTGATGCTCGTCCAGATACCGGAGAAAAAGGTCACGATGGCATTCCATACAGTTTCGGCAGTCGTTTTGATTCCATTCCACACACCCGAAATCCATTCTGTGAAAGACGTCCATGCCGTGCTGGCGGCGGTGGAGATGCCTGTCCATACGCCGGAAAAGAATGTGACGACAGCGTTCCACACCGTCGTTGCAGTCGTCTTGATGCCCTCCCACACGCCACCGATCCACTCCGTGAATGCTGTCCATGCTTCACTGGCGGTGGTGGAGATGCTCGTCCAGGTATCGGAGAACCATTTCTTGATTGCGTTCCACGCCGTGACCACGCCTGTTTTAATCGCGGTCCAGGCATCGGAGAGCACCTGTCCCAGGTCGATGCCGAAGGCCTCCGCGATGCCGCACAGCGTCTCCCAGAACTGGGAGAAGAAATTGCCGATAGCCGTCCATACATCCTGCAGGGCGGTGCACAGGCTGTCCCAGGCGTCTTTGATACCCTGGGTGAATCCGTCCCAGTCCCCGGAGAACAGGGAAACGATGGCCGAGAACAGGTTCGCCAGGAAATCTACATAATTGACAATGGCGTCGATCACCGGACCAATGGCAGCAATGATACCAGAAACCGCTGATACCACGACGGCTACCACCGCGCCGATGGCAGCGCCTACCGCCTCGAACACGGGCATCAGCTTCAGCACGATGCCCTGGATCGTTCCCCAGAGCTTCTGCAGGGACGCCTTGATCGGTTCAAACCAGGACTGCAGGGTTCGGAAGGCGCTCTCGAAGGATGCCTTCACCTTTTCAAACGCCGCGCAGATCTGCTGCCAGATGGCGTTGACCTTATCCCTGAACTCCTCGTTATTCTTGTAGAGAGAAATGAAAGCCGCAGCCAATACTGCAATGATAGCGATCACGATGCCAACCGGACCGGTCAGCGCCGCCATGGCTTTGCCCAGCAGGCCGGTGACTTTCGTCGCCCCGGAGATGACCTTCATCACGGAACCGACATTCTTGATGACCTTTCCGATGCCGGTAATGAGCTTGCCGCCCACCAGCAGCACCGGGCCGACAGCCGCCGCGATGGCCGCGATCCGGATGATGGTGTCCTTTGTCTTGTCATCCAGGCTGGTCAGCCAGTTTACGATGGCGGTGATCTTTTCCACCGCCTTCTGCACCATGGGAGCCAGCCGTTCGCCAAAAGAAATGGCGAGGCCCTCCAACGCTGATTTCAGCGTGCGGAAGGAGCCGCCCAGGCCGCTTTCCATGGTATCGGCCATCTGCTGGGCCGCGCCTTCACTGCCCTCGATGTAACCCATGAGTTCATCGAACTCTGTGCCGCATCCGTCAAGCAGCGCCGTCACAGCGGCAAGATCGGTCTTGTTGAAGATGGTAGATATAATATTCTGCTTCTGCTCGGCGGTCATGCCGTCCATGGACGCATTGAGGTCCATCATAATGTCGTTCATGGACCGCATGTTGCCGGAGCTGTCATAAACCGACACGCCGAGGGCTTCCAGCTGCGCGGCCGCCTTGTCTGTGGGCTTCGTCAGCGACAGGATGACGTTGCGCAGGTGTGTGCCACCCTCCGCGCCCTTGATGCCGCGATTGGCGAGGATACCCAACTCGGCGTTCAGTTCAGCGGTGCCGCCCTTGAGGTTTTTGGCGGTGCCGCCGACGGTCAGGATGGCTTCGCCCAGCTGCCCAACAGAAGTGTTGGACTTCTGCGCCGTCACGGCCATCTGGTCAGAGAACGTGCCGAGCTGGTCCATGGAGAGGCCGAGAGCCGCCATGGCGTCGGTGGCCAGGTCGGATGCATAGGCCAGATCCAGACCGCCCGCCTGCGCCAGAGCCAGCACCTGCGGCAGCGCCGCGCAGGCTTCGTCAGCGTCATATCCGGCCAGAGCCAGGTAGTTCAATGCCTGGGCAGCTTCAGATGCGGAGTAGCGTGTCGACCGGCCCATCTCCTGGGCTGTGCTGTTCAGCAAGGCGATCTGGCGGTCCGCATCCTCTGAGGAACCGGCAACGAGACCCATGGTGGCCTGCACGGTTTTGAGACTGTCATCAAAAGAGGTGAAGGTGGTGATGCAGGCGGTACCCAAAGCCACGATGGGAGTAGTGACCTTTGTGGTGAGCTGTTGCCCGACCTGGGATACCTTCTTGCCGACGTTCTCCAGCTTAGCGCCGATGTTTTCCAGCTGTGTGCCCAGCTGATAAAAGCCGTTCTGCGACAGCTTCAGCTGCTGGGTGACGAGCTTCAGCGCCTGTTCAGTCTGGGAGACCTTCTGCTTTGCCTGTTCCAGCTGGGCGGCCAGCTTTTTCGTCTCCTCAGAATTCTCACCAGTCTCAGCCTTGCTCTTTTCATAGGCGGCTTCGAGATCAGCCACCTTCTGCTTCTGCGCGGCCAGCTTGTCCGTCAGGGTCTGGGCGGAGGTCTGCAGCTGCGCCGTCACCTGCTTGAAGTTGGTGATCCCTGTACTGGCGTTGGTGCAGGAGGCCTGCAGCTTCGACATCTGCCCTTCGAATTTGGACAGGGAGCCTTCGAACTGGGTCGTGTCAAGGGACAGGCGGACAATCAGGTCGGACGTTCCGGACGCCATGGGGAATCACCTCCTTCGTCATTTCTTTCGATCCGGTTTCGGCATATGCTCACAGTGGCATTTGAATACCGCATGCAGCTTTCGCAGCGTACTTTTCCAGAATACAGTCTCGCTCATGTTCAGCACTACGGTTCCCACGTAATACAGCAGCACCCAGTCCACAGACTCCTGCGCGCCGGATGCCGCCGTATCAAATGAGTCCCACAGCGCTTTTACCGAGGGTCAGGGGCCACGGCATTCTCCGTCTCCCCGGTGTCCTCCGGCAGCGCGGCGGTCAGCGCCTCGGTGATCTGTTCCATGATCTTTTCCACATTAGTCAGCGAGATCATCGCGCCCACCTGACGCTCGGTCAGGTTCTCGTCCTCATGCAGGAGGCCAGCCCACAGCAGCGTGCGGGTAGCTTTCACAGAGCCCTGCTGCATCTTCTGAAACGCCTGATCCAGGGAGCCGAATTTGTCTTCCAGCTCCGCAAAGGCGTTCAGGTCAAAAAGCAGGGTGCGGGGTTTGTCCAGTTCAATGGGAATGCGTACTTCCCGGATATCATGCAGCGCCATAGCTTAGCCCTCCCCGTTGGTATTGGTCTCTTTGGTCTCCTCATAGACTTCGTTGAACCAGGTGTCCACGCCGGTGAATTCCGGGTCGCTGGTGTCGGCGGAGATCTGCCAGTTGCCGTCATAGTCGCGCTGGACGAAGGTGCCGGTCAGCTTCGGCTGACGCCAGGCGGGAGAATCGTTGCTGGTGGAGTATTCGTCCTCGACCAGCTGGAACTTGCCCTTGTACAGCCACACGCAGCGGAACTGGTTCGGCTGAGGCTGGCTCATGAAGCCAATGGCCACATACGGAGCCTCGTCGCTGGCGTTCTGTACCATGACGCCCTTTTCGTATTTGTGGCCCAGCAGGACGGCCTGGGCCTTCATGGGCAGCGCGGCCAGTTCCAGCTCGAGAGTGATGTCGCCCAGCTGGGATGCGATGTCGAAAACGCCGTCGTCCGCCCACAGTTTCTCCTGGTTGGTCGTGGGAGAAATGCTGGCGGAGATAGCGCCTACCAGCGGCTGGGGCGTTTCATAGGCTGCGCCTTCCGGGGTGTCGCTGGTCAGGATGGCGTAGTGGATATTGCGCAGCGACTGCCGTTGCGCCTTGACAGTAGAATTGTTAGCCATGATGGTCTTCCTCCTTTACTCCCACGGAAACGGGAGCTGTTCTTTGATCGTGTATGTTGCGGACTTCACATAGATGTCCATGTCCTGCAGGTAATCGTCCTGCACCTGGCCATACCGCTGGTAGCCATTCCTGCGCATGGCGCTGTGCAAGGCCGCGTTGATGGGATACAGCAGGTTCTCCCTGGCATAGATGTCGATGCGGAAGGTGATCTCTTCCTCAAGCGGCTGGTCATCGGCGAACCGGGTGTATTCACGGTCCGCCTCGAACACCGCCAGCCGGGGAAACACCTCCGCTTCCGGGGAAAGGATCTGGTATATGGCAGGATTGCCATAAGGGTCGGTGGCCAGGAGTGCTGTCAGTTCTTCGCTTTCCAGCAGCTCGTCCACCAGGGTCGATGCGTCCAATACAGTCACCTCGTCTCACTTGATGCCCAGCCGGTTCTCGATTTCCCGCTTCACAGTTTCCATCGCTTCGTCGCCTCGCGCTTCAGCGCTCTCGCGGATGAATGCGCGTTCTTTGATGCGCTTGGTGCCGTATTCGAGGAATTTCCAGTAATAGCTGGGGCCGTTCACTCCGCCGACAACGGTCACGCCAGCGGTATATTTGCTGGCGGAGACGCTGGTAGTCAGCTGGTCAGCCAGATGCTTTGCTGTTCGCCCCTGTGTGGCGGGATGGCCATGGGCGCTGCGAGGTGCTCGGACATGCGCTTCCTCCCGGATGATCTCCGCGCCTTTGCGGAGCGCCTGCCCGGCAGCGGCTCTGGCGTCCTTGCCCATGTTTTTCACACGGGTACCCAGGTCTTTTAATCCGTCAATCCTGACATTTGCCATCCGGCGTCACCGTCCTTGCCAGTATCTCCAGCGCCTCATGCCGGTTGTTTTTATCGAGGATAGAGGTGATGTCGTATACCGTACCGTCCAGCCTGATTCGCATTTCGGCGGATACGTCCTTCCGGTAGCGGATTGTGAACCGTACCTCGTTCTCCCGGTTGATGGCCGCCGCCTCCCAGAACTCTCTGCCGGACAGCGGCTCCACACCACACCAGCAGGTGAATACAGTTTCCCAGCGTTCTTTGCTGATGCCGTGCTCCACAGTGACGGTTCGGCGCAGGAACTCAGCGCGGCTGCGCAGCCTGCTGGGATAGAGCGGATTCTTCTTCACGGGCGTCCCTCCCTGACAGAAAAGAGCAATGAGCGCAGGGTAAGAAGCAGACCGTGATGATCCGCTTCCTCCCGGTGCTCATACAGGTACGCCAGCGTGAAATAGACCGCCACACGCAGCGAAGCCCGAAGCGAAATCACCTCAGGGCTGTCATCTCCGGAATCGTCAGCCTCAACCGCCGCCCATTCCTCATCGCTCAGCCTCGCTACATCGGCGCACAGCCGTCCTGCGGAAAGAAGAAGGCTGCCGATCAGGGCATCATCGGCGTCGGTGTCAACACGCAGGTATTCCTTCGCTTCCTCCAACGTAATCAGCGCCATACGGCAGCCTCCTTTCTCAGGCGTTCTTCATCTGCAGCAGCTGGATTGCCTCGGGCAGCACGGTGCGGCCATCCAGGCGCTTGCTGGCCATGAAACCGACCTGGCCCTTCCCGGCGTACAGCTCGTTCAGCCTGCGGAAGGCGATGCCCTGGCGGTCGCCAATCCAGTAATAGCTCAGGTCGCCGAACAGGATGGCCTTCGCTCCGGCCCCGGCAGCAGGCATGAACGGAGAAGTAAAGTACGGGCGTCCCAGAATGGTGTTCACCTCGCCGTCCTTCAGCCCGGGCTGCCAGAGGTACTGGCCTTCCACGCTCTTCAGCTTGCGGATCAGGCGGATGGTGGCGTCGTTCAGGATCCAGATAGCGTTCTTGCGGTACGGGGCTTTGAGGCTGTAATACAGATCCACAAGCTCATCCGCAGTGATTGCAGTGGCGGAGGCAGCAGTCACGCCAACCTGCCCGCCCAGGGTGTCATGCAGGATGCCGGTCGGCTTAGCGCTGCCGTCACCGTTCAGGAAGGCGTCCTCCTCCTTATCGCCAATACGGCGGGAGAATTCGGATGCGATGTAGCTTTCCAGGTCAAAAGCCGAATCCTGCAGCAATTCCTCGGAAACCTTGATGAGGGTGCCGACCTTGTGGGCATCCAGCTGCACCTGGCCGAAAGCCTCGTCGCTTTCAGGATAATCGCCCTCTTCATCCAGCCAGGAGGCAGAGCCGTGGGAGGCGACGACGGGGATCTTATGGAGGCCGTTGGAAGTGGTGATCACATGGGCGTGGGCGCGGACAATACCGTTCTCGGTGAGGCCCTGGATCAGGGTATGCTCAAAGGTGTCGGGCACCAGGTACCCGCCCTCCGCAACTTCGCCCTCCTGAAGCGCATTGCGAAGCTCAGGCGTCATGGGGTTCTTGCTGCGCAGCTGGTTCCAGAAAGCCTTGTGGTAGGCGTCGGTCGCGCGGCCGATCTTGTTGTCCAGCTTCGGAGCGGAGGCGGGCTTCTCAGTCAGCGGGGCGCTGGTGGGCATGGACATCTCGCGGTCCAACGCCTCCAGGCGCTCAAGGCGGTTGATCTCGTTGCCCAGCGCGGTGATCTCGTTTTCCATGTTGGTGTAGGTGGCGTCATCCTCAGCGGAGAGGAATCCGTCAGTGTTGCGGTGGGAGTCAAGGAAAGCCTTAGCCGCATCCCAGGTCTTGGCGCGCTTGTTGCGCAGTTCAGTGATAGTCATACTGATCATCCTCCTGTCAGTTTTTCAAAAGAGAAAGCCGTTCCATCAGCGCATCGATGGAGCGGCCACGGGGAACGGTAGCGATGGTCTTTTCAGTCTCAGGCGGTTTTTCGCGCCTGGCCTTATCGGTAATCTTGTTGATGAGGGATGTTTCAGCGGATTTGCCGGAGAACTCGTAGGCGGGCGATTCATCCGTCACGCCGTCACCGCCCAGCATGCCATCGGCAAATCCCAGCTCGATGGCCCTACGTGCATTCATCCAGGTTTCACTGTCCATGAGATGGGACAGCTTCTGGCGCGACAGGCCGGTCTTACGCTCGTATGCGTTGATGATGCTCTCCTTGACCTCCTCCAGCATTTCGATGGCCTTTTCCATCTCAGCCTTGTTGCCGAAAGCGGCGGTCATCGGGTTATGCACGAACATCATGCCCGTGGGGGCCATGAGCACGGTGTCACCCGCCATGGCGATGACGGACGCGGCCGAGGCCGCAATGCCGTCGATCTTGATGGTGACGCTGCCCTTGTACTCTGTAAGCATGGTGTAGATCTGACTGGCCGCCACGCAGTCGCCGCCAGGGCTGTTCAGAAAGATAACCACGTCTCCTTCGCCGGAGAACAGTTCATCTCTGAACATCTGCGGAGTGACATCGTCATCGAACCAGCTCTCCTCAGCGATGGTGCCGTACAGTTCAAGCACCCTTGCCTCGGGTTCGCCGTCCGCCTGATTTCTCCACTTCCAAAACTTCTTGCGGGGATTCATCGGGGTTCGTTTCCTCCTTTCCCGTCTGTGGTATGGACGCAAAAGCCCCCGCGTGTTCAAGCGGGAGCATGTTGCCGTTGATGAGGTACAGGTCGCCGCCATCGGACGCGGGGATGCGGTCGAGATTCTCCAGTTCCCGGATATCGTTTGCCGACATCCAGCCGTTCTGCCTTGCCGTGGCGTACCCGTTCATGCGGCTCTGATAGTCGCCGCGCAGCAGACCCTCCAGATTGAATTTCACGAAATACTGCTTTTTCTCTTCCGCTGTCAGCAGTGTGCGCTGTATGGACTGCTCCCAGCGCACCACCCAGGGGTCGAGGGTGTATTTCACGAATTCCAGGCTCTGCTGCTCGATGTTGGAGAAGCTGCTTTTTTCCAGATCGCCCACCATATGGGGCGGCACCCGGAAAATGCGGGCGATCTCATTGATCTGAAACTTCCTGGTTTCCAGGAACTGCGCCTGCTCCGGTGCGATGGAGATGGGCGTGTATTTCATGCCCTCCTCCAAAATAGCGACCTTCCCGGCGTTCTGGCTGCCGGAGAAGCCTTTGTTCCAGCTCTCGCGCACGCGGTCCGGGTCTTTCACCGTGCCGGGGTATTCCAGCAGGCCGCCCGGCGTCGCGCCGTTGGCGAAGAACTTTGCGCCGAATTCCTCCGTGGCAATAGCCAGCCCGATGGCGTTCTTCGCCATGGCGATGGGGCTGTATCCCACAAGCCCGTCGAAGCCGAGGCCGGGAACGTGCAGCACATCCGAAGGTTTCAGGATCACCGTGCCGCTTGGCATGGTCGGCGCGTCGCTGTTGCTCATCTGGTAGCTGTAATAAAGCTTACCCTGGCTGTCCCTGTCCACCGTCATGCGGTTGGGCATGAGTGGGTACAGGGCCACGACTTCGCCCTTGCCGTTGCGGATGATCTGGGCGTAGGCGTTGCCCCACAGGAGCAGGTGTGTCATGAGCGTTTCCCGGAAGACGAAAGAGCTCATCTCCGGATTCGGCTCGTCGTGCAGGAGCAGGTACAGCGGGTGCTCCAGCGCCTTTTCCTTCCCGCCGTCATCGTTGTAGCGGTACAGGTGCAGCGGCAGGCCGGCGATGGCCTCAGACAAAATGCGGACGCAGGCGTAGACCGCCGTCATCTGCATGGCGCTGTGCTCGGTCACTGCTTTGCCGGCTGTACTTCCGCCCAGGAAGAACCGGTAGCCACTGCCGTTGGTGCTGTTGACGGGCTTGTCCCTGGCGCGAAACAGTCCAGATAGGATTCCCATGGTAGGGCACCATCCTTTCCTATGTTTTGTTAGTATATATTTTTAACGTTAAAGTTATTGACAATGAAATTCGTTTGTGATAAGATACCCCTTGAAAGGAGGTCCTCCACATGAAGATGGACAGTGAAACGGTAGAGCGTCTCCGCAGAGACCTGCCAACCATTCGCAATGTTGTGGGGTGGTCCGCCGAGCATCTTGCTGAGCTCCTCTGTGTTTCCAGGGTAACGGTTGTCACGCTGGAAAACACAGAAAACAAAATGAGCCGGATCCAGTATCTGGCGATCCGGGCCCTTCTGCAGGATGAGATCGAAACCAACCACAATAGCACATTGAAAAATGTGCTTACCATCCTGGTCGACCGGGATAACGTTCCTGAAAAAATGAAACAGGAACTCCGGGATCAGGTCGGGCGTGCTGCCAAATCCATAGGCCGTAAGGCAGGAAGCGCAGCGGTCGCAAAAAACGTAGGACCCGTCGTAGAAAAGACCATCGGTGAAATGAAGCTCAGCGAAATCCCCGAGGATACCATTCTACGCGGGCAGACAATCGTGGATGAGATCCTGACGAGACCCATCCGCAGTAAGAAATAATCAGGAGGTACCACGTGAGTACAAAGAAGTCGTTTGGCCAGTACATTCAGGATTTCGGCCTGGACGTGCTGCAGGGAGTTCGTAACAATATCGCGGCGCATGAAGATGAAGCTTGCTTCTATGAGCGGCAGAACAACATTGCCACCGCCACAGTCGCTATGCGTGATGCTGGGCTGAAGGATGAAATCATCATCAGCATGCTGCAGAAATACTGGGACCTGCGCCAGAGCGAAGCCGCCAGTTTCATCGACTGGGCACACAGCCGCATTCCCGAAAAGTTGCAGGCACCGAAACAGGCTGCACGGGCTCAGGTCAGATAAACAAGAGCCCCCGGGTGTCATACACGCTTTCATGGCTCTCGTTTCCGCAGCGAATAGCGCGGTCGAGAGCCATGATCGTTGCCACCGCGCCGTCTATCTTTTCGGTGCTTTTTTCCTTATCAGCCTTGATGTTCCCGGCGGGGTCAGTGCGGATGTAGATGTTGTCCATCATCCAGCGCAGTACAGGGTGTCCGGTATGGGCGATACGTTTCTCCAGCACCAGCTTCATCAGCTCTTTCGTGGGCGGGGACATATCCTTGAAGCCCTGCCCGAAGGGAACCACGGTAAAGCCCATGCCCTCCAGATTCTGTACCATCTGGACAGCGCCCCAGCGGTCAAAAGCGATCTCGCGGATATTGAACCTTTCTCCGAGGCGCTCAATGTATTTCTCGATGAAGCCGTAATGCACAACGTTGCCTTCAGTCGTCATAAGGTAGCCCTGCCGTTCCCAGAGATCATAAGGAACGTGATCTCGGCGAACACGCAGGTCCAGCGTGTCCTCCGGCACCCAAAAGTACGGCAACAGGATATAGCGGTCATCCTCATTGGTCGGTGGAAAAACAAGCACGAATGCCGTGATATCTGTGGTGGAGGACAGGTCCAATCCGCCGTAACAGACGCGCCCTTCAAGCTCATCCTCATTCACAGGGAAAGCGCAGGCGTCCCACTTTTCCATGGGCATCCAGCGCACGGCCTGTTTGACCCACTGGTTGAGGCGCAGCTGGCGGAAGGAATTCTCCTCGCCGGGATTCTGCCGTGCCGATTCGCAGGCGGCCACCACCTTGTCTATGCCTATGGTCTCGCCCAGGGAGGGATTGGCCTTCTTCCAGACCTTGGGATCCGTCCAGTCCTCTGTATCGGACGCACCGTAGATGACGGGATAAAAAGTCGGATCGATCTTTCTGCCCTCCAGGATGTCCATCGCCTTCTGGTGGGTCTCATAGCAGATGGAATGCGTATCTGTGCCTGCGGTGGTGATCAGAAAATACAGCGGCTGCATGCGGGCATCGCCGGAGCCCTTCGTCATGACATCGAACAGCTTTCTGTTGGGCTGCGTGTGCAGCTCGTCAAAGACCACGCCGTGTATGTTGAAACCATGTTTGGAATAAGCCTCCGCCGACAGCACCTGGTAGAAACTGTTCGTCGGCGCGTAAATGATGCGCTTCTGCGAGGCAAGAATCTTCACGCGCTTGCTGAGCGCCGGACACATCCGCACCATGTCGGCGGCCACCTCGAATACGATGCTGGCCTGCTGACGGTCAGCGGCGCAGCCGTAGACCTCGGCGCGCTCTTCGCCGTCACCGCAGCAAAGCAAAAGAGCAATGGCCGCAGCCAGCTCGCTCTTTCCGTTCTTCTTCGGGATCTCTACATAGGCGGTATTGAACTGCCGGTAGCCGTTTGGCTTGAGAATGCCGAACAGGTCGCGGATGATCTGCTCCTGCCAGTCCAGCAGCAGGAAGGGCTTACCTGCCCAGGTTCCCTTGGTGTGGCACAGGTTTTCGATGAAGGCCACGGCAAAATCCGCGGCATCCTTATCGTAATGGCTGTCCTTCGCCTTAAAGGTCGTGGGCTTGTAGCGTTTCAGCTTTTTCGTGTTTCTCACCTCCTCAGGGCATAAAAATAAGACCTTCGCGGTCTTTCTGTACGAGATACAGCCCTTCATGGGCTGTTCCCGGTCATATGCGGTTTACTTTTCTCAGGCTCTCTCAACGTCCACCAGCCAGCTGGCTTCGGGGTGACTCTCGCCGGTGGCTTTTTCCACTCTCAGCTCATCTTCCATGATGTAGTGAAGGCTTTTGCCGACCTTGATGAAGCGGACGCTTTCGTATCCGGGGATGTTGCTGCGCAGAACCCGCGCCCTGCGGCTCTCGCCATCGTAGCTCTTACCGTCCCAGCCCATGAAGGTGAAGGTCACGCTTTCCTTCGTTTTCGTGAAGCTGCGCTCGAATTCGGCGCGGGTGATCGTGGTGTTGTAGTTGCCCAGGGTGAAGTGGTTTCTCAGGGTGTAGGCGTCCGTCATGGTTTGTTCCTCGCTTTCAGTGTGTTCTTTGCCCTTCGGCAGTACGTACATTACCGTCTTTTGAGGGATAAGTCCACGCCTGTGCGCGATATAAATTGATAACTATGTGTGTCATTCAACCCAGGGAAAACCGTATGCCCATGACCTCGACAGGCTCCTCCTCGCCCCAGCGGTTCTCGCGACGGGTGACCGTGCAGAGCCCTTCCATCCTGCAGCCCTCAGCGGCGAACCGGTGGAGGTTCTCCATCACCGCCGTGGACTGGTTGGTGTAAACGAAGGTGGCAAATCCGGCCCTGCGCAGGGTGTCCACGAAATCGGAAACCTCCCTGTCCCAGAGGAAATCGTCCATCTCCACCTCGTCCTCCTGGCGGCCGACGCTGGACGCCCAGGCGCGGTATGCCTTGTTGGCTCCCTGGCTGAAGGGGAACTTTGCCGCCTCGTCCTCGGCGTACCAGGCTTTCAGCTCTTCGCTGTCCCAGCCCTTCGTGTCGATGATCTCCTGTTTGCGCTGTCTGCGCTCCTCGCGGGCTTTTTCCCAGTCGTGGCCGATGCGGTACATTTCCTCAAAAACCGCGTTTCCTCTGCTCAGCATCGTTTTGCCATCCTCACTGCGCCATCGCCCAGGCGATCGCGTGGCCGTCATCCTCGAATTCCACCTCGCTGACCGCCGCTAGCCCGATGGCGCCCTCGCAGGTGTGGTCATCGCTCAGGAATTCGTACACCGCGCCATAGTAGCAGGGCCTGTTGTGCTGGTAGTAATGGCCGGCGACCAGCACCCTGTCGCCAAAGGTCAGCGTCTTGCTCCATCCGCAGGCGAGGTCTTCCGGGGTAGTGGGGTTCGGCAGGCGGTAGGTTCTCATGGCCTTTTCAATCGTCATCGTGGTTTCCTCCTTCAAAATCCTTGTGCCGCAAGGCTCTTCTTCGCTCCTTGCAGTACGTACATTACCGTCTTTTGAGGGATAAGTCCACGCCTGTGGGGCAGATAAATTGATACAAAACGGATAACTCTTTCATACGATGGACAGAGGAAAGGGGCCGGTCGCCCAGCCCGTTTCCTCTGTCCGTCGCCTGGTTCCGTCAGCGGTCAAGGCACCGCATTACGTTTTCCGCGCTGCCGGAATCGACCCTGCCGTCGCGGTGGATGGCGATGAGCAGCGGCTCCTCGATCCCCGGCAGGAAAAGGTCGTAGCAGATGGCGCTGCAGTCGCCCAGCATGCAGGCGTCCATCGCATTGCCCCAGAAGAAGCTGTTCAGCTCGACGCGCTGCCTGTCCGGGCCCGTCACCTGCGCTCCGTGCCTGCGGAGCGTCTCGATGTGGTTCAGCGCGCAGGCGATGTTGATCTCAGCGATCGTCATGTCGGCGTCCTCCCTTCAGCCGAGGGCCGCTTCAAAGCGTGCCCTCTCCTCAGCGGTGTAAAGCTCTGTCCAGGGGTGTTCCTCGCCGCGCAGGTCGAAGGTCAGCCCGTAGATGTAAATGATGCGCTCTTTGTCATCGTACATGCTCCTGTCCACCCGGACGCTGGCGGGGTGGAAACCCCAGGCGGTGTAAAGGTCGTGCAGGGCATGCTTGTATTCGGGGCTCCCGTCCGTGCGGATGGTCAGGGTCGTTCCGTACCCCAGGTCAAACTGCTTTTCGTATCTCCTGATGTAGTTGAATTCGTTGCGCTCGGCTCTCTTCATGGCGTCTGCCTCCTTGTTTTTCAGTGGTCTGTGTGCCCTTCGGCATGTGTATATATCACTCTGAACCGAAGAAAAGTCCACGCCTGTGAGGCAGATATATTGATACATCTTTGATAACAAACCAGGACATTTTCAGCAGATGATTCCGGGTTTTGCGCCGGGTTCCAGCCTCATCCAGAGGATATGCCCGTTCGGGGTGCGGGCGAACATCTCCGGCCAACGGAAACGCTCAGCGTACTTCTCAGCCATCTCGTCGCTGATGCTGCAGAAGTTCTCTTCGCCAAGGCCGCAGATGAAGAACGTTCCCTTGAGAATATCGTAGGGATTGCCGTCACCATCCGCAAGCAGGCGGTTAGGCTCTTTCCCGTTGGCGATGCCGTCCTCGTCGCAGATGACGCCGACCGGGTCGTCCCAGGGGTAGACGGCTTCGATGTAGCCGCCCACCAGCGCCTGCAGGTTTTCCAGCGTATGCTCCACGGTCACAAGCCTGGGTTGTTTGCCGGGCTCCACCAGAAGCACTCTGATCTCTTCAGTCATTGCCGTCCTCCTGTTCCGCTTCGCCTGTCATGATGAAGCGCGCATATTCCTTCCTGTGCTCCTCCAGCCAGCAGACCAGCTCGTAGTAACCGCGCTCGTATGCCAGCCGCTGCACCATGGGCAGGTCAAACATGTTCGTGAGGCCAGTGTCACGGATGGTGAGGATCTGTTCACGCACTTTCTCAGTCATGGTCGACCCTCCTGCACCGGTCCTGCCCGAAGGCGATTCCCAGACCGGAACCGTTGCTCCAGGCTACGTGGATTGTGGCAATGTCATCCACCGCCACCACCTTTCCAAGGGTGCCGGGCGGCGGTGCCTGCGGGTCGTCCATCTGGACCAGCTCTACGGTGCAGCCAACGGGGTACGCCCTGCGGAGGGCTTCGACGGTTTCCTTACTCGGCATCCGCATCGCTGCTCACCTCCACGATCTGCTTTGCGGCCCTCAGGGCGTCGCGCTTCTCGTTCTGCTTCGCCTGCCAGCGCAGCCTGTCATCATCGGTGCGGAAGGCGCAGTGGCCGGAAAGGTTCCGCATCAGGATCCTGCGCTCCTCTTTGTACTCCGGGCCGTTCATGCCCAGTCGCAGGAGCCAGATGCGCATGGCGTACTTTTCATTATCGGCATTGGCATCCTTTGCCTGGATGCGCTGTTGGGAAATAGCCTGCTTGTTCATCATGGCGCAGAGGGTCGTGAATGCGCGCAGAACGTCGGGGTCATCCGTCTCGGGCAGCGTGCTGAAGGTCAGCCTGTCCGGCTCAATGACCAGCCCGCTGGCGGCTTTACCGCTGTGGTTTTCGTAGGCCTCCACTGTCGCGAAGAAGCGGTCCAGCGTAAGCACGCTGGCATCGTCCTGAAGGGCTCTGACCAGCCCTTCGTCTACACGGAAGGCTGTTCCCAGCGCCCTGTTGAGCAGTCCCGCGCGGGTGTAAAGCAGGTTGATGAGGTTGCGCAGGCTCATGCCCGTGTGCCTCGCCATCGGCAGGGTGACCGTCAGCTCAACGGTGTCGCGGCTCTCTTCGCCTTTAGTGTTTTCTTCGGCGCTCCCGCCTTCTTGGGGCTCCGTGTCCGCTTCTGTGGACGTTTCCGGCGCTTCTTCCGGAGCCTCGGCCGTTTCGCCGATGCCCTCGAAACCCGCCGCGCCAAGCGCCTCAAGCACCGCCTCGACCTCTTCACTGTCTGAGCGGTCGCTGAATTCCAGCGTTCCATCCTTTGTGACGGTGAAGCAGTCGATCTCATAGGCGGCTGTTGGCATTCCTTTGTAGGCCGCCTTCGCGCCCGTCGTGTCGGTGATCACCTTCACCAGCGCCTTGCGCTGCTCTCCGGTTACGTTGTAGAGAATCCTCATGGCTCATGCCTCCTTGCTTTCGTTTGCCTTTCGGCATGACCATATATCACTCTTTTCTGCCTGAAAGTCCACGATCAGATTGATACATTTCGGCGAACAAAGTGTGTTCTTCCGTCAGGCTGTCTGCCCAGGCAATGCCGGAGAGAACGAAATACACGATGTTCAGGCAGACACCATTTCCCCAGAGCTTGTACTCCGCCGAATCGGTGTGGGGATGCCGCAGCCATTTTTCGATCTGGCTCCTGGTTTTCGGCTTGCCCTTCGGATTGTTGATGCGCCTGTGGGTCTCGAATACTTCTGTCCAGAATGCAATATCCGCCTCCGTGGGATTCTCCGTCTCCAGCCCCATGCACCACCAGTCGGGAAAGCCCTGCAGCCTGGCACATTCGACCGGGGTCAGCCTGCGCACGATATAGGCGGGCTCGTCGGGAAGAGGGTCATTCACCACCTGCGGATCCTTGTAATCCCGCGCCATAAGGGTCTGCGCCTTCTCCAGACTGGTCGACATGAACGCGCCGATGGTCGCGGCATAGGTCGGATGCGCCACAGCGTGCCTGTCGCAGGTGTTGAGGGTGAAAGACACGTCTTCGTTGATTCCGTTCCCCTGGGGGCCGTTTTCATCGGCTCGGCCTATCATGCTGCCCTGGAGGGAGTACGCCGAGTCTCTTTCCACGATGGCGACGCCGCCCTGGTTGCCCGCGGGGTCGGGCTTGTCCGTGCCGAGCGTTCTCGCGGTATTCGTCGGATACACGTGGCTCCTCGTTACCTTCGACCCTTCCGAAGTGAAGCGCACATCGTAGGTCTCCGCTCCGTCGGGATCGGGCGCGACGACGCAGATGCCGCCCTGGTTGCAGGTAGGATTGCCACCGCCCTGATCCAGCGTCCGGCTCGTCTTCGCTTCATAGAACCCGGCTTTCGGATTATCTGACAGCATGGCGTGAGAGCTTTTTGAACATACGCCGTATGCTTTGCACTCTGATTCAGATGTGACAGGCTGGAAAAGAGTCTGATCGTTGTTGGTAGAGAGGGTGGCGGATTTGTCCTTCTGGAGCAGCGGCCCTTTGCCGCCGCCTTCTTTGCCGCAGCGGATCTTCAGCGTCACGGGATCGGCGCCCACTACCAGAGGCTGGTTGTTGCCGCCCATGCCGTATGTGGCGGTCACAGGCTGAGCCACGTCCAGCGGCCCTCTGTATCGGGCGTCCATGGCGTGGTTCTCATAGACAGTGGCGGGAACGACTCCGGCGCGGAGCGTAGGAGAGGTTTCCTCTTCGTATCCAATAGACCGCGCCTTTGCGCTGTGCTCCGTGCAGAAGCCCGCGCTCTGCAGCACGGCGGGATGATGCCCGTGATCCTGCGCCACCAGCGTGCCTGTCTGATCCTCCGTCACGGACACGCCACTGGAGCCCTGGGGGTTCAGGCACCATGTCAGGCCGCGGCCTGCCGCTCCAGCGCCTTCTTCAGCACGGTAGGCAGTTCTTTGCCACGCGCCGATGCCCTCCGCAGAATACCCAGACAGGCCGTCGGACTTAAATAGTATGTCCGGGGCACGCTGGCCAGCAAAATCTGCGACAAGGTAGATGCGTTTTCTTCTCTGGGGTACTCCCCAGTACTGAGCGTCAAATACCCGCCATGCGACTGAGTAATCTTCTGCCAGGATCTGTCCTGCGGATTCCCATTTGTCAGGCAGAGGGACATCAGCCGCACCGTCTTTGACCCGGCAGATTTCTTCGAGGACGGAGCGGAAATCAGCCCCTCCGTTGCTGCTGAACGCGCCGGGGACGTTCTCCCAGACAATGTATCTCGGATATTTTCCATCCGTTACAGACCTCATTTCTTTGATGATACGAACAGCCTCATGAAAAAGGCCGGAACGGGAACCGTCCAGCCCTGCACGCCTGCCGGCAATCGACATATCCTGGCATGGTGAGCCGAAGGTGATGATGTCCACGGGCGGCAGAACCGCGCCGTCCAGCTTCGACACATCTCCGAAGTGCTTCATCGCCGGCAGGCGTATGGTGGTGACCCGGATGGCGAAAGGCTCCACTTCGGACGCCCACAGCGGGGCGATACCGGCGAGGACTCCGCCCAAAGGAAAACCCCCGGAGCCGTCGAAGAGGCTGCCGAGGGTCAGCTGTCTGTTGTCACTCACGGGTCTCCACCTCTTTCACAAGGTCGGCGTAGGCCAGCGTCTTGCCGTCACGCTCCACGTACACCTGATCCGCGTTGCCGAAATCCTCCACATAGCGGCGAAGAATGACGGAGGCGTATTTCGGATCCAGCTCGGACATGAAACAGATTCTGTTCGTCTGCTCGCAGGCCATCATGGTGGAACCGCTGCCGCCGAAGGTGTCCAGAACGATGCTGTTTTCCTGGCTGCTGTTCCCGATGGGATAGGCCAGCAGGTCCAGCGGCTTGCTCGTCGGGTGATTCTCATTCCGCTTTGGCTTGGCAAAATTCCAGATGGTGGTCTGCTTGCGGTCGGAGTACCAGGGATGCTTTCCGTTCTGCAGGAAGCCGTACAGCACAGGCTCGTGCTGCCACTGATAATCCGAACGGCCAAGCACAAGGCTGTCCTTCACCCAGATGCAGCACCCCGCGAGATGGAACCCGGCGTCTACGAAGGCCCGGCGGAAATTCAGCCCCTCGGTGTCGGCATGAAACACATACGCCGCGCCGCCTTTTTCCAAGGCGTCCGCCATGTTTTTCAGAGCCAGCAGCAGGAAACCGTAGAATTCTTCATCCTTGATGCTGTCGTTTTGAATGGTCAGGCCCGAGGAGCTTTTGAAGGATACTCCGTACGGCGGATCCGTCACGATGAGGTTGGCGCGCTTGCCTCCCATGAGGCGCTGCACGTCTTCCGCTTTGGTGGCATCCCCGCACAGCAACCGGTGCCTTCCAACCGTCCACAGGTCGCCGGGTTCAACAAAGGCAGCTTTCTCCAGCGCGGCTGTCAGGTCAAAGTCGTCATCCTGTGTCTCCTTCTCCTCGCTGCCCATATAGGACGCCAGCTCTTTTTCATCAAAGCCGGTGAGCGACAAGTCGTAAGCCATCTCCTGCAGGGATTCCAGTTCCACCTTCAGCAGTTCTTCATCCCAGCCAGCGTCCATGGCCATGCGGTTGTCGGCCAGGATGTACGCTTTCTTCTGTGCCTCGGTGAGATGATCCACATACACACAGGGGACCTCGGTGAAGCCCTCCTCCCGCGCGGCAGCGATGCGCCCGTGACCGGCGATGACGTTATAATCGCGGTCGATGAGCACGGGGTTGACGAAGCCAAATTCCCGTAAAGAAGCCCGGAGCTTTTTGATCTGCTCCGGGCTGTGGGTGCGGGCGTTATTGATATAAGGGATCAGGCGCTCAATCGGCACCTGGGTCATTTCGTTCGTTGCAATTCTGCTCATGTCATCACCTCAGAACAGGCCCCATTCGGCAAACTTCTCAAAGCCGCCGACGGCGGCGATAAACTGCGCGGCCTCCGCTACAATCTCCTCATAAGGCAGACCGTCCACAGTATCGTCACCAATGGCGCAGCAAAGCTGAACAGGCTTGCCGGTCTGCTGGGCTTTCAGGAAGACGTGAATGTTGACGGAAATGTCAGCCTTGGACAGGTCCTTGCCATGCAGGCCGCCACCCGTCACGCTGTCAGCCATGTCGCTGCCCAGCTTGCGGTTAGTGGCTCCGCTGTCCACCTCCGTGCCACCCGTCCAGTTGCCCAGACTTTTTCATCCGCATTGAACAGGCTGTTCAGTACTTCCTGCGCTGTAATGTCCATTATGAAGCCACCTCCAGATCGAGAAAACGGACAGGCTTGCCCAGCCGCCTTGCTTCGTTTACTTCCGCTTCCATGCCGGGAGACAGCCCAGTGTGATCCCGGAATACCCAAACTTCATCGCACAGGGCGAGCAGCGCGAGACCGAAACCTGGTGCGGACGCTTATGCATGGTCAGGAGCGACTGCACATATTTGGTAAACGGCCGGAGAGAGCCGGTGGGCAGATTGAGCATCATCGGGAAGAGTTCATGCTCCCGCAGAATATAGAGCATCCGGCGGTTCTTGCATGCTTTCGCCTTTCCTTCGCCGCTGCCGAACTGATTGTAGGGGCAGGTCTTGCACAACGCACCGGTGGAGCCGGTCACGCCGTCGAAGCTGCCGCAGTCGGGCGGATTGGAGCCGCCTTTGTAGACATCACGGTAATAGGCGTTGGCCGGGTGGGACAGAAGGATCACGCATTCAATCTCCTTCTGAAGTTCTGAGGACTCGCCGTCGCCGGTGGGCACTTCAAAGGCCGTCATGCCGCCCGCCGGGATCTTTACGCGGTCAAGGCTGAATTCCAGCCCGGCGCATTCGTCATTCATGGCTTCAGCCAGGAAGTTCATGTTGGAAAGCTCGCTGAAACCGCCGTTCACCGTCATTTCAGTGGATTCGTTTGTCTTGTTCTCTGCCATGGATTTTATCCTCCGATTATCGTCAGAATAGGAATATGTTCATCATTGGTTATTTGCTTCATTGTTTCAGTGGCAGCCGGTCATCCTTTGCGGACGCCGACGCTGACCTTTTCAAAGGTCGAGACCACATCCGACAGCCAGCCGGGGAGTTCGCCGGTTTCCGTTTCCGCCATGCGCTCCTTCGCAAATGAAGCCAGCGTGTTGGCGTTGACGGTCTCGGTGACCAGAGCGCCATAACCGTTCGCTTTAAGCGCAGCGATCATGGCATCTTTTTCCCCGGCTTTGGGCCCAGCGAACAGCCGGCTGCTCAGGTAGAATAACGAACCGTTCCGGGAGAACCGGTCAACTTCCTGCTCGGCCATCGCCTCAGAAAGCTGCCTGTCCAGGTCTTCGATCTGAGCGCCGATTTCCTTTGATTCAGCGTCCAGTTCCTTCTTGCGGTCTCTGGCGGCTTTCAGCCTGTCAGCCAGTTCAAACAGGGACTCATTCATGGGGCCTGCACCTCCTTTCCATATACATGGGAAAAAGAGACACGGCCCGTAAGGATCAGCTTCTGAATGGATTCCCGCCGTTCCTGTAATCATCCACAAGGGCTTTTGCCAGGTCTATTTTGCCGCGGAGCGCTTTCAGCACTTTATTGTCGATGGTGTTACGGCAGCAGAGATAGATATAATGACAGTTCTGCGTCTGTGATACCCGGTGGATACGAGCCTTTGCCTGGGCGAAATTCGCCATATTGTAATCGAGGCTGTAAAAAACCATAGTGGATGCCGCTGTCAGCGTCAGGCCCATGCCTGCCGCCTGGATCTGGCCGACAAAAACAGCACAATCGTCATCGTTCTGGAACCGGCGCACTTCCTCTGTACGATCCTTTACACCGCCGCGCACGACCGCATAGCCGAGACTCTTTTTGCGCAGCAGGTTTTCAATATCGTCCAGTTCAGCGGTGAATCGCGCCATGACCACCAGTTTTTTGTTTTCCGCCTGCATGGTGTCAATAATATCGGAAAGAGCCTCCAGCTTGGCTGTTGATACCACATGCCCGCTCTTATCGTCATCCGTCAGATGTCCTCCCGTAATCTGGGAAAGGCGGAGGATCTGAGTCAGTACGTTGAACACGGTCACTTCGGAATCGCGCAGTTCGGCATAACTGTCTTCTTCAATCTGTCGGTACAGCTTCATGGCTTTCGGCTCCAGGTCGATGGTGCGCACTTCTTCCGTGATAGCCGGCAGATCCAGGCATTCATCCTTGCGGACGCGGAACGCGACGGAATGCAGCTTTGCCAGGAAATCATCCGTCATCTGCTTTCGGAATACAGGAACATATCCGCCGTAACCACCCATATAGAAATACCGGCCACGGAAAGCATAGAAGGATTTGCCGAAGACCTGCGGGGCGGCAAAGCGGTACTCACTGTAAATATCGAGTTCTTTGTTCGTGATCGCCGTTCCAGTCAGAAGCAGCCTGTAATCCGCCCGATCCGCCAGATGGTGCATGGCTTTGCTCTGTCTGGAAGTACCGTCCTTCAGACGATGCCCCTCATCGGCGATGATCAGCCCGGCATGGAAACGCATGAGTTCCGGCTCAATACGCCACATGGTTTCATAATTACAGATGACAATTTGCAGTTCGGAGTGAGGCAGGTTTGCCAGAAGGTCTTTCTTCTTTTGCATGGTTCCCCTGAGAATGGTGACGCTGTAGGGGAAATCCGCGAACTTCGCAAGTTCCTCCTCCCACACGCCCATGATGGAAAGCGGGCAGACGATAAGAGCACGGTCAATCTGCCCAAATCTCATGAGCGTACCCATGACGGCGAGGCCGACCAGGCTCTTACCGCAGCCCATCTCCATGAGCAGCGCGGCGCCTGTGCTCTTCTCTTCAGGGGAGGTCAGGCCAAACAGGTCGCAGACAAAGTCAAATGCCTTCTGCTGGTGTGCAAACGGCTTAGCCTTCACAGGCATTGGCAGCGATGCCTTATTCATCCTGATCACCGGCCTTTCGCATTTCGTTGATCTCGATGCCCTCCACGGTCTCGCCGGGCGTCATCACAAGCACCTGGCAGAAATCTCCGAAGAGAAAGCGGAGCAGCCGTCTGGGAAGGCTTACCCTTGTACTGGTGAGGACGCGCTGCTTATCCCCGCGGCGGCTGGCGATGTTGATTCTCACAATATGTCTTTTCATGGATTTTCATCTCCCTTATTCTGATGGCCGGGCGCGCCGGAAACATGCAGTCGGCGCGCCCGATCCCGTTCTCTCAGCCTTCCTGCTCCATGGTGGGCAGATGCCCATCGGCCTTCATCATCTGATAGATGAACAGCCTGCCGGCCTGGGTCCAGTAGGTATGCACGGTCGTGTGCGGCTCGCCGTCCCTTCCAGGATGGACGTGCGTTTTCGTGCTGGTATATCCGCGTTCCGCGTATTTCTGATACAGCAGCCAGATGTCGCCCTGTCTGAACTGGATATGCTTTTCCTTCAGCCATTCGTTCATCTTTTTTGCCGACCAGCCATAATCTTTGGCTATTTTCGTGATGGAGAGCAGATCCTTACAGGCCAGAACGACGTCGTAATAGCTGGCTTTCGGTTTCATTTCAGCAATCTGCTGCGCCTGAACGGCCGTCGTTTCCAGGAGCCGGTTCTTCTGTTCCGTTACCAGCGCCAGCTGATTGTTGGCAAACTGCAAGGCGCGCGCCATGACGGCTTCGGGACTGTTCCAGCGGCGTTCCAGTTCGAGGAAATACTCGCGGCAGCGCTTGCCTATCTCGGTCCGCTGGATCATGCAGATTTCCTTCGCCATCTCAATGGTCAGCTGGTGATCCATGCCGGGACGGCCGCCGGTACTTTCGCTCAAAATTGAGCAAAAGTCCGTACCCTCGGTAAAACCGTATTCACACATACGGGGGAACCAGTCCTTATAGGCGGTGCGGATTCCCAGAGCCTCATGCAGGTCACGCCCCATAACGGTCGGGCGCTGTTCGCGGTCGTAGGTTACCCTGATCAGTTCGTTCATGGATTCATACCTCCGTGATCTTCAGATTCCGTCGGCGTCCCCGCCGTCCGGGAGGAGGATGTCCGTCCTTCTCATGTACATGGGAAAAACAGACACCCCCGGCGGCGAGGAGTTAATCCTCTTCTTTCCTGTCGTTGCGGCGCACGGGCTTTTCAATGCCGAAGCCTTTACATAGCTTCGCAATGATGCGATCCCAGCGGTTGGAAATGGCGGTGCGGCCGACATTTTGTTCCGCTGCAATTTCCTCGAAGAATTTGCCCTGCCCGAGATGGGCATAGATCAGGTCGCGCTGATCCTGGGTCAGGCCGGCCATGAGTTCCAGTAATCTGGTCATTCTGGGATCGACAGGTCTTCCTTCTGGGAAAATGGCATCGAACATATCCGTACCCTGCTGCGCCTGATAGCTGACGCTTTCCCAGGGATCCCTGCGTCTGTCTCCGCCCTCGTCGGATTGGTCTGCTTCGTATGCCGCACGCCGCTTTTCAAATGCACCGTCACGGTGCTTGCGGATCAGGTTGTTCTGGCGGTCCTCATCGCAGTCCATGTCATCCAGCACGATGGTGATATCGGATGAGACTCCCTCCTCGCCGATCCTGGCTGTACAGAGGGTCTGCAGTTCCCACTTCCCATCAGGCAGCTGAACCCAGTGCCGGTAAACGTAGTTACCCTTCTCGTCCATATAGCATTCGCGGTCAGGGTCAAACTCTGACTTACGTACGGGTCGTCCATCAGTGAATCTTTGTTCTTTGCGCTTTGGCATTTTGCAGGATCTCCTTCCTCGTCTTGCGGGAATGGAGAAACTGCTGGTGCCGAAGGGTATAAGAAATACAGCTGCTGCCCAACATGAATTTCTCCATTCATGGTCGTGCAGCGGCTCAAGCAATAAACCGGTGCGATAGTGATGCGCCTGAAAGCCGTTTGCTTGATACCCTGGCCGGGGGACGTCAGTCAGGCGCGGGAGACATATCGAAGCCCTCCGTAATCCACAGGACACATTTGGGGCTTCTGGCAACCGCGTACAGAAATAATCTGCGCAGGATGCATCGTTGGTGGTTCTGCCTTAAATGGCGGGATCCGGTCGGTTTGGATGAAGAGATATACTTTTCTCCCCAGCCTCTAAAAGAGAACAAAACAGCGTTTTGGCAAAAAATGACATCAAGTTTTGAAAGAAAAAAACACCGGAGTTATCTGGATTGCCCTTGTTGGGCTTTCATCAGATAACTCCGGCGTTAGCTCCTCGATTGGTTACGGGGCTGGTGGCGGTAGTTTCCTTAGCTGGCGCTTCTGCTGTCCCGAATCGCGCTCTCAACCTGGTGCTTCACATCTTCCCAGGGAACGCGCTCGGTCCTCTTTTTATCGAGCTTCTGTTCGATGAACACTTGATCGGGATGATGCTCATCAATCACGACATCGAACAGGCGGGGTGGCATAGGCTTGTCGCTGGTAAGGTTGCGAATGGGGCGTCTGATCATTCAACACTATCCTCCTGGTTAAAATGGCAAATCGTCAGCAGTCATGAAGTCATCAATTACACGTTTAACCGTTGGAGCAATACGCAGATCATACTCATGCTGCTTCAGTTCCTGATAGAGTTTTTCAATATCAGGAAGTAGAGACGCGCATCTGTTCAGCGTGTTACAGATTGCTTCGACATGTCCGGAAGACATATCTTCAATAACCACCTCATACCAGTCAACCAGATCTGGTACTCCAGGATCATATTCATCAGCACCCTCATACATAACATCGACAAATTTGGCAATGTACAGTCGCTTCGCCGGACTAATCTCGGTGTAAAAACACGATCCCCCCATGGACTTAGTGCTACCGGGCCATGTAAATGAAACAAAATGCTTGTGCTCGAAACCGGTTAAAGAACTATAGTCGCATCCCATTTGTAGTAAATCACTACGATCATCGGTGAAGGTGCGTTCCGGATCTGTTTCGATAAACGGAATCTGCAGATTTACCTCGCCACGCACAGCTTGTTCCATGCGATAACGACCATATGCCTGCCAGTCGAGCGCACCAGTTACTGTTTTCTCGAAAAGTCGCTGAACAAACTTCTGTAAATATGCCAAGTTTTCTGTTGCATGATCAAAGTTTCCGTCTACCAACAATTCGATATTCACCCCTAACTCTTTTGCTATCCTCCAGATAACATCAATGGCAGGGATCGCTTTGCTGTCTTCCTTGCCCAGTCGGGAAAGGTATCCGGCGGATACTCCGACCTTGGTTTCCAATTCCCCGATTTTCATTCCGCGCTGCTGGATTAGTGTGGAAATGTTCGTCAGCATTTTCTGACGGTCAAATTCATTAGGCATGATTCATCACCTCGTCATCGATTCTATCACTATTTGAATATGCTGTCAAGAACTATTCATTCGTTTGAAGATAAATTCAACCGTTAAGTTTTCATAAGTGGATTTTGCAGCTTGCGCTCAAGTGCTGTTCGTCGATTGAAGCTAATGATCATTGGTACATCGGGCTTGGCATCGGTACGGTCTCACAGCGGTCAGTCGCCAGCGGCATTTGCCCATGAAGGCAGGCCGGATATATGCTCCGATACCCGAACCGTTGCCGAATCTCGTCAACGGCGTCATCCAGCCTCCTGCGCTTATCCCGGACAGAGTAATCATTGAAGATATCTGTCTGAACGGGATCGGTCTCCCTGCCGGGATTGATGCCACGGATCGTAAGCGCCCTGACGGGTTTGGGCCACCAGTACCGCTCACGGAACAGCGCATATCCGGTCTGGGCAATTTCAAAGGGGCTCTGGGACGGATACGGCAGGGGCATCTGCCACTGATACCAGCCCAGGTCTTTGTCCCTGACGAATATCTGAACAGCTTTCGCCGTGATCTCGTGTTTTCTGAGCCTATGCCCAACATCCTGCGCCAGCTCGTACAGGACCTGCCATACTTCATAGTTGGTTTCCAAATCCCTGACGCAGGTTGTGCCATGCCCTATAGACTTCACAGGTGTGATGTACTCCTGGGGCATGACCTTCGCTCCATCCGTGCCGTTGGCAAAGTTCCAAAGCATGATTCCGTTCTTACCTAATTTATGATGGAGGATGTTGGGATCAGCGTTGGCCAGGTCGCCGATGGTGCGGATGCCGTACAGGGCCAGCTTCTTTGTAGTCGCGGGACCAACATACAGGAGATCGGACACGGGGAGCATCCATGCTGTGTCCCTGTAGTTGCTTCTGCCGACTACAGTAACGGCATCCGGCTTTTTCATGTCGCTGCCCAGCTTGGCGAAGATTTTGCTGAAGGAAACGCCGATGCTAACGGTCAGGCCGGTTTCCTCCCGGACCGTCCTCCGTATCTCCTCAGCGATTTTCAGTCCATCCGTTTCGATGTCTTTACAGCCTGGAATAGCGATCCAGTTTTCGTCCATGCCAAACGGCTCGATACAATCCGCATACCTTTTATATATGGAACGGACGATCCTGCTGTAGCGGAGATAGAGGTCGTAATGGGGATCGACCATGATCAAATCCGGGCATGCCTGCTTTGCCTGCCAGTTAGCCATCCCGGTTTTAACACCTGAGCGCTTTGCCGGGTAACTTGCCGTCAGAACGATGCCGTGGCGATTCTCTGTTGAGCCGCAGACTGCGACCTTTTTCCCTCGGAGTTCCGGGTGCTCATTCATCTCAACGCTGGCGTAATAGCAGTTGAGGTCGCTATGCAGGATCAGGGTTTCAGCCGCCATTTCGTTCACCTCCATCTGGTCTGAAGAAATGAAGGTAAACTTCAAATTTTTCTTCATGACCCTATTGACATTCAGCTTCATACGTGATACACTCGATACGAAGTTGAACTTCACGTTATGCATTATAACGCAGTTAAACTTCATTGTCAATATGAAACTCGTGAACTTCCAATGACAAAGGAGGGCAAAACATGAAGTTCGGAGAAAAGGTGAAGAAGCTGCGGAAAGAGATGAAGCTCAGCCAGGGTGAGCTGGCTGAAAAGATCGGCGTCAGCGCGAGGAGCGTCGCTGCGTATGAGGCCGGCACATCCTATCCCCGGTACAAGGAAACCTATGAAGCCTTGGCTGCGGCGCTTGGCGTGGAAGTGAATTATCTGCGCACCGAAGAGGAAGAATTCTTGGAAGATGTCGGGCAGCAATTCGGCACGCGGGGCCAACGTCAGGCCGCGGCCATCCTGAGTGAAGCGGCCGGGCTGTTTGCTGGTGGCGAACTGTCTGAGGAAGACAAGCTGGCCTTCCTGACGGAGATGCAGCAGCTGTTCCTGGATTCCAAGCAGCGAGCCAAGAGGTTCACGCCGAAGAAGTATATCCATGAAGATGGAGACAACTGAACATTCTCGTATTGCACGGAGGGGTGTTAAGTGTCTGAACTGATTTTTCAGCAGGCCATGCGGTACAGGAAGAAACTGATGTCCTCTGACCCGTATGAACTGCTTGACGATATGGGCGTGGTGCTCAGACGCAGCAGCGCTTATCCCAGGGACGGGCTGCGTGGGTATTGCGCGATTATTAACAGAACCAAGTATGTGGTGATCAACTGCAAGCAGCCGGCAGCTGAGCAACGTGTGGTCGCCGGACATGAGGCAGGTCACCTTATCCTGCACAAAGCTGAACTGAGGGCCGGGGCCATGAGCGACTTTGACGTATACAATGTCACCGGGCGGCTTGAACGGCAGGCGAATTTCTTTGCGGCGGATTTCCTGATCGATGACGGCGATGTGCTGGATCTGATGCGCAGCCGGGACGCCGATTTCTTCAATGTGGCAAAAGAGCTCTGCATCCCCGCTCCCTTTTTTGCCTTCAAGTTGTACAGCATGGTCAGCCGCGGTTACAGCATGCGCGTGCCGGTGGATCTGAACAACACGTTCTTGAAGTGAGGTGTCTAATGTGGATAAGGAAAAACCGATCAAAGTCTACGTTCCCGTAGAGGTGCGCTTCGATGAAGACGGCAGGATGCTGCCGCATATCATCACCTGGGAAGATGGAAAACGATATGAGATCGACAAGGTCACGGATATACGTCCCGCTCCCGCTATGCGCGCCGGAGGCCAGGGTGACCGGTACACGATCTGGATCAGTGGAAAACAGAGTTACCTCTTCTTTGAGCGGTACGCCACGGTGACGGGCTGCAACCTGGGCCGGTGGTTTGTAGAACGGAGGGCTGCGTGATGGCACAGGCTTATTACGACTTGGTTGAAGATAAGGAATTGGAAGAAATCAGCATCGACAAGCCTGAGCGCTTCGAAACGGATATGGATGAACGCCTGGCTCTTCAGTATTTCGTGAACAACTTCAGGCTGTCCATCAACCTTATCCGCAGGATGTATGGATATGAAGCCCGGCAAAAGACCCTGTACGTGATCGCGCGCTTCCTGGAGCATGCGAGGGCTATGCGCGTTCCGTTTGAGGAACTGGAAGGCAATATCGCCATGATTCTTCTCGAATGCGGCGACATAGCATACAGGCAACAGACAGAGGCTGGCTGAAGGAGGCGCATGGGATGACTGTTCAGAATGAAGTGCGCCACGCGCCTGCTCCTCGTGCCCGCCGCGTTGCGTTTACAGGCTACCGCCCACAGAAGATGCCGTTTGGTTTTGATGAACAGGACGAGCGTTGCGTGGACTTTAAGCGCCGTTTGTACAAAACGATTGAGAGCCTGATTGACCAAGGGTACAAACACTTCATCTCCGGAGGCGCTCTGGGCATGGACATGTACGCGGCTGAAGCGGTGTTACAGCTGAAGACGCAGCATCCGGATATCACGCTGGAAATGGTGTCTCCTTTTGACACCCAGGCAGCGAAGTGGGCTCCGCAGTACCAGCGCAGACATGACTGGCTGTTTGAAAAGGCCGATATGGTGACAGCGACCGGGCACCAGTATACAAAGTCAGCCATGTTTACCCGGAACAAATACCTGGTCAACAATGCAGACATTCTCCTGGCAGCCTACGACGGTCAGCCTGGGGGCACACAGATGACGGTGCAGTATGCCCGGCAGATGGGGATTCAGGTGTGCATGATACCACCTGTTACTTCCAAATAGCATAGGCACCGTGCCAATTTAGAGCCGTGGACAACGCTTCCACGGCTTTTGCGTATCTGAAAGCTAAAATTGCGTAACTGCACATTTTTGTGTTGCGATTTTTGATGAACTCCTGTATAATAATCATGTCTGTCAAACTCTGTCGTGAGAAATGAGAGGGCATTATGAAGGATATCAGCTATAAACCACTTTGGAAGCTATTGATTGACAAAGACCTCAGTAAAAAAGAGCTTGCATCAGTGGCAGGCGTCAGTCAATCATCAGTAGCCAAAATGAGCCGTGGCGAAACCATCAGCATGGATGTGATTCTCAGGATATGCACCGCACTCGATTGTGATATCGGTGATATCTGCGAGGCCATTCCAGCAAAGCAAACTGAGCCATCAATTTGAGGAGGATGCAAAAATGAAATCCGTTGCTGAACTCTGCAAACCGCGCGCCAGCGTCTTTGTCGACACCACACGTGACGATGTTCTGAATCTTAGCGATCTCGTCGAAGGCCGCATTGACGCGGAACATTTCTTTGACGAGAACTTCAAAACGCGCGGCATGGACATCCTCTTCAATACCGCTTTCGCACGTTTTGAAGGCAAATCCGCAACCGGAGTCATCAAGCTGACTCAGGCCATGGGTGGCGGTAAAACGCACAATATGCTGGCTTTGGCGTTGCTCTCTCAGAATCCTGCCCTCCGTAAAAAGATTCTGGGCCGTGCTTATGAGAGCATCGGCGAAATCAAAGTCATTGCTTTCTCTGGTCGTGAAAGTGACGCAGAGTTTGGTATCTGGGGCAGTCTGGCGGAGCAGCTTGGCAAGAAAGATGCGTTTGCGTCTTACTATTCTCCTCTGCGTGCACCGGGAGAATCCGCTTGGATTACCTTACTGCAGGGACAAAAGACGCTGATCCTGCTGGACGAGCTTCCTCCATATCTGGAGAATGCCCGTTCCATTGCAGTAGGCAATTCTGATCTTTGCCAGGTAACGATAACCGCTCTCTCCAACCTGTTCAGCGCCCTCGGCAAAGAACAGCTTGCGAACGTGTGTCTGGTGTTCTCTGATCTGAAGGCCACCTATGAATCAGGCAGCGCCCTGCTCCAGTCCTCCTTCAAAGAGCTGGAAAATGAAGCAAGCCGTATCGCGCTCAACATTGAGCCGGTGGCGCTCAACTCTGACGAAATCTACGACATTCTCCGCAAACGACTGTTTGAGTCTTTCCCGTCATCCGGCAGTGAAGATGTTATCGACGTTGCAAAAGCTTTCAAGGACGCTGTAGCCCGCGCAGGCAAATCTGGTCTGACTTCTTATTCTCCCGAGAAAGTATTCGTGGGTGTACGGGACTCGTATCCCTTCCATCCCTCCATCAAAGATCTCTACGCACGTTTCAAAGAAAACCAGGGCTTTCAGCAGACCCGCGGGCTCATCCGGCTGATGCGTCAGATTATCCGCCAGTTCTATGAGAGCGGAGCCGCTCAGAGCGCCTATCTGGTAAACGTTTTTGATGTCGATCTCAATAACCAGATGATGCTCAACATGATCAAGGAGATCAAGCCGTCCCTTGACAACGCCATCAACCATGATATCGCGCAGCATGGGAAAGCAGTCGCGGAAACAATCGACGCCCAGTATGAGGCGGATTTCCACTATCCTTATGCCCAGACCGTAGCCAAGCTCCTTCTGATCTCTTCCCTCAATGAAACGACCCATGGCCTGCAGGGATTGAACGATTCCGACATACTGGGCTATCTCTGCGTGCCCGGACTGGACATGAACCAGTTCAAAAAAGTGCTGGAAGAAATCAAGGGTCAGTGCTGGTATCTGAAAATGGACAACCGTGGAAGGTTCTATTTCCAGAACACCAAAAACATGGTCGCGGAAATGAACACGCTGGTAGACAGCTATTCGGATGAGCAGGCCCGTAAGGATCTGCGTAAGTTCCTGGAGCAGTCCTTTGCGCCAAAGCTGAAGAAATGCTATGAGCTGCTCTATGTTATGCCTGCCATCGATGAGATCAGCCTGGATATGAACAAAGTAGCGCTGGTCATCTATGAGCCCTTCGAAGGCAGCGGCATGCATCCCGATCTGGAAGCCTTCTACCGCAACGCTCCTTTCAAGAATCGTGTGATGTTCCTGACAGGCCAGCGCAGCATTATGAAAAAGCTGTTTGATAACAGCAAGCGGCTGTCCGCTATCCGACAGATTATCGCCGGTATGGAAGCGGAGCATGTTTCCGAATCAGACCAGCAATACAAAGAAGCGCTGGCGCAGCAGGACAAAGCCCTGACCGCTCTGCTCTCCACCATCCGTGAGACCTTCATCACACTGTATTATCCTGCCAAGGGCGGCCTGACCAGTGATGACTTCAAGCTGGAATTCGCACAGAATAAATTCAACGGTGAGGATCAGATCGTCAAGACCCTGGCTGAAGCGCAGAAGTTCCAGGACTATTCATCTGACGAGCGTTTCCTGGAGACGTTGCGCAAAAAGTGTGAGGCCCGTATCTTCACCCAACAGGAGATGACCTGGAACCAGATTCTGGAACGCGCCGCAACTGAAGTGTCCTGGCAGTGGTATCATCCTGACCAGATGGGTCAGTTGAGAAAGGATTGCCTCAACCGCGACAAATGGCGTGAAATCGGCGGCTATCTGCAGAAGGGGCCGTTTGCAAAAGAACCCACGGAGGTATCCGTGGAGCAGCTTTCTTATTCCGCGGAAACCGGCGAATTTACCTTGAAAGTACGCGGAGTCTATGGTAATACTGTCTACTACGACGTGGGGGCAGAACCTACGGAAGCCTCCGCTGTCGCGTCGAATCCCTTCGTGACGAAGGAAACCGATCTGTGGTTCCTGTGCGTGGATCAATCCCACGACGATCCGCATCCTACCGGCGAGCCCAAGCATTTCATGTGCAGTGTGCCCCTGCGTTACGAACAGCGAGGCGCGGCCCAGGGCAATGTGATGCAGCTCGCAACGCATCCGGGCTTTGAGGTGCGCTATACCACGGACGGCTCCAATCCGAAGGAATCCGGCGGCAAATACACCGGTGAGTTCGTGATCCCCAAGGGCTGCAAGTTCGTGCGCACAGCGGTGTACAACAACGGCGTACTGGTGGAGGAGAAAGACATCCCCATCGTGGAACAGGTGGCCCCGCAGGCTAAGAAGATCGACGATGCCAAGCCGCTGGAATACACGCTGAAGGTCATGAAAAAGTGCTCTGACACGGCGAGCGCTTACACAGAGTTCAGCAAGCTTCAGTCGTTGAAGGGCACTTTCGTGCGGCATTTCACGGTCGTGATTTCTGAAAAGAACAACCCAAACAACTATATGGAAATTACCACCGCGACAGTACCCTATGACGCTTCCAACCTGCAGGCGACAGTTGACCTGATCCGCGATTCCGCCTTTGAAGGCAGGGATGCCGTGGTGGAATTCGAATACAAGGCCATCCTGTTTGCTACCGGCGCGGCCTTCAAGCAGTGGGTGGATATGAACAAGCTGGACATGAATGAAATCACACAGCATGGAGACATCAAACAATGAGCGCAAAGAAGCTGACATACGGCTTCGGCTATAATCCCACGGAATCCCAGAACCATTTCTATGTGATTATCCCGCCAAAGGGCTCGGATGAGCAGATAGAAATCTATGAGCGTTTTGAATGGACGCCGGAAGGCCTCAGTCAGGAAGAACAGATGGCGAAGGCGGGCGTCAAGGAAGCCGAAGCGTTGACTGTTTACTCAGATGGACAGATCATCCAAAGGGGCGACATTCTGCGCCTGCGGATCTCCCGGCACAAGTGGAGCCTTTTGCAGAAGGACTTCTCCGCCGAGTTCAATGCCCGACTGAAAGAGAAAAAACAGCCCATTGGCCGTTTCGTTATCGGCGGCACACCCGTGGAGCGCCTTTTCGGCAAAGAAATGATGGTGCTGCTATGGGGGATTGAGGACTGTGATCCCAGCAATATCCCCACCGCCATCCGCAACTGGAAGGGTCTGATGCCGGAAGAACGCTGGTGGCTCTACACCATGACCAACGCCTCCACCGGCGGGCTGAAGGACAAAAAAGGCTGGCGCACGGCGCTGCGGTACGCCCTGTGCGAAAACCCGGTGCTGGAAAAGCCGCAGATATCCATTTTTGAAAACTGGGATGAGGAGGATTTACCGAAATGACGCAGGCATTTATTGAGCGCCAGTTTCCGGTGTCCAAGGTCAGCAAGGAAAGCTATAAGGAAAGAAAGTCATCCCAGGGCCAGACGATTACTGGCCTTGGGAAGTGGTGGGGCCGCAAACCGCTGGCTTTGGTTCGCGCTGCCATCCTTGGCTGCCTGCTGCCTGCGACGAATAACCCGGAAAAGGATATGGAGATCTTCCTTAAAATCATGAGTATGGATAATGAAGGCCTGCTTCTGCGGAAAGAAAAGAAGTTTTCCAATCCGGAATTGATTTCTATCTTGAAAGCGAATCGACGCCTTTGGAGCAAATATGGTGGCTGGTTCGATGAAACCATAGACAAGCCAAAGCTCATCGCCGGCGCTCCTCGTGCTGAAATGGAAGAAGCAGCTTTCGCCACCCTCAGCTATGATCAGAAAATCGCCATGTGCATGCGTCCGGAGCAGCTGGAATCCATTTCTGATGACGCATGGGCCGATATCAACCATCATCTGGGAACGAACGCGCACAGCCTGTCTGAGCTGACCAGACAGTTGTCTGAAAAGCGTTTTGGCCATAATGTGGTTGTCGGTGATTGCTTCTGCGGTGGTGGTTCTATTCCCTTTGAAGCAGCACGGATGGGTTGTGACACCTACGCCAGTGACCTGAACCCCATTGCAGGCTTGCTGACATGGGCGGATTTACATATCTGCGGCGCTTCTTCTGTAGAATTACAGCGTATCAAGGATTTCCAGCAAAGAGCATATGATGCTATCGACAAGGAGATCTGCGAACTGGGCATTGAACACAATGAGAATGGCGATCGGGCGCTGTCATACCTGTATTGCGTGGAAGCAGATTGCCCGGAATGCGGCTGGCGGATTCCCATGCTGCCTAATTATGTAGTCGGTATCCGTGCTGGACGCGTTATTGCACAGTTGCATGAGGCGAACGGTCGCTATGAGATTACCATCCACAGCGACGTGTCTGCCAAGGAACTGGCCGATGCACAGAGAGCTGGAACAGCGAAAAACAATAGTCTGATTTGTCCTCATTGTGGCAAGTCCACTCCGATTTCCTCCTTACGGCATGACAGAACAGATAGCGTTGGTAACGTCATTTACGGTTTGCGTCGCTGGGAAAAACATGAATTTGAGGCGCGTCCAGACGATGTATATCACGAACGACTGTATGCGATCCGGTATGAAACGCCAAACGGCGATCGCTATTATTGCGCTCCCAACGCCCGTGACATGGCCAATGAAAAGAAAGTACATGATCTTGTTGCCGCACACTTTTCTGAGTGGCAGGAGCAGGGGCTTGTTCCTTCAATGGCAATTGAAAACGGTTATAACACGGATCAGTTGATCCGTGAACGCGGGTGGAGCTATTGGCATCAGTTGTTTAATGCACGTGGGCTACTAACCCTCGTTCTCTTTGCAAAACAAATACACGCACTGACAGATGACCCATTTGTTCTTGGTGCCTCAATTCTTGGTTATAACAAGTGTGTGGATTACCAATCTAAGCTCTGCAGATGGCACGCCGGGTGTGATAAATCAGAGCAAACTTTCTATAATCAGGCCCTGAATACCATGATGAACTATGGTGTAAAAACACTTCCTCTTTTGTCAACGCTATGGTTCACGACTGGAAGAACCTATGAATTAAACCCTAACAGTACAGTTATGCTTGCGGATGCAAGTGATTGTAATGCAGAGACTGATTTTTGGATAACCGATCCTCCTTACGCTGATGCCGTTAATTATCACGAGCTCTCGGAATTCTTCTTGGCATGGGATAAAGCCTTGCTGATGAAGGCCTTCCCTGACTGGTACACCGACAGCAAACGCATTCTGGCCGTACGCGGCGATGAGCATTTCAGCCAGACCATGATCGACATTTACAGCAACCTGACCCGCCACATGAGCGATGACGGGATGCAGATCGTCATGTTCACGCACTCCGATCCCGCTGTGTGGGCTCAACTGGCATTGATCATGTGGAAGGCTGGCCTGACGGTCACGGCTGCCTGGAATATCGCCACAGAGACGGATGCCAGCGGCCTGAAGGATGGCAACTATGTCAAGGGCACTGTGCTGCTCGTATTGCGCAAGCAGCAAGGTGAAGAAGAAGCCTTCCTGGACGAGCTGGCTGCTGACATCAAATCCGAGGTCAAGCGTCAGATTGAATCCATGCAAAAGCTGGACGATAAGGAAGACCCCAACTTCTCCGACCCGGATTACGTGCTGGCCGCTTACGCCGCATCATTGAAAGTACTGACCGGCTATAAGGCCATCGGCGAAATTGATCTGGACTATGAACTGAACCTGGCCATCCATGACCCGGCGAAGTCTGAGGTCGTGAAGCTGATCGAGCGCGCCAAGAAAATCGCCTATGATTTCATCATCCCGCTGGACTTTGACAACTTCCTGTGGCGGGAACTCTCCCCGGCGGAGCGCTTCTATGTGAAGGGACTGGAGGCGGAGAAGCACGGCAATTACCAGATCAGCACTTACCAGGAATATGCTCGTGGCTTCGGTTTGACCAGCTACAGCCAGCTGATGGCCTCCGAGCGAGCCAATACGGCCAGGCTCAAGACTCCCCAGGAATTCGCCATGCGCTCCATCAATGAAGTACCGGAATTCGAGCAGTCCATCCTGCGGCTGGTGCTGGCAGCCATCCATGTGGCCATTAAGGAAGAAGAGAACCCGGAGAAGGGCTTCTGGCATATCAAAAACAATCTTGGCGACTACTGGAACAAGCGCGATATGCTCCGCCAGCTGCTCTCCTTCCTGCGGGATACTGAAGACATCGACACCATGGAGCACTGGCATGAAGCCGGGGCTATGGCCAGTCATATCTATACGCTGATCGACAACGATCACATTTGATAAGGAGCGAACCATGCTGCAGCGTTTTTCTTCCCGAAAAACCGACCTGGGGAAACAGTACCTTGTAAACCGGCTGCAAGGCGCTGTTTCCTATGACCGGATCGCAGGGTACTTCTGCTCCTCTGTGCTGGAAATCGCCGGAGAAGCCATGGAACAGATACCCGGCAAAATCCGCATCATATGCAACAGCGGCCTGTCCCCTGACGACGTCAAGGTGGCAGGTCTCGCCTCTATGCGGCTGAAACAGGAATGGTGTGAGTTTAAGCCCGAAGAGCAATACACCACCCCTGAAGAAGCGGAACGGCTGTACCGGTTGTATGAACTTCTGTCTTCCGGGAAGATGGAAATCCGTGTACTGCCGGATGACGTATATGGTTTGATGCACGGCAAAGCCGGCGTGATCACCTATGCCGACGGGCATAGGGTTGCCTTCATCGGCAGCATGAACGAGACCAAGAGCGCTCTGACGACCAACTATGAGATTGTATGGGAGGATGACAGCCAGGAATCTGCCGATTGGGTGCAGAACGAATTTGACTATTTCTGGGATCATCAGTCTGCCGTTCCTCTCAGTGATTTCGTCATTGCGGACATCAAGCGCATTGCCAATCGCCACCCCATGACACTGAAAGGCTGGCGTGAAGATCAGGATGCCGGGGTTGCCGCCGTTGCAGCGGAGGAGCCTGTTTATCGTAATGAGTTTGGCCTGTGGGCGCACCAGAAGTATTTTGTCATGCGCGCCTTTGAGGAACATAAGACGAAAGGCGGAGCAAGACTGATTCTTGCCGATATGGTCGGTTTGGGCAAAACTCTGCAGCTTGCGATGTCCGCCAAGCTGATGGCGCTGTATGGAGATAAACCGATTCTGATCATCGTGCCCAAAACGCTGCTGTACCAGTGGCAGGACGAGATCCACACCATGCTGGATATTCCCTCTGCCGTGTGGACAGGCAAGTGCTGGCGGGATGAGAACGGCTTCGATTATGTCTGCGACAGTGTGCGCGGCATCCTGAAATGCCCGCGCAAGATTGGTATCGTCTCCCAGGGTATCATCACAGCGAAAACAGAAGCGGCCGAACTGCTCAAACAGTTGAAATACGAATGTGTCATCCTGGACGAAGCGCATCGTGCCCGCAGGAAGAATATCGGCAAGGACGCCAATACCCACAGAGCGCAGCCGAATAATTTGCTGAAATTCCTACAGGAGATTACTTTCCAGACCCATTCCATGCTGCTGGCCACAGCAACGCCTGTGCAGATACACCCTATTGAGGCATTTGACCTTCTGGAAGCTCTGGGACGTCCGAAGGAAGCCAGCAAGGTGATCGGCGACAGTTACAGCATCTGGAGGAAAACGCCTCAGACCGGATTGGACTATATTGCCCAGACCGAATATCCGCCCACGACCGACGCGGAAATGTGGGCCATCGTGCGAAATCCGTTCCCGCCGCGCATGGAGAGCAACCGGCGCATCGGAACGCTCAGAGACCAGATGGATATTCCCGATGATGTAGCCGTATTGCCGCAGGATAAGTTCGATACTCTCCGCCGTTCCCTGCAAACCAAGATCCGGGAGCTCTATCAGGATGAGCAATTTGTATTGACATGCAATCCATACGTGCGCGGCATCGTCCGGCGCACCCGCGATTTTTTGGAAAACACCATCAACAAGGAAACCGGAGAGCCTTACCTCAAAAAGATCAATGTACGCCTGTTAGGTGAAAAAGACAATGAAGCGCTGGAGCTCTCCGGCTATCTGCTCCAAGCCTATCGGATAGCGGAAGAGTTCTGCCGCTTGCTGTCCAAACGGGTCAAAGGCGGCGGATTTATGTCCACCTTGATGCTCAAGCGCATTGGCAGCACTATGATAGCCGGAGAAAACACGGCGAAAAAAATGTTGGCCTGGACCCGGGACGGACAGCAAACCTTACAGGAAATCTATGACACCCTGACGGATGAGGATGACAGTGACGAAGGTGCGGATGAAGGTGAGGTCAGCGAAGTAAAACAGCTTACACCTGAAGAACAGGATTGCCTTGCGCGTCTGGTCAATGTACTGAAGAGCAACCGTGATACCGATCCCAAATACCTCCGTGTCAAATCGATTCTGCAAGACGGTGTGGAGGATGAGGGCGGCTGGCTGCAAAAAGGCTGTATCATCTTCTCTCAGTATTTTGACAGTGCCAGTTATATTGCCGAACTGCTCAGTCTGGAATTTGAGGATGTTGATATCGGCCTCTACGCCGGCGGCGATAAGAGCGGTGTCTATCGCAACGGCATCTTCCGTAAATGTGCCAAGGATGAACTGAAAGCCATGGTCAAGGCGCGGACGATGAAAGTGCTGGTTGGTACGGATGCCGCGAGCGAAGGCCTGAACCTGCAGACACTGCAAACCCTCATCAATGTTGACTTGCCATGGAACCCCACCCGACTGGAACAGCGCAAGGGTCGTATCCAGCGTATCGGCCAGCTTGCCGATACGATTCTGATTTACAACATGCGCTACAAGGACAGCGTTGAGGATAAAGTGCATAAAAAGCTTTCAGACCGCCTGCAGGCCATCTATGACATGTTTGGGCAAATCCCGGAAGTGCTGGAGGATGTCTGGGTAGCCATGGCTCAGGACGATGAGCAGCGGGCACTGGAGGCAATCAACAAAGTGCCGCAGAAGAATCCCTTCGTCATCAAGTACGAGATGGAAATCCCGGACTGCGGCGATTGGGAGCAGTGCACCGACGTGCTGGACAAACGGGAGAAACTGGTAGAACTTATGAAAGGCTGGTAAGCATATGATGTGGGTATGTCGACCCGGGCAACAGGGCAAGTATTTTGACTTGTTCATGGAGCAGAGCCGCATATATCTTGCCTGGGATGGATATCGTCAGGATTTGTCTTGTATGAAGACAAGGGAAGAATTCAAAGCCCTTGTAATCGCCGAGAAGAATCCTGATGCCCGGACGACAATTTCCAACTGGTCTGGGCAGCTGTACTCGTTCTGTGTCGAAATGCAGATCGGCGACTATGTGCTAATTCCATCAAGAGGCAGCCGGACCTACGCTCTGGCGAAAATCACCGGGGAATACCATTATGAAGAAGGAGCAAAACTCCCTCACTGCCGTACGGTTGTGATCATCAGAAGGGACATGCCGCGCTCTGCTTTTGAACAGTCTACGCAGTATTCTCTCGGCGCGTTCCGGACGGTATTTAAGGTGAAGCAGGAAAAGGAGATCCTCTTGCGTTCCGAAACCGTATAGGCTCGAACAGATGACATCAGAGGTGGTAAATCGATAATGACTCCTGATTATCAGATCAGCATTGACGAGATCCTTCTCAGGGAACAGATTGCATCCATTCCTGGTCGGATTGCTTACATAGATGAATGCGGTAGTTTCGGATTCGATTTTGAGAAGGAAGGAACGTCGCCTTTCTACGTGCTCACAGCCATTGTTATTGAAACTTCGAGGCTGGAGGAGTTCCATCAACAGATTGAGGAGATAAAGAAGAATAATGGATTGGCGAACACCGAACTGAAATCAAGTAGTCTTACTGATGGCAGAAGAGCGAGAATTATCTCTCAACTGCTGCCTATTGATTTCCGGATCGTTCTATTCATAGCAGACAAGAAGAGGTTTCGCGAAGACTCGCCTCTGAGCGATTATAAGCAGACATTTATTAAGAACATGAACAGCCGGATGCATCAAATGCTGTATCGGGCATATCCTAAATTGAAAATCCTGATGGATGAAACTGGCTATCCGGAGTTTCAGCAGTCTTTCCGAAGTTATGTCGCTGCCAACCGTGGACAGTACAATTTATTGGATGAGTATGACTTTGATTTTGTTGACAGTAAGGATGAGGTGCTTGTTCAACTAGCGGATTTAATTGGCGGGAGTATAACAAAATGGCTGGTTGACCATCAAACCACAAATTACCTCGAAATGCTTCGCGGAAAAATCACGGCTATTGAGGAGTTCCCCCGCAAGAACGATCCTTACTGGGGAGAAACAAACCCGGAAGATTTTAAGTTTGACAGTACCATCTACACTCTCGCAGTAAAGTGTGCGCGGGATTATATCGCGAAATATGAAAAAGATGCTTCTGATGATAAAAGAGCTCAGATTGCAACTCTGCGATACCTTCTGTTCTATGTGATGAATGTAAGTCCAACTCGGTTTGTTTATTCAGATGAGTTGCTTGAGAACCTTCAGCAAAATATCGGAAGGGCGATAAAGAAAGAATTTTTGTTCCGAAGAGTCATAGCACCATTACGGGATGGAGGTGTTATCCTTGCGAGCTGTGTCCACGGCTACAAAATCCCCATTTCAGTAGATGACATTACCACATATCTTAATCAAACAACTTCAACTGTAGGGCCGATGCTTCAGAGAATGGGGATTTGCAGACGTCTTATCTTGCAAGGAACTGACAATAAGCTCGATGTGCTGGGTAATGAGGCTTTCTTAAAATATCAACGCTTCTTTGAATAAAGAAAACCTAATAATAGATAGGGGACGGGAGTGTAGCAATGGATAGCAACCAGATCCTTCTGGAGACAAAGCTTGTCAGTGATATTCAGGGAACATTTTATGTTCCTTCCTATCAACGCGGGTACCGTTGGGGTAAGGATGAAGTCCTGCGCCTTCTGAATGACGTGTATTTCAACGGCAAGAAAAACTACTGCCTTCAGCCGATCGTTGTCCGAAAATCAGGAGACGCTTACGAGCTAATCGATGGGCAGCAGCGGTTGACAACGCTCTATTTGATTTACAGATATATGAAGGATGTGAACCCATTCTTCAACGAGCCGGCATTCAACCTCATATATGAGACCAGGGATCATTCTGCTGACTTCCTGCGCACCGTTGATCTGAGCAGGCGCGAAGAAAATATTGACTTCTGGTTTATCGCGAATGCCTATGAAACCATCAAAAAATGGTTCGAGGAGGACATGCAGATCCGTGTCCTTCACGTATTCGAATACTTCAAGGAAGACGTGAAGGTCATCTGGTATGAGGTTGGAGAAAATGAGGATGCCATTTCTCTGTTTACTAGACTGAACATTGGCAAAATCCCCCTCACCAGCGCCGAACTGGTAAAGGCTATGTTTCTCAGCAGCGACGGCAGAAATGGAGCAGACCGTGAAAAGCAGGAGGAAATCTCTCTTCAGTGGGATAACATGGAAAAAGAGCTCCATGATGAATCCCTGTGGTATTTCCTGACCAATCGCTCCGAGACCAGATACCAGACACGAATCGATCTGATCCTCGATTTGGTTTCCGCGAAACCTGCCGATAACCGGGAGCAGTATTACACATTCTTCAAGATCGACGAGGTGGGAAAGTCAACGTCTCTGGACGATCTCTGGCGCAAAATCCAGCAGACATTTCTTATCCTGAAGGATTGGTACGAAAACCATGAGCTGTACCACAAAATCGGTTATCTGATTGCATCAGAGAAACTGACCCTTCAGGAAATATTCGTCATGGCCGAAGGAAAGACCAAACAGGAATTCAGAGCATCTCTTGATTCTTGTATCAGGGACAGCATTGCTATCAACGGAAACTATGCGGATCTCAGTTATGAAAAGCCTCTTGATTACAAACGAATCAGTACACTTTTGCTGCTGTTCAATGTCGAATCTGTCCGGCTGAATGGAGAGCATACGCAGTGGTTCCCATTCGATAAGTTCAAGTTTGACCGTAAAGGAAAAGTCGCATGGTCGCTTGAGCATATTCACGCCCAGCAATCTGAGGGTCTGAGAACACAGGAAATGTGGAAAGAATGGCTGAGACTGCATATTCCTTCCGTTCGTTCAGTTACTGATGATCTGGCGCTTATTGAAGCAATGCAGGCAGCCATTGACAAAGCCAAGCTGGAACGCGCTGAATTTGATGATCTGCAGCAACGCGTTATTGAGCTGTTGTCTGTCCGGGGAAACGCTGAGTATCTTCATTCAATCAGCAATCTTGCCCTCCTGCGTTCGGATGATAATGCCGCCTTAAACAACTCAACCTTCGATGTGAAACGCAACCTGATTGTTGATATGGACAGAGAAGGCCAGTACATTCCCTTCTGTACAAAGATGGTATTTCTGAAGTACTATACGCCCTCCGAGGAAAATCAGCTTCACTTTTGGGGGCAGGCGGATAGGATCGCGTACATCAAAGCCATCAATAGAGTACTTGAGCCGTATCTGGGCGAACCGATTACCGCGGTGGAGGATGTATAAATGAACACGACGCTGCATTCTTTCATGGACATCTTTGAAACTACGTTTTCAGATGGTCAGAACACAGCAAAACTCTCCAGGATTATTATCCCGATCATTCAGAGAGACTATGCGCAGGGACGGCGTGACCCTGACATTGACCGTGTTCGGAGCAGATTCCTGGACTCCCTGTACAATGCGGTTGTCGGTGAACCGATCACGTTGGATTTTGTTTACGGAGACATTGATGAAAACGGTGTAATGACACCTCTTGACGGACAGCAGCGCCTGACGACGCTGTTTCTCCTCCACTGGTATGCTGCACGAAAGACGGGTGTGCCTGCCGAAGAGAGTGCCTTCCTCTCCTGCTTTGGTTATGAGACCAGGTATAGTGCCAGGTATTTTTGCAGGGAACTGACGTCTTTTCAGCCTTCATTTAACAGTTCGCTTTCGGAAGAGATCGTTGACCAGGCATGGTTTCCCCTGGAGTGGCAGAAAGACCCCACGATTAGTTCCATGCTTGTTATGCTGGACGCTATTGACAGCAAGTTCAGGGATGTTAATGATCTTTGGGAAAAGCTGAAAGACGGCGCGATTACATTCTACTTCTTGCCCATCAAGGACATGGGGCTGACGGATGAACTGTATATCAAAATGAATTCCAGAGGTAAACCGCTGACTCGTTTTGAACACTTCAAAGCTGAGCTTGAGCGCTGTATCCGAGCGGTTGATGAATCAGTCGCAAAACGCGTAATGCGAAAAATTGACCGCGACTGGACGGATATGCTATGGCAATATCGTGATTCGGGAAATGGTAAAGCAGATGATGCCATCACCGACGATGAGTTTCTCAGGTACTTCCGCTTTGTTTGTGACATCATATGCTATCAGGGCGGTGAATCGCCGCAAGGGAAAAGCCCGGATGAATTCGATATGCTCTTGGAATATTTTACCGGCGAACAGGCAGAAGTTCAAAAAAACATCGAAACTCTGGAATCGTACTTTGACTGTTGGTGCCATATTGATGGCTTTGACAGCCCTGTTCTTTTCTTGGAGTCTTGCATGTCACATGCCCATGAGCCAGGGAAAATCATGGTTGACAACAGAAACAAAATAGATATCTTTGAGGATTGCCTTCACACCTATGGGGATATGAGCGGTAAGCTGAGACAGTTCCCATTAAACAGGACCGTTCTGCTTTACGCAGTCATATGCTACCTGCGAAACATCAATTTGATTTCTGAAGATGATTTTCGCAGACGGTTGCGTGCGGTCAATAATCTGATTCAAAACTCCGAAGATGAGGTCAGCGACAGAATTGACCGTAACCGCATTCCCGCCGTCCTGCAGCAAACGGCCGCCATCATGCTGACCGGAACAATAAACGACGGAATTGAGAACAGCTTTAACGTCAGTCAGATCGAAGAGGAAAAGGTAAAAAAAGGCTTCCTTGAACAGCATCCGGAGAAGGCCGATCTTGTGTTTGCTCTCGAGGATCATCCGAATCTGAAGGGCCAGATCAGTATCGTCGGACTCGATCATGTTGAATACGCCGACCGGTTTGCATCCTTGTTTGCCTGCGACTGGGATCTGATAGACTGCGCGCTTATGTCTGTCGGCGATTATGGGCAGCAGGAACGGAACAAATGGCGTTACCAGTATGCTTCGCGCAGCATGCAGATTGCCTGGGATGAATTGTTCCACATGAGCGCAAACAACGATTTTGAAAAGACGAAGGAAATCCTGATTGCTCTTCTTTCAAAAGCAACTGCCTTCTCGAATGAAAGCCTTGCAGCCATAAGGGATGAATTCATTGCTTCGTGCGAAGCCGAGTGCCGATATCCCTGGCGCTACTACTATGTCAAATACGCTTCTTTCCGTCCGGGAAGCTACGGCAAGTATAGTAACAATGATGTTGCTCATAAACCATATATGTTCTCCGTGATGCAGACCAAGTCGCAATGGTCGTCAAGCACTTACATGCCCTATTTAAAAGAAGCGGATGAAGCTCATTTGTCACGGGATTCTATGGGCCAGAGACTTGCGTATGGGGACAAGCATATTATTTGTGAAAATGGCGCTTACTTGCTTCGTGATAACGCTACGGAAGAAGTCATTGAAGTAGTCATTATTCCTCAGACAGAGGACGGAATTGACACAGCAGACCGAGTCGAAATACTTAAAAAGTTCATCTCTCAACTTGACAATCAAACAGACGCAAAAGATTAAGAGCTAACGACAAAAGATTGAGATAGTTTACTCTGACGAAGAATGCGGAACCTTGACAATTCTATAATCCCTGTAGATGCTGTTTTCGGGTAGACCATATTTCTCAAACAGCTGTTTCTCAAGATCAAAGAATTCCTGTTTACTGATGATCTTCCGATTCAGCATGACCCCGGCAATAGCCATGCTGGCGATATAGCCGGTTATACCATCGCCAAGGTCATTCTTGCCGGAGATAAGCACCTCAACGCTGCAAGAAATCGGTTCAGTTACTGATGTGAGAAATGCGCCGGCATCTTTAGCGGCCTTTGCTCTCTCTGCGGCAGTGTGCAGACTCCACCATTTAGCTTTGCACTCCGGGGAACAGAATCTTCGGTTCTTCCTGAAAACAGTAGCATTGATCGGTTTATGGCATTGATCGCACAGCGGTGGCTTCACCAGTTGGTGCTGCTGTCGATAGAAGTACATTTTGACCACGGCTGTTGACACACCGATTTTCTCTCCGATTTCACGGTATGTCATGCCTTCTTTACGTAAAAGCTCAACCGTGGCTTTCTGCTGTTTCGTCATCATGGATGTATCCTCCTGGTGCTGATTTCGACAACAGAAGATACGCCATAAATCGTGACACAAGTCAAGGGCTTTTCAGAAAAGCATCAATGTGACCAAAACCAAGCCGATGTGACCAAGAAGGACGTTGGTCACAATCGCCGAAAAAGTGTGACCATGGTCACATTGTATCAATCCAATGGTTTCAAGCCATGAATACCGACATTAGTTGGTGCAAGCAAGCTTATCCGAAAGGATAGGCTTGTTTGTTTTCATGCAAAAATGCGTCCTCCATCCCCCTTTTACTCTTTAGATTTGCAGGAATACACGAGAAGGCTCTCAAATAGATTTTTGCTTTGCACACACGATAAATGCCCTATTATGAAAACGCACGGTTTCAGCTTTTTACGCTTAATTTCTGTGGAATGGTGCAACCTTCTGCCTCAGACATAAAAACCCCGCCGAAGCGGGGAAAAATGATTTTTATTCTGCAATAAAACCTTTCGCATTCAGTGCGGCCATGAGTGCCTCATTTGCCGGGCCGGATACCGTGCCAGTCTTACTGACTGTATAGTCGCCGATAACATAGGCGAAACTGGGCGCGTTCTGATATACAGCAGGCGCGTCTATGAAGGCCTTGAGAGCCTCTACCAGCGCCTTGCGGCGCTCGCCAGTTACGTTGAAGGCTGTCTCCATATTCTCCGGTTCGTGGGCCGTGATGGTCAATTCCTGCCCATTCAGCTCGGTGGTGATCTCTGCGCCCTGAGCGGCTGCTTCGACGATCTCTGCCACAGGCTGGCCCTCGGCCTCTGCCTGCTCCAATGCTGCCTGAAGCCCGGATGTGATATGTTCCGGCACAGGCGCTTCTTCCAGCATGCTTTTCCGGCTCTTGCGCGTCCGCGCTTCCGGCCAGACTTTCGGCAAAATACCTTCCTCGAACATGATCTTGAAAGTGATGGTCCCTGTTACCGGTACGCTGAATTCGAAGTCCTGATAGGGTAGCTTCTTGATCTCGTCGGGAATTTCGATGTTTTTGAAGCGCTTGACCTCCTTGCCGTTTTCGATGAAGCAAACCGGCACCGCGTCCCGAAGTTTCGCTGTGAGCTTTCCGCATTCCATGATGAATACCTCCCGTATTGTTGTGTGCCTCGC
>JABLTK010003764.1_pt1 | contig 51815 bp, 65 predicted proteins | sample 7160131 | NCBI WGS metagenome assembly JABLTK01 (sample SAMN14651221, study PRJNA627086) | human gut metagenome | isolation source: feces | host: Homo sapiens | reverse complement strand
CTTCAGTATTTCCAGTATCAATTGAAGGGTGTCTCTTTCCTTCCCAAGTTCGACTATGGAAAGTATCCTCAACTCCCTTATGAGGCCATATCTGAAGAAGTGTATAAGGAAATGACTCGGGATCTCAAACCTATCTCCTTCATCGATCGAACTAAGGTAGTGAAGACAGAGAGTGTGAAGACGGAGCAGTCTTCAATGGAAACAGAAGTTTTCCCTGACGCTGTATCCTATTGTAACAATGACGTCTGCGAATTTCATTGATCTTTTAGTTGTGGGTTGCATGTTTGTTGCAAATTGCTATTAGAAGGATCATAAGAATTGCCCGTCACAATCATCTTTGTGACTCCGTCCTTTTTCTCTTTTTCTTTTTTACGGATCTGGAAGATCTCAACCGTTGTATGGACGTGACTGAAGATCAGATTCGCACTGCCAAAGAGATCTTCCCCTCTCTTTTTATTAATTATGGAAGGGTACTTCCTGAGGTTGTTATTGCTCGTTGCATATTTGAAAACAACTTCGATAGTGGCATTGTGAGTCGTTCTCTCGATAGGAAGGTAAAAATGGTGATGGGATAATTACGGTTAGGTATTGATGTTCCAGAAAGGAGAAGGGGGAGCAAATGGAAATGGCACCATCTCCGATTTCTTCGCTTCCAGAGATGGAAGCAAGTCTGGAATGATAACAGAATTTCCGAACGAACCAGCTCGGTTAAGTGTACCGATTGGAAGTACCTGTGAAGCGGAAGCAATAAGTCCGCTTTCTTCATCTCGGCACTCGTTACCTCAGTACTCTTCTCCTCTACGTTCCTCTCCTCCCCAATCCTCCTCTCCGCTCCAATCCTCTTCTCGTCTGCAATCTCCTCCTCCATTGCTTGTTCTATCTGATTCAAGTGATGGACAGGAGCCTATTCGACAATTCAAGATAAATCCGTCAAGTTGGATCACTTCTCAGGCATCACCTCGCCACAACCTTTCAAATGATGGTATCTCTTTGGATAGTGACGATTCGTCGAGTTCCATTTCGATTCAGGATGATGAACCCCTTGTTACCATACGTCCCAACGCAAAACATATCATTCAAAGTCCTCCTGATAGCGTTATTTCTATCGAAGATAGTGAAATCGATGGTCCTAGTCAGACACTCGTTCAACCAGAATCTGTCGCAGATACAGTGTCAATTATAGATTCATCATCTGGATCCGATTCGGACAGTCTGGATCTCAATCAAACATGTATTAGTATTCATTCTTTGTGATGTAGTTTACCCTTCTACGGTGACAAAGGTACCGGATCCACCGGCTTCCACTTGGAAGAGTCGTTTAGAGACATCTGGAGAAGAACCAGATCCTCACCGATTTGGACTCTCGAAAGAGGAATTACAGACACTTGCACACACAAAACTACCGTATTTCAGAACTGTTGAGGAATTGAAGGCAAGTGACTATGACTTCCGTAGGATGTGGAAATGATATTTGACTGGAAGCATTTAATGATCTATTCAAAGTGACAAAACGAACGAAGGATGTAGAGCAACTAGCTACAGAAGCAAAGAAACCGTATGTATTTGAAACCAATCTCTTAGTCTTTAGAAAGCCGAAAACGAAATCCTTTCGTTACTCCAAAAGGAGACGGAAACGATAAATCTGTTACACCTAGAATCTATCTACAATAGAGGGAACTAGTCTACACATATTATTCTTGTCATCATGAGAATCCTCTGAGAGGTGAAATCTTTTAGTAATAGACCTGGTTTTCAATCTGTAGTAATGGTAAGGAAAATATACACGTTCAGCAAGTTCATACCAAAAGTGCATTTGGTGGTTCCATGAGTGTGCGTTACACTGAATTCTATCCAGACCACTGCCCTAGAAGAACAAGCGATAGGATTGGATGAACGAAATGTTACTTCTTGATTAGGAATGAATACTACTGAACATGTTTGTTCATGCAATCATCTTGTTTATTTAGGACCAAATGATTGGGAAACCGAAACTCCCACCTTTCATTGGCAGAACGACTTCCTTAGACCAGTAGATTTGAATTAAAAACGTCTGTGCTCCAGCCTTGAGTTTCATTTTCCTTTTGAAAAGTGGCGTGAGGAGTTTCATTGCTTCCCGGTATTTGTATTTGAATTGTACTAATTGGCATTCATTCTCATTGCATAGTACCTTTTCTGTTTTGTAATCTTGATCCTTATCAATATTATACTAGATGACTGAACAAATGTCAATGTCATTTCTTTTTTTCCTACTAATGGATAGGCAAGAACACAACGTTCCTCCTGAAGATCCTGTTTCTTCTCCTTCAGATCCTCCTAATCCAGTAAAGGAAGAGGTGAAAGCAGAGGAGGAAACTCTTCAGGATCCGGTAAAAGAAGATACTCCAATTCAGGAAGAAACACCTGTACAAGAGATGGTTAAGAAAGAAGAACCAAGTGTAAAGAATGGTTTCGTTTCTTTCGTTTTATAATCCTTAGAAGAACCCATTTCAGCGGAACCTGAAGTTCATCCTCCTAAGAGAGATGTGTCCAGGTATGAAAAGGTAGACGATGGCTCTGACGATGACTATACAAATGACTATTCAGAAGTGACTTCAAAGCGAAGGAGACGCGATACCCGTTCATGTAGAGATTATCTGTAAGTCTGACACGTAGCAAGCACTCAGGAGAATGTGGCGACCCCCATTCTGAAAGGTCAATACTTCATTCAAGATACAGTTTGTACTTGGGAAGGAAAGGTAGAAGTGATGGAGAGAAACAACAGATAGTGGGGAATGGGAACAAATGGCATTATTAATGGAATTACCAGCGAATTCAAGTATACCATGCAATTACCTGCAGGAGGTCCTACACCGTCAGGTCCACAATCTGGAGAATATAATGGATTCTTTTGGATGAAGGTAACTCCTCCGAAGCGTGTAGTTGAGAATGATTTGGTATTGCAGTTTACTCAGGATGGGTCAATGTATCAGGTGTACGGCAGTGGAGAAAACCGTTTGGGAGCTTTCTCGTTGAATGGTACATACAACCCTGAGACGATGGACATGATCTGTACCAAGATGTGAGAATGATTGTGACATGTTAACGTAGATACAAACCAGTCGCATCGGTGGGTCGCTCCACACGTCAACGTTCTGGTGAATACGACATGCCTGAGCGAGAATACCGAACTACACCTCGCCAAGCTACACCATCATTCTTGCGTGAGAGTGTGAATGTGCCACCTGGTCTGAATGAGGACATGAGAATGTGCTACAAGTCGTTAAAACGGTTGATGGTGAGATCTGAGGTTACTATTCACATGCAGAACCACAAATGGTCCTCGCCCTTCTTGCAACCCGTGGATCCTGTTGCTCTTGGAATTCCTGACTATTTCGACATTATCAAGAATCCAATGGACTTCAGCACAATTCAAAAGAACATCGAGAATCACGTATTAGAAAACCGAGAGGATTTTGCTGCAGCTGTGCGTTTGGTATTCTCAAATGCCTTCTTGTACAACAAGCCACAGGATGACGTGTTGGAGCAGAGGAGTATGCTCATTGTATAGACATGTGATGGCAAAGGCTCTGAGCGATCTCTTTGAGAAGGATTACATGCAAATCACACGTCGTATCTTCGAGTCTGAGCCAGAACCTCCATCGCCTGTTTATACGAACAAGGTCCCAAAGCATGTGAGTGCTCCTCGTAGCCGTATGAGCAAGGTGAAGAACAAGAACCAAAAGTCAGCTAAAGGCAAGCGACCTGCTCCAATGGCGCGTCGTGATGGAGGGATGGAAGATCGATATGCTATGATGGTGAACAAAGTGCAGATGCTAACAAACAAGGTGAAGCTGATGGAAGAGCAATTGAAGGGAATGCGCGATGAGGATGACGAACCTATGCAAGAGGCTGAGAATGTGCGGCCGATGACAGTTGAAGAGAAGAAGGCGCTAAGTATCGAGATCAATGAGCTGACAGGAGAGAATTTGAGGCAGATTCTGAACATCATTGAGGCATCACGTCCTCTCCATCGTGAGGGACAAGAGATTGAGATTGATCTGGATACGCTGCCAAACGAGACCCTGCGGAAACTGCAGGATTTTGTGAAGCAGTGCGGGATGAGCGAGAGTCTGAACACTCATAAAGGTCATGGCGGATTCGGTAATGATCCCAGCAAGCTAATTGACAGCACAGATCCTTTCGACGCTTTCAATTCCGACTCTGGTAGAGATGACGAGGTTGCATAAGGTGTAGAGAACTCTGTGAACCATGACTTTTTTTAAATGTAGCTGTTTTCTTTTATGGTGATGTGTTTGTTTCAATTTCTGTTTGCCGCGCAGTTTTGCGCCATGTTTGACTTGTCAAAGAAGTGGTATCCAACTTCATACTCTCCCTCTACGAAGTGTAAACGGAAGGTAGAATGACTGAAGAAGTATTGCAAGACAATGGAACCTACTGATTCCTAGATCGTGATTAACGATGTTACTTTTGCTGAAAACTGCAGTAATCTGATGAAGATGTGGAAAGTAAGTGGGTTTAGTCCCAAACTGATCCTTCTAGGCGAATCGTCAAGCCTGGAATAATGCTGACGTTCTCTGCTTCATCCAAGGTCAGATTAATGCAGATGTGCTTTCCTATAGTAAATCTAACACAATTCAAGTACGAAATTCCTACTATTTATGAATCTAGTTGTATCTTCTGGGAATTGAGTTTTCTGAAACTGCTATCGTGATTACAAGTAATGTAGTTTACTTAATCACAAGTGAAAGCAAAGGTTGTGAATTCGTGTTCATTCTCACATGTAGCTAAGAATTACTTGATTCCAATGGTCGAAAAAGTGAAATCAAAACATAGTATGGATTGCGAAGTGAAAGTGTTGACTCGAAAGAAGAACAATCCCAACGAAGCTGTATACGAAGAACTGAACACATCGATTCGTGCTTCGTTCAGTGGAGTGCTTGTTCTCTTGCTATCTAACCTGTAGAAACAATTAGGTCTGTTCTTGAAGGAGAAGGAGGGATTGGTTGGCAAATTCGTAACAGAATTCTTCAATGGAATTAAACCATTCGCTCTCGAGGAAGTCGACATTGCACCTGCTGTCGGAAGTGTATTCGCAGTAAAGAATGAGGAAGAGAAAGAACGTGTTCGAAGAGCAGGAAACACATGTCGTCGGCTTATGAAGAGTGTTTTTGTTCCAGAAATGGAGGCGATTTTACGAAGTAGTCGAAAAGTGAAACACAGCAAAATAGCTGAGAAAGTAGGAATTCCAGAAGATGTTCATTGTAGTTGGAAACAGCTCTCAGTACACCTGAGACATTTGGAATCAAATATTCGCCTCTTCTCCTTGACATTTGTCATCAGCCAATCATTCAATCTGGTGGTATCTACAGTCTGAAGCCATCTGCTGACAGTGATGATCACCCTCTCAGTCAGGATATCATTTTATGCTCAGTTGGCGTGCGCTACGACAACTATTGTGCGGCTCTCGCTCGTACTTTCCTGATCAACCCTTCGTTGCTCCAGCAGAAGTGTTACTCGGCTTTGGCTGAGATTGAGCTTGCCGTGATCAAATGGCTGACCCCTGGAGCCGTGCTCGGTGATGTGTATGATCGAGCTGTCGCACTGCTGACAGAGAAGGCTGCCTATCTGGTCCCTCATTTCACCAAGGAGTGCGGAACAGGAATTGGATTGGAATTCCGAGAGTCGTCGTTGCGTATCAAAGCAGGAAATCCAGAGATTGTCAAAGCAGGAATGTGTTTCAATGTGCGTCTGGGTGTGGAGGGTGTAGCTAACAAAGTGAAGGAGACAGAAGTTAATGTGAATGAATTGTCCACATTCAGCATGTTACTAAGTGATACGGTGATTGTGGGTGAAGCCACAGAGGCAGATTCAGGCTTTGCAGCTACGACAAGCAATCATGTTGTAACGCCTTTTAGCACGGAGTGGTCAAATGTGTCATTTGATATGGCTGATGCAGTGGAGGATGAGGAAGATGATGAAGCAAATGCAATCAAAGCTCTAACAGAGTCAGGTCGTCGTGTAACCCGGGGAATGATTCGAGCAGAACAGCTGGCCCAACAATTGGAAGCAGAAGAGTCAACCATCAGTCTTCGGAACAAGCACCAACGTAAACTATTTGAAGAGTTGATTGCACGAAAGGAGAAGCAGGAATCAGGAGGAATGGTACATGAAGAGAAAGCTGTTGAAGTGGAAGACATTCGTGCATTCCCTTCATCAGCACAGTACCCTGCAGAACTGCGTCGTGATCAAATCTTTGCCGATACTGAACACGAGGTGTTGTTCCTTCCTATTCATGGTATGCCGGTTCCGTTTAGTGTGCATACAATCAAGTCTGTGTCAATGAATGAAGAGGGTGGTTACGGATACTTCCGAGTAAACTTTCATACTCCACAGACGAAGACTGCTAAGGATGTGGATGCAATCATGTTGAAAGCACTGGAACAGTATCCAGCAGCGACTTACATCAAAAGTCTAACATTAAGAAGTCGTGATCAAACAAATATGAGCGTACAAGTGAAGAGAATCAAAAATATGATGAAGCAGAGACGCCAACAGGACCGGTTCAAAGCCGATACTGCGAATATTGTAGAACAAGGTCAATTGGAATTACTGAAGGGAGTTAGACCTCCGTATTTATCAGAGATTGATATGAGACCTGCTTTGGGAAAAGTTAAGGGACGATTAGAAGCACATGTTAATGGATTCAGGTATACAACACGAAGGGCAGAAATCGTGGATATTTTGTACAGCAACATTAAACATGCTGTTTTTCAACCATGTGATCAAACTCGTTTTGTATTGTTACATTTCCATCTTCACAATCCAATTATGATTGGTCGTAAGAAATGTAAGGACGTCCAATTCTTCACGGAGGTGATTGATGCATCTCGCAATCTCAAAGGAATGACAACTAATGCTTATGATCCTGAAGAGATTCAAGAGGAGCAACGAGAGCGAGAAACAAAGCGTCGTTTGAATGAAGCATTCAGACGTTTCACGCAACAGTGTGATAAGATTGAGTTTGATATGCCTTATCTGCGCTCGGCCTTCCAGGGTCGTCCATTCAAAGAGATGGTAATGCTATATCCTTGTCGTGATTGTCTGATCAATGTTACAGAGCAGCCTTGTTTTGTGATTACATTGGATGAGATTGAGCATGTTCATTTCCAGCGTGTTTCATTTGGAACAACTACTGTGGATATGATTATCATATTCCGAGACTACAAACGACCTGTGGTGGAAATTGATGCTGTGAAAACAACAGATCTAGAGAAGGTGAAGGAATGGCTGGATTCAATCAACATTGTAAGAGAGAAAGGAAAGAGTGATGTGTAGACATTTACAGAATCATTGAAATGTTACAATTGGACTGTAATGATGGAGATTGCTCGTGATAATGAATTCTTCTGGCTGGATTATGATGAGGATAAGGATAAGAAGCCTGTTGGATGGCTGATTCTGGGAGATGAATATAATGAAGAACAGAAGACGGAGGAACAGGTCAGTGATTTCTCGGAAGAATTGAATCCTTCGGATTTGGAGGAGGATGACGATGAAGAAGATGAAGATATGGATATTGACGAGAATGAGGATGAAGATGAAGAGATGCAGGATGAAGATTATGATGATGATGATGTGATTGACCTTCATGATATGTAAGAGATGTTTGTTCAAAACGGCATTTCGGTACAAGTGGGAGAATCCAGAATCATAGCTGTTTGATAATAATAACAGGATGAGTTCATCGGATATGAATGCATTGATTGTTTGAACTGGAAGAATATATTGTTGTGTAGATGACCCAGGAGGAGAAGGAGTCCTTCATTCGCTTCAATACACTCCTTGGAGAGATCAAAGATATCGATGCATCGATGGAACAAGTAAAAGTAAACAACTATGACTCTGATGACAGACTAGAAGCAAATTCAACTTATGGATGATGCAAATGAAGAAAGTATGCTTGCTGACGATGAAGAGGGAAATCTTCTGTACCTTGTTGTTGATGTCGTAATTACAAGCTAGATTAAGTTTGGGAAGTGTCTTTGTGAGTATGGATTATACTTCCATCGAAGAGCACCTCACACAGCTGAGAGAGAAGGGAGAAGAAGAATTGAACAAACTAAAGGAAGAAAAGGCAACCATGCAGAAGGAACTGGATGTGAAATTAGAACGTGAAATTCATGATGTAGACGATCAAAGCAAAGTTGTACGCTCGTTTCGGAGATCTTGTTGTTCTGGGTTAACTGTACATTTCGTTGTTTGTTCATTCATTCTTTTTTTCTGTGATTCCGTCAATGTCGACTCCACTGTCGATATCAAGGATTTCGGAGGCAACAGCAATCACAGATCCCATTATCTTCACCGAGTTTTGTATTTCTCAACTAAAGCAAGTGGAACGGATAGTCATTGAAGAGAAGGTTCATGTGCCCTTTGACTCAATATTATTCCATGAATATGTGATTCTTGATTTCCGACAAGAGCGAATGACGATTTCTTTATCAGATCGTCTTCTAGAAGCTTTATTTCTTTTTCTTCAAAAGTGTATTCCGCTTTATGCAACTGAGATCGCAAACAATGTAAACAACTGTTTCTATCGTGCTTTTCATGCGTAATTCTGTTGCTAGATTGTTATAGAATAGATGTGTGATGTACTTAGACAACAATAAGAAATTGCGTGGTCCAGAGAAGCTTTCGGAGAATACTACACTTGCAATATTGAATAGTATAAACGCTCTATTAGAGTGTGTTGATAAGGAAACAATGCATTCCTTCCTATATGACATTCAAACACCTTATGAAGAGAGCCAGTCAAATCGTTTTCTGCAAAATCCATTCCTCCCTCAACTGAAGAATACTCCTGCGAAACAGTTTCTTGAAAGTGAGAGATCCGATGCTTATTTCGTGATTCTACTGTATCATCTCAACGAGTTAATTGAAAATTCGTCGCATCAAATCACATTAGCTTCCATTGTGTGTCTAGAGTCATTACTTCTCACCTCTGGAGCTAATCATCTGTTACCAATTCTTCCTTCCCTCTTATCTTCCCTTGCTGTTACTCTCCGATCCAACTCATTTCTTTCATGGAGAGAGAAAGCATTGATGACGTTTCTATTTGCACATGCTCTGCATGTGGTTGTGATTCCTGTTCAGACACAACAACCAGCTCTCCCTGATCTAGTTGCTGATTGGCTAAAACAGATTCATGAAACTCCTCATGTTGAAACTCCTGTCTCTCCAACTTCTTTACAGAAACGCCCAAATGAATCACAAGCATCCTTTCAAGGTCGTCGAGTTACCGCAGAATTGAGAGAGAAAGTACCGCCTCTCCTGACACTTGTACTACAGAGTGTAGCGAGTGAGACCCATCTTACTCTACGTTTGTTGGTAGATCAGGCTCTCTTTCTCCTGTTGCGGCCAGCTCTCACTGCCTTTCCTTCATCAGTTCTCTCTCTTCTAGATGCTCTGGTAGTTGATGTGACGGATGATAGCGAGGTGTTGCAGTCAGTATCACAATTACTGATGCGACAAGCGATAGCCAACACACTAGAAGACTCGACTCAGAGTTCCTCTCTCCTCAACCATGTACACGAGTGCATGATGCAGCTATCAAGCGAGGTACGAATGAAGAATGAAATGTCTGCTCGGCATGCAGTACGATGTGTTTTGGGTTACTGTCGACTTCTCGAGAATCATCTTTCAGAAGTGATTTGTAGTCAGAACCTGTTAGAAGAAGCTGAACTGTCACTGTACGAGCAAATGAAGCAGATACTTCAAATCAAAGCGATATCCAGCATGAACATGAGATCATCAACTTTATTTCACATCACATTTGACTATCTGAATGATCAAACTGCATCCTTTGTATTTCAATGGGTTTCTACGGTGTGGAACTATGTTCCTGTGAGTGATGAATTGATGTTAGCATTGTTGAATGATTGCTCTCGTGGGAACTGTGAAGCAGCGTGGCTGGCACAATTCATTGTGCCAGAACAGAATCAATCCGAATTCATTGCTATGTCATTAGATGCAATTCGTTTGGCACAACGACATATTCAACCAAACACAGAGATCCTCTTGCTCTCCACAACCCGTTTAGCCATTCGTTCTTCTCAACTCTCGGAATATCTTCCATCTCTCCTCTCACTTCTCTTTGCCTTCCGTTCTCATTCAAAGTACAAAGGTCTTATTCAAACTGCACTCTGGGACCTCGCTCATGCTCTGTCCTACGATTCACTCATTGCATTAGCACACACTCATGCAGACTATTTACTGGATTCTGCTCTCCTACAACTGAGACTAATTGATGCACTCTCTCCAGAGGATGTGACAATCCATCTGAATCTACTTACTGATCTCTGGAAAGACTTAGGGAAGAGTGATACAGCAAAATTGGACTCATTAGCTGCCCATCGGCGAGATTGTATCAATGAGTTATGTATGTTGGTGCAACGACGGTGTGTGGAAGCAGTACAGCCCCTATTGCCAATTGTGTGTATTTTAGTGCGATTGTGTAAAGAGAAACAGAAGAAAGAGGAGAAGAAAGAATCAGATAAAGTGGGAATTCCCGCAATTATCGATAAGTATATAACAGAGAAACTCCTTCGCCTTCCATCGATCGAGCCAAGGAGTGTTGGGACTGAGGTTATGGAGAATGATGAGGACAAAGAGAAGCCAGTCGTACTGGAGGAGGAGGAGGCTGGTGACATTCCTGAGTTCACTCAATTAAAGTCCATTATATCAACAGTTCAGTATTGTCTGCGTGTTTCTGGACTTCAGACACCACGTACGGTGTTGGATATTCTCAGTCAGATCACTCAGTTGGGGGAAGAATCAGTTCGTCTCCTCCTTCCCACACTTCCGCTACTCTCCACACTGTTGCAGCATCCTCAATCTCGACTCTTTACTGATTCTGTGGAACTGGCCATCCAAATTGCCTCGTTGGACCCACGACTTACAGCCACACGTCTACTGGAACTATGGCCACTGGTACGAGAAGGTCTGAATGGATGTTTGCTGGCACGAGAGGGAGATTTCTCGGTGATTCGCAGTGAAGCTCAGGGAGTGGATGTGGAGATGCGTCTGCTGCACAGTTTGTGTGAGGGATATGGTGATGGAACATTGTTAGCTGACTGTTGTAGTGATGTGCTAGCATTTATGGATCAACGGTGGACACTAGAGGATCTACCGAGAGATGCACGACGATTCATCACACTTGCATATCAGTTTAATCTTGATGAAGTGACTCTGTATCTGGAATCCCGTGGAGAGAAGTATCATCACTCTCATTCTACTCGCTGGTGTCAACGCTTCCAGCCTTCTCTAATCAAACCTTCCTATCCAGAGAATTCATCACGAGGTGTGGTAGTAAGAGTGATCGATCAGTACTTGAACTAATCCTTGTTTGTTGAACAAACAGTACAAAAGACAAAGACTCAATAGAAAATATGTGGAATCACTTCCTGCGCCAAATTACTAATACTTCGATTCTCTGGAAGGAGTGAAGTTAATGATAATGAAGTATTCACACGCTTCATTGACACCATTCCATCCTTCAGTACACGCTTCTGCTCAAACATTTCTTTTGAACCAAACAGCTCCGGACCCTTCTTCTCTATCATTGCGTTCAAATCAGTTTTCAGTTGCTCCCTCTGTCTCAACAGGAACATGTCCAATTTGGAATTCATCTGCGACCACAATCCAAAACGGAGTTCTGACAACAGATACGTGCAATAATCGCCCAGGAAAATGGTTAAATAGAACAACCAAGGCAGAATATTGGCTACACCAAGATAATCAAGGAATGTTACGTGGAATCCAATTGCATGACAACAAAGCAGAAGAATCGCAGGTTCAACAAGAATACAAATGATAAAACACACAGCTGCCGATACAACCTTACCCGTTGCCAAAACATCCATCGCACTAATCTTTACCGTACTTTTTCTTAGTGCATTGCGACGATATTGAGAAGAGTAGATGGATACAACGATAAGACCTGGGAGTGAGAGAATCAGACCTGGGATGCAAAGAGTTCCACAGACAATGAATTTTATCGTGGTGAAAATGAGATTTCCAAAAGAACGACGTGGAACTGCCATCCCCTTGGAGATGTTGAAATCAGTCTGATGTGTACAAGATAACAGATCCTGGTAATCTGTAACACGTTTACGTACTTCCTTCACTTCTTTGTCATTTTCAAAGAATTTGCATGCATTCACCAGATTGCGGTTCAATTTCAATTTCTGTTCTGTTGTCAAAAATACGTCTTTTCCTGTCAGAATATGACGTGCCGTATTTACACAGTTCAGTGTATTCCAATCAGGAGCCATCGTTGTTACCTGATACATACTCGCATTGATTGTTCTCAATAAATCATTCACCGCCGCATGCTTCGCCTCACCTCCTGCTGAATACCGGGATACCAACTCACGCGACACGGGAATTGGTTCACCAACATCAATGAAAGCACGCGCTCTACAGATCATTTCGTTTCTGTAATACTACTGGCGGAACGAATCTCGCTTGAAGTAATTCATTCCTACGGGAATCAGATAGAAATCACTATCAGGATATTCGTTGAGGAATCCAAGAGACATGATCGAAACACCCACTTTAAAGGGAAGAAAGTGGAATGAAGGAACTGACTCTGGTTTCTAATCATGGATATATTCGATTGGTCATGTGAACCGCCCTCTGGGAAGATGGCCACACACTTGTTCTCAGCCAAATGGTCCCACACAGCAGAAAACATCTTGTGATAATCAATATGAGGGAAAAACTATGGGAAAAGGGAATTCCAATTCCAACGTTGGCATCGTAGAAAGAATCTGAATCGATAGTTGTAGGTTTGGACTTCTCCATATCTACCAGAATATCTGTGTCACTCAAAATGTCCTTCACAATGTAATTCCCTGAGTTAATCTAAATGACATCATGAACCTCACTTCTACGACAATCGCTCCAGATACCTTCGTTTGTGTTGTAAATTGTGTGTCCTGACCCTATACCTCACTTTAACCCTTTTCACACACGATCACATGGTCATCCTTCACTGTGACCTTTCCCTTCAAAACCACCTTCACATCCTGATGACGCTCCACTGGAATGATCGAGGCCATCAGCTTCATGAAGAAACCCACAACCTTATACTTGCGAAAACTGGAAGCTGCTCCGATGTAGTAAATTTTCCGATTTAAATGAGTCGAAATCACCATTGCATCAACAAACTGGTTAGCATGAGGAGCACATACCAGCATCACTGGTTTATCTTTTGGGATACGTTCTGAATGAGATACAGTAATCTCTAAACATTACAGTGAAACAATTTCCATATCTCGGAAAAACGTCTTTACTAGAATCCAATAGAGAAGACGCAAAAGCCTGTCCATAATGGTTTCTCCAGTTGTAAAATATACAAAAACAAAAACGAGTGTCCATCCGAGAGCAACTATGATATCACACCCACTTTGTACATCAACTTAGTCCCCACGAAATAGCAGCTGGTATCATCTAGAAAAGAATGACTAAAATGGATAAGAGAAATGTGAATGATCCCGTCAAGTGATCGGGTTCCGCACACGTCCTTCGAGAATCTGTCCCTAGAAATGATAAGATCCCCGCGATTGTCGTCAGGTAGTCTGTACATTCTAATCAGTAATACTTCAATTACGATGTGAACAAAACTAGAATCGAACTCAGCACTGCGTAATAAGAACAAACAATGATATAACGACTATCCGTTAATTGGACACGTTGGCACATATAATGACGATTTAGACACAGTTTGATTCAGTTCATTCAGTACTTTCGTTAATAAAGTGTACATCTCCAGTGAATCAGGATCAGTTACAGATCCTTTAAGCTTTTCTGTTTGGAGAGATCTAAAAATAAGGAAAGACAAGAAGAAGTACATAGAAGGAGGAATAACAACGACAAAGGCATGAGTTATCACGAAGAACTGTTCAATATTATATCGAAGTTTCTCAACATAGCCAAGTTGGCTGTAACTATGACCTATAAATCTCTCGTCATAGAGAGGCAAAAAGTAAGAATTTCGCACAAGAAGATATCTATGACTCACTCGATTCCATGATTGCTACGGTTCCTGATAATGCTTAGGAAAACAAACGATTTTCGCTACACTTGTTGAACTGGTCCAAACAGAATCAACAAACTATGAATCAGTTGATTTTTCCATTAGAACAGAAGAATGTGATTTGTCGTGGACACTCTGACATCGCTTCTCAGCCATACATTCCATCAGTTCCTTTTCACTTTGAGGAACACTTTGCATTACTCTTTGATTCAACTCCCTTCCCAACCATACCTGTCCAGACAACTCTGAGCAGTACAGTCATCAGATAGATCGAGGAATACAGGAGAAATTATGAATGCGAATTTGTCCTTACTCAACAGTTCTGAGGGAATCGAACGTAATGTGGTGTAGAGATTATCTGAAGGCATGACATTAGCATCCAATACGATATAGTGACTTGTCAGAACCTGGCGAATACAGAGATTCCTAAGGAGGTTGATGGGAACATTGGTACTCTCTGTTCCTTCTGTATAAACTACAATGCGACAATCCTCATTTCTTTGAATCGAAAGGACGTTTTGAACAAGCATTGGACGCTCTGAAGGATGAATCCACACTGACAAACAGATGGGACTAATACCATCAGATGACATAATTTATTCATACCCTTTCCATCGCTGAATGAATTGTGGAAGTAATGGAAAGAGATTGGACCTATCTCTCATGTGTTTCGATTTTGTTACGTCATCACAACGATTGCAGTCACATCATCTTTTGTAGGCACTTTCCCTATTCTAAATCCAACTCACAAAGCCAACATTCACCAGAGAAACTATCTGAAATCCGTTTACCTCCTACAAACAGTTCACAAACACCTTTTTGACACATTCCTTCTCGTTTGGTAATAGGAGATCGTCGCTTGATAGGTATCGTACGTAATTCCATTGTATCTCTCACCCTACCAGAAAAATGACTGCCAATGTCGATTCCTATCAGGTGATCAGATATCTTCTTGGACAGATGTTTCCTCCGTTTGTAGAACAGTCTTGATTCATTTTCTGTAGGCATATTATCCATTTTGTGAGGGGAATACCACATAATCTATACATTATTGAGTTGATTGAACTCAACAGTTTTCCTTCCTTTCTGAATTGAATGAGACACACTATATAATCATAGAGAAATAGCATTTCAACTCAGAAACGAACAAAAATGAAGAGACTAGTGAATGGATAACACATGCCAGTGAGAACAGAAATACAATGTGCAAAAGGATATCCATTCCGTATTGATACTAAAATATACAGATCCAAGTCTCACTAACAAACACTATGATATCATATTACATATCACTCAAATATAAACAGTTCCATCATAATCATAGTCATCTCTATGTTCTCATCTATTCTCATCTTCTCCTACAGCGACTCCGCAATTCTAGTAGCATTATCTCTCTGTGCCTCACTTCGATAAATCTGTTGCTTAGAACAACCTCACAGACTTACAATTGTCTCAATATTTTCTAGAATCTCGTGTACATTTGACACATCCAACACGTAATATTGAGCCTTTGAAGGCTTACTTCCAATAGTACACGTTATCTACAATTAACACAAATTCCCGTGAATACCGTCTCTCGATGACGTGGATCTTCTTTCACATACTCCTGTGCAGCCTCAAACATGGCCTCATCAGTCGTATCATCTCCCATACACAACACCAAATCGACAGGAGACTCAGAAGAATGATTCAGCAGCTCTAATACCTCTCTCACAAACACACCTTTGTTCACATTCCGAGGACGCACCTGCACATAGTCACGGCCCTTCAACACTTCCACATCAAACATTTCCAAAGCAGACTGTAACTGGTCTTCCAGCTCCATGGCTTGCATCTGACCAAAGTCCTACTACTCATTCACCCCTCTCTCTCCTACTGGATCTGCATCCTTGAACTGCCATAATACTGCACTTTCCTTGCTCTCAACAAATGTTCCATTGGTGCTACTGCAGAACCTCTGCATCAGTGCTTGTGAGATCTCTCTCCACTTATCCTCGTGAGTATCTACGAGTCGGTTCCATGTGATTCTACTTCTCATCATTCTCATTCCTCTTACTTCCCTGGCATACGATAGAAGTATCCCTCTTCTGAAGCCAGACCAAGATATGGCACAGACTGTAAACTCAGCTCCATCTCCTCACGACTCCTTCCACTCACAATGAACACCCACGTCTGGTCACATCCACACAACGCTGTAAGAGCTTCTTGGACATTGGATGGAGGTGAACGGAATGATCCTTTCCCTGAAAAAGCTTTCAAACGGTCAATCCCACGATAACTGTCTTGATCCACCAATGTGCCTCCATAGTCCAGAAAAACTGCCCTTTTTCGTGCTTCGATCCATCGATTTCCAACAATACTCGGTGTAAGCAATGTGAAACTAGCAGCCATCTCGACCACACGGTGATAGTAACCAAACCCCAACGAGACTTCCTTCATATCTCTGTTGATGGTAACACTGCTGATGGCAGCCAACATACGAGTAATCCAGTTGCTAGTGGGGTTGTTCATCACATAGGATTCAAGTTTACTGAAACGACCTTCTCGTTCCTCGGCAGACATGAGAAGTGCTTTACGATAAGCAGACCGCACTTCCAGTACTGACCATGGGTTCACATAGAGACAACCACTGAGGACACGAGCAGGTGCTGTGAATTCAGAGAGAATGAGAACACCCTTGGGAAGTGTGTGAGGAGGAAGAAAATGGTGAACACTGATGAACTCCAATGGAAAAGCATTCATTCCCTCACGAATAGGCGTACAAGCCAGGATCTCTCCAACAGACCAGATGGCAGCACGTTGAGAAGCAGAAAGAAAAGGAACAGACTGATAGTAGATCACAGGAGAAGTAACAGAATGTTGAGCATTGATATGAGCAACCATCGATTGAACTTCATCACAAGACAGTTCGTAATCAACACATCCATCAGCGGCTAAACCATACTACTAATCATTCTCATTAGGAATATCCACAATAATGAAGACTATTGTTGATGCTAATGATGGCATACTTTCTAATAACGATGAGATTGCTTGCAATTGTAAGGGCAAGCCTTTTAGTCTCTCTAAATAGCTTACTGTTACTACTGCTCGTCTTCCTGCTATGATATGTAATAAGTGTTCTCGTTCATTCTGATATTCTGCCGTGTTCAGACACTCCTTCATTACGTTTGGTTCAATTCCCATAAATGAACTGCTTGCTATCACTCTTCGTCCATTGTAATCAAAAAACATCTGACCACGAGGACCTGTCTGTAATTGGACACCTAACATTCGGCGTGCCGCATTGGCGAAATGGCGCAAATATTCATACAAATGAAATCCGATGTGATTCACCGTAAGAAGACTATGGAGGAATGAATCTCGCCCTACAAATCATAGATCTAGTGAATGCTAACACGGCAGAATCCTAAATACATCTGATGAGGGGAATGGAGTATGGAAGAAGATTCCGATGTGAGTCGGATATTTGAGTTTTCTCGACAAATAGGATGGAGTAAGCATCAATTGATATCCCTGAATCCAAATAATCTCATTCTCTTTGTGTCTATTCATCATACTAATGAAGCTCCCTCACAATTGTTCAACACATCGTGCAATTGTATCATTGACGATCGAGTAACTATTGAAATAGCGATCCATCAAAGGCCGATTGGCGAAAATGTTATCTTCGGCGAATCTGTCAATCAATTCATCCCACCATTCCAACATATTGACACTGTTATGAAGAACTGGCCATAAGATCTTCTTGCAGAAACCGTGATAGTGGCTGCGTAAAACCTCCTCGTCGAGAAACACGGGAAAACAATTCAATTCTTTAAGTATTTCTTCCACTTGATGGCGTTCCGAGACAGGGACATCAATCCCCAGAGGAATACAGCCAACATAGCGAGCATTACTATTGAAGGAATGAATGTAACTCTTCCAAGTGATTCCCGCCAATAAACGCAATTCATCAAACTCAGCTTCCCATAATCCTTTTGCATTCCGTTTTAGATTAATTGGAAGAAACTAGATGAAATAGATCGATAAAACATACTTGAGAGACTAAAAGAAGAGAATAGTCCGATTCCGGCTTATGCTTAATTTCCACAGCAGAAATCTATAATCAGAAACCTTTTCCTCCAATTACTGATTTGATAGATTTCCTGGAACCAGAGTTCAAAGAGGACGAAGAGATACAGGATAACGATGTGGCCAAAACAGGTTGTACCTTTGTCTCATCGAGTGCATGTATAATATCCATGCTATCTAAAACAGTTATCGACTTCAACCAATCCTGTACCAGTAACAGTAATACTATATCCATCTTTTGAGTCATCTCTCTGAAAATAAATGAAATCACAGATATCGCCTACAATCAACTCCTTGCCACAATACACAAGGACATGGAATTCGAGATTATAACCATTCTCACATCGAATTGGTTCCAAATTATACCAGAGAGGATACCTAAATGTGAAGAAAACAAAAAACACGATGCTTCTCACTAGTTGTGACAAGTTCCAAGCAGTTCTGGTTACTATTCATTCCTAGCTCCTTAATATTTCCACATACACGAATGGATTCTCCAAACCCTAGTTTAGCAGTAATGTGGAAGTTAACTCTGCATATTCAGAGAGCATCCGGAAATCCTACAGGCAACAATCATCTTCACTCATCTTGTTGATTATTTGCCAATTGGTATACATGTATTCATGAGACGTGAAAACGGTTATTCCTGTTTCATAGCGACTTAAGGATTATCTCTCATTCTTCTTCCTATGTCCTTCTCTTTACCTGAAGGTTATTCCAAAAGTGATAATATCATAATGTCTTTCACTTGGATCATTTCGTATCTTAGTTCCATCTGGAGTCTCTTCTGGAGGGTTTTGATCAATCCTATTATATGTTTGGTTACTGGTACTCGTTATAGTGCGTGAATATTATAGGAAAATCCGAAGTTGTACGGATTCTCTGTAGCACTGACTTTTCTTCCAAAATGACGGATCGTATTCGTCAATGTATTATGAATGGAAACGAATTTGAGAATGTTGCATCGTTTTTGAAGGATAAAGTGTAGACAAAGAAGATCTTGTTGAAGCATGAACCATTTGATGTTGACTATGCCTCAAAAGTTTTTACAGCAGAAGCCAAGGTTAATTCATCAGCTTCCTATTATAATGATGAGTTGGCTTTCATATATATGTTAACAGTTAGATTTAGAGCCAAAATATCAAGCTGTTTCCACCAACTTGTAGGAACCAATGTGGCCCTTCAGGTTGTTGATCAATTAGCTGCAGAGGCGTTTGGATAATGGAGATAGTTTATATCCAGATATGATCAAGAGAACCCTGATCATGAAGCACTATTGAATCAATTGTGGACAAATCTCATGCCTGATACAGTATTCTAATAATACAGTCACTTGATAATTAGCCACTTCAAAGTCGATATACTGCCCAATGGGGAGAGATTGGTTTTCAGGGTCGTGACCCAGCTACAGATTTCCGTGGACTAGGTGTCCTGAGTCTGAGCAACCTAGTGTACTATAGTCGCGAACACACTGTCGATGCCATCAATTGTCTCCAGTACACTTGTTCTGTTTCTGTTATTTAGAAACAAGGATGTAACAAAAGGTGGATATCCAATGGCAATTACAGGCATCCAATTATCAGCGTAATTGTGTATCCTGAAGTGAATAGTAGATTAATCAACAAATGGCTTTCAAAACGACTGTTAGATCATGAATTCTACTCGGTTGATGTAGAAGGAACACACATGTCACTGGAAGAGCGTGCTCTTCATTTCTATCAGGAGTTTTTCTGTAATGAAAGGGATGGAAGTTAATGAGAAGGTCGTTTATTCACGAGTTTTGATGCCTTCTATTCGGAGAAACATCCGGAGAACTTGCTGCAGTTCCCAATTATATTGGCAGAATTTGAAGATATGATATTGAAACAAGTACAAGAGAAAGTGTTTTAAGTTGTTTGTTGACAGAATTGGATTAGAATGAGTCAAGCTGCCTTCTCCTTATTATCATCTGGAATTAAATTCAAAGGATTGAAGGAAAGTGAGAAGAACCTCTTCAAAAGAAACAACAGTGATTGCATGGAATGATTCTTGATTGTAGAACATTTGAATACACGAGCATCGATTGAAAAATCCAAGACGGATATTCCTTCGTCAATTGATTTCTTCCATTATGGAAATCAGGAGTACGAGGTACTTTTAACAATCTAACTTTCTTAGGAATGAAGAAAGTTCTGTAAAGAGTCGAAAACGGGAGCGAAAAGGTATTTGCTTGGTCTTGTTGTGTTTTTGCTCATACCTAGAGAGAAAGCTTTCTATTGATAATGAAACGAAAGAAAAGGAGCTTAGAGTATTGAATAGCGAATCAGAAAAGTCACTGACCAAGTATGATGTGTAAGATGGTAATAATATCTAGAGAGAATGAAATTAACGAATTTCGCCATCGAATGCACATTTCTGTGATGGGAGGTGACATTCCTGCTCCCATCACTACTTTTTCAGAAATGTCGTTCCGGAAAGATCAAGAAACATTAAGACGTCACATCCTTCATAATATTGAGGGACTCGGTAGTAATAAGTCGTATCACTGATTTTCAGAATACAAAGAGCCAACTCCAATTCAAATGCAGTCTATACCAATTGTTTCAAATGGTCGAGACTTGCTAGGTATTGCTCCAACCGGGTCCGGTAAAACAGCTGCCTATCTGCTTCCTCTCCTTCAACATCTAAATACAGCCGATTCCACAGTTTTCCTTCAAATGGAGTCTCATTCTTAGCATATTCGCTCCATCATTCTGACCCCTACTCTGGAGTTGGCTTCTCAGGTAGCTCGCCACATGAATCGGCTTGGAGCAGGTTGTGGGTTCCATGTTATCGTTCTGTCCAAGGTAGCCTCTCTTGTTCTCATCTCATTCGTAGTCCACTATAGCTGGCGTTATAAACCAGAATGGTCCAGTTGACTGCATCATATCCACACCATTACGGCTCATCAGCACCATTGCTCTAAATCGAATTGATTTCTCTCAGTAACTGAGTTATTGTCTCCTTACAATAAGAGTTGAGATGTTGGTGATGGATGAAGCTGACAAGCTCTTTGAAGAGGGGTTTGTAGAGCAGATTGATACCATCCTTGCTGCTTGTACGCATCCTCACTTGCAACGTCTCCTTTTCTCTGCTACTTTGCCTCAAGTATGTTCATTCTCTCTTTCTCATTCTAAGGGTGTTGAGTCACTTGCTCGAACTGTATTACGGGATCCTGTACGTGTTGTCGTGGGTGTACGGAATGGTTCAAATCCCAATGTGACTCAATCACTTCGTTACTGTGGAACTGAGGAGGGCAAATTGTTAGCACTACGGAATATGCTGAGAGAACGCTTTGAGCCACCTATGTTGGTATTTGTACAAAGTAAGGAGCGAGCTCGTCAGCTTTACAATGAACTTGCTTATGAGAGTAGAGATGTGTGTTGAGAGTTTAAACGCAGATGTCAACATCGATGTGATTCATAGTGATCTTTCTCCTGCTGCTCGCAATGAAGCCATTACACGGTTCCGAACTGGTGTATCGTGGGTTCTGATCGCTACTGACCTTTTGGGACGAGGATTGGATTTCTTAGGTCTAAATACCGTGGTTAATTATGATTTCCCACAGGTGTGAAATTCGAGGGTATTTAAGGAATAGAGTGGAATTGACTATGTACATCGTGTAGGTCGAACGGGACGTGCAGGAAGGAAAGGAACGGCAATAACTCTATTTACGGAGGAGGATAAACCGATGTTGCGTTCTATTGCCAATATCATGAAGATCAGTGGCTGTGATATTCCAGAATGGATGCTTCAGTTGAAAAAGATCAATAAGAACGAACGACGCCATTTGGCTAAGCATGCAATAAAACGAGATGATATTACAACCCAAGCCAAGTTTGATCGAAAAAAGAAGGGACATAAGTAGGAGTGGAAGCACTGTTTCAGAGATAGAAAAAGAGGAGCCAAAAAGGGTCCAAAGGCATCCGTAGATACACCTTCTGTCATTTCATTTGTTTGTTATCTCATTTTGACTGGTATTGAAACACAACCATTTTGGGGAAATGTACCGCGGTTATTAATTCAAAACGAATATACGCAATAATCTTGTGAATTGGTCTGCAATGTCTACAATAAAGAGAAAAGCTGCATTGAAAGTGATTGTCCTTGGAGATAGCAGGTGGTGAAATACAAATCGTTTCATTCTTCTAGTGTTGGCAAGTCCTGCATTATTCGACAATATGTTTTCAAGAAGTTCTCAGACAAGTATAAGTCAACAATTGGAGCTGATTTCTTCACTCACGATGTTGTTATTGACGATGTTCCCTATACTCTTCAAGTATTGTGTTTCTCACTCACAGTTCACTTCTAGATCTGGGATACCGCTGGACAGGAACGTTTCCAGAGTTTAGGCTCTTCCTTCTATAGAGGAACCGATGCCTGTATTCTCGCCTTTGATCTGACGAATATCCGAGTATAGGTGTATCAACTAAGATTATTTTTAGTCATTTAAGAGCCTAGAGAAGTGGCAGGATGATTTCCTTGTCGCTGCCTCACCTTCCGATCCTCTGAACTTCCCTTTCGTCATTGTGGGAAATAAGGTGGATTTAGCTGATACGGAACGCAAGGTGACAAAGGAAACTGTGGAGGAGTGGTCGACATCACGTCGTGTTACTGTTTGCCTTGATGTACTGGATAAATACTAGGGAATGCATTACTATGAGACGAGTGCGAAGGATAACATTGGCATCGAGGAGGCATTCCTTGATGTTCTGAAGCAAGCGATTTCGCAAAAGAGTGAGGAAGAGGAGTATGTTCCGGATGTAATCGATTTGAAGGACGTGAAACCAGCCAAGACGGAGAAGTGTAATTGTTAAGTAGTTTGCAATCTGTTTTCAATCAACACATTAAACATTGGAAGGTAACAGTATACAATCTCCCTTGTATTCAGGTCGAATTGGCAATATACCAGATTCAGGCATGATTGTGTCTTCACTTGCTGATGAGGCAGGTACAGCTGAAAACAATGCTGGTGGCTCTAACAGTTTCATAAACTCAGTTCGTTGACGTGTTTGAAATATGGATATCAGATTCGATCTCTCCTTCTCATCCTTGTCCTGACGCCAGTTTCTCCACCGAGTTTGGACATCTAGCACTTCAGGTGCCATCTCTGCAGTCGGCAGACGAGGTTCTGTTGGTAGCATCTCTAATCGCACAGCCTAAATCTCATTTCTCATTCTCTCTCTCACCCCCTTCACTGTTTCTGATTGTTGATTGCAAATCTCACAGTAATTACTGTGACAACATGCTTCATGAGCAACATGTCCACAAGCAAACACACGAACAGATTCCTGCTCTGAGACTGTTCGTCCGCATACACCACATACACAGTACCGGGCTTTCACCGGGCGTTTCAATTCAGAAACTTTTAATTGAAGAACTGTGTTATAGTCACCACGGAAGATACTGACAAAATTGGCATAATTTTTGACATCACTTTGTAGAGTTCCCAACACTTTGTTCACAATTCCACTGAGATCCTTAACAGTACTATTGGCATTGCGCTCTAACACACATCCAAGTAAAACAGAAACAGGAATAATACCCTGGAGAACTTCTAAGATATGTTGTAACTCTGAACCACACACTTCTTCACATAACTCCAGTCCCGCGATTACCTTCCGATTCCCGTTCAACTCGATTTTCATTGTGAGTGTGCGTCGAATTGCTGATACAACACTAATAACGCTGAAAAGAAGTGTTCTCCATGCTGAAGCCAGATATGTGGCTTCGATATCTGCAAATGTACAAGAACGAGTAACTGAATTAAAGAGAATTCCAAAAATACGGGAAATATTCGCCAATTCTCGCATATTGACAAATACACGCTATCTCTTATCCAATTCTCAATCACTTACTTCTAAATCCTGAACACTAAACACATTTCGCAAATCAGAAATAATCCGTTCACATACACGTCCATACTCCTCATTCACATGTTGCATTGCACTCTCATCATTTCCCACTCGGATTTGAAGCAAACATGAACTTTCCAGATCATTCTCGGTCAACTTCGAAAGTAATTCTCTCGCCAGTTCTTCTGAACTACGGATCATTAACCATCTCATCTCCATACATCGTATTTGACTGCAAAAACTCCCCCAAACGACTCCTATCCCATTCCATCAAACTTCGAGCAAATTGTGATAAAACTGCGGGAGTAATCGATGTGTGTGAATTCACCTGAACTGCCTCTAAGAGACTGGTTCCGATGGCTAGAGAAGGTATTGTGCTTGGAAGCAAGAAGCGACGCAGATACATGTAAGATGCCTTCTCCTCCAGATGAGCCAATACTTTTTGATGATCCCCATTACAAACAATTAACAAATAATAGGGACTCTTTTGGTCATTCCAGAATAAAAGCAGATTAAAGAAAGGAGCAATCTGCTCCGCTAATTGATCCATATTCCCGTTACTCTCAGCTACAGTTCGGATAATCTACATATCATTCCCACGGGAATTCTTACTCTTGACAAATACACCTCACATTCTTTCCAGGCCTGCATCTGGTCACTACTTCGTGCCACACGTACCAACATACTGATTACCTCAGACACCGCATTCGCCGTTTCCAGAATTCGTACACATTCCTGCAAACAACCCAAATCAAGCAGGAAGTGCAAAACTTGGGATCGCAACGATTCAGTTAGTGGATAGTTCTCAAGAACACCTAAGAGCTTCTCTCTACGAATACACTCACTGTGCTCATGAATGAACGAATAGCAATGAAGTTGAGCCTGAGATGTGACTTCAGGCGAATAATGGGATTCCATAAATACGAGCAATAAATACGATGCCAAAAGAAGGTCTGATTCTTGCAGTACTGTTGGATGAGTGATCATCCACACAAGACATCCAGCAATTTGATCACTTGTGATCCGATTCAGTTCTCGATATCCCTCATTCTCAACAGCGACACGAGTTGACTCATCGTCCTCATCTGAATCAGCTGTTGTAGCAACAGCTCCATCAGCAATCACTCGTACTGTCAATGCGTAGAAACAGAGACCCAGAAGGAAGGTGCCATCACTCTTCGTGTATGCACCAATTGGTGACACATCTGTGTCACAAGAAGGTTCACCTGGAAGTGCTCCACAGCGCAGGAAGCGGAAACAGTCACCCTGGTTGGCACAACGACCCAATGTATTGAGTGATGTCCCTGTAAGAGTCGTACCAAACACATTCGCCTGAAGAAGGAAGTAGAAAAAGCCGAGCAGGCCAGCAGCTCCTGCAGAGAGATGACGAGAAGCCTGTTCAGTAGGTGATAGGATCTGAGGATATTGACTGAAATAGTCCTTATTTCGATCCGACTGAAGACAAGTATGAATAACCCCAAGAGGTATGGCATAACAACCCCGCTCTCGAATAGCAAGAGCAGCATAAGCAAGGAACAGTTCCTTCTCTGCCAGAACAGTCAAGGCGGCCGTAAGGTCATCAGTAGCAATACGAGTGAGAGCCTGTTCCAGAGAATACAGTTGAGAAGAATCAGGAACAGAGAGAATCAAAGGTGAGAGAAGAGTATATGGAACCATCGTAATCGCTCCTGTAAGGAGATACGAAGCAAGAACTCGAAGGAATATCTCCATCGTTAGACCATTTGTACCTCGTTCACAAACACTCTGAACAGAACTGTAGAGAAGGTCAGTACGATCAATCTGTGTGAGAGCATCAAAGCATGATCCACAAATGAATTCTGCTGGTAATGATGAATCACATTCAGCAAATCGGACAATTACTGAGGAAAGACGGTTGACAAAGGAATAATACTGAAGTCGGATCTCTCCCTCTACATGTTTCGTATCAGCTCCACTTACCGCATTCAATGAATCATGAAGCGTCCTGGCATAATACGTACCGATTTGAAGAGCATTCAACAGATCCCCGGTATTCACAGCAGCCATAAACCTCTGTTCCATATCACTCTCTCGTAGGACCATCAATCGATCAAAGCACAGAACAGCAATACCATGATTGCAACTTCGGATACAATTTGCATAAAGTCGACCATTCTGATCAATGAGTTCTGATACTCCTTCAGCACCTCGCATAGCTCTACCAAGTCGTAAATTCACATTACCATAAATAAGACGTAACTTCCCTTCTGGTAAGATTGAACGAACCACTTGAGCCTTAATAAGATCTATCAGAATGAAGCCATCTGCCTGTGTGACAATAATGAGATATCGAGAAGACAGGAAAGAACATGAACACACCACGGAAGAGACTTGAAGAGAAATCAGTTGTTTCATGTAATACTTCACATGTCTTGATGCATCTAAGTGAGTCTAATGATCATTCTCTCATTCATACTTCACCTCAATACTCCAACATTCAATCAATGTGTCATCCGTACGAACAAACAGGAAACTGTTGCCTTCACATCGTTGCCAACTGCTTGAAGTCACACGCTGAACACTGTTACTCTTCTTGTCATAATAAGGACTCTCTCTAGAAGCAGTGAATGATGTGCGTGGTAAGGAGAAGAGGACAGATACCTGAGTATCATCAACTGAAAGAATCACAGTGGCTTTCTCTGTTGTCAGAGCTACTAGATCCAGACTTGATGAGGATTCAGACCCAGATTCCGTGACTTCAGGTCGAATTGCAATTGAGAATGAAACATGTGAAAGATCATGAATCTGACCATACTGAGAGCTATTGAGAATTCGAGTTGATGTCACGGTGACCGCAAATAGCTTCCTTGAGAATGATGAAATAACGACGTTACCGTCATAGTCAACAGAAAGGAGATTCCCACTACTCAAATAACGAACAAACAAGACAGCTATGTTGTGAACAGAGGAAATGGACTTGACAGATGCTCGCTTCTCCAATGAGATTATTTCAACAATGCCTGAACTGTAACCAGCAGCACAGTACTGACCACTCAAATCCATACTCAATGACAGTACACTCTCCAGTTCATCACTGTTATCAGGACTACCAATCATAAAAGGAGAGGGGTCTTCAGGGGTGGGGGAAGAATTGGAATGTAGTGGGTAACACATAAGTTGTGACTTACTCATACCAACAATAACCAGATCATCTGAAATACACAACGCATTGGGAAGACCCTTCCCTGAAGTCTTGTATGTCCTCATATTCTCCTGAAGGAAAGCATGACTATCCTCATGAATGGTTAGGAACATGTCCATCACAACAGAATCATTTTTGGGAACAGGAGATTGATATGATTTAATTACATTTAACGTAATCGAACTCTCAACTTGGGGCTCAGGAATGGAAGGAGATTGTTCCTTCTTGTACTGAAGAGCCGTCTGTAACGTCCATTTTGACGGAATTACCGGTCTATTGCTGAAAAGATCATAGTATTGAGAGAAACGCTCCATATAAGGATGATTGATACTAATCTCAGGGGGATTGAAATCTTTGTATTCAACAGTACCAATCTCAATAGGTTCAAAGTCTGAATTATTGAAATTGTAATCCGATAAGGAAAACGAAGGCTCTGGACGACGATTTTCAGATAACAGCTTCTTCAAGTAAAATACATCTTTGTAATCGTTGTAATTCAACTCAATAGTTTTAGCACGAGCTACTACACCTTCTTTCTTTATAGGATCCTTGAAACCATGAATTCCATCTTCTTCGATATCTCGTTTCGATGCAGCCATCCATGTAGAAGCACGTCGATTACGTCTAGAACGCAAGTTCTTCTCATACTGGTCAGGGAAAAGAAACCTAAAAATAAACAACTCAACTTGTCGTTACTCGATTTCTACCTCCTCTTCTTCCAGAAGATCGTTGATGTCATAAAGGGAAAGGTCGATATCCGAGTCAAACTGTTGATCTGACTCATTGATGATTTTTAACACTTCTTCATTCATATCCAGTGGATCTGAAGAGAATTGATGATGAAAAACACATCATGTAAATACCGCGATTCTACACCTATTTTGTGCGACAGACTGTGGTTATATCTGATCATCCAAAGACAGGGATCCCCCAATTACATATTGCAACAAACAAATGAATAAAGGAACTTAAGAAAGAATCGTTTCATCACGAAGATACTCTCCGACATCTGACTGGTGCAATACGACAATACTCTACTCATGATCAACACAGCACGACCCCACAGCCGCATCTAGAGATCGGATCTCTTCTGTCGATTTTGCAGTTACACCAAATCCCAAAGCCACATTATTCATATTGTAGACAATCACACCACCATATTGAGGAACACTCTCTGAAATACGTGCCAAACCTAGAAATCACCAGACTAGTTCGATCTAACCTCCTTTTGTAATGTGATTACCATACAAAAAGGTCATTTCAGCACTTGGTTTCACCCACACCTTGTACTATAATTCATCACTAAATAGAACAACTCACTTGTGCATATTTAGCCAGATAATCCAGAGCCGTGATATGAAGTCGGAACTTGTGATTCTTGTTGAAACGGCCAAACTTAGTTCCAATGCTTATTAAATTATCTCTACTAAAGTTGCCAGCAATACGCAACAGTTTTTCGCTTTCAGTAAGCCAAATACACAAAGAACAAACCTGAGGTAGTATACACGATCCTTATGCAATCGAAAGCAATGAGGATCATCTGTACGAGTGATTAGTTGCTCTACATTAGGTCCAAGGCTATAAGAGTAAGATTACACTCCAACTCATACTATTTCGTAAGCTTCTCAAAGAACACCTTTGTCTCTTCTTCTGTGAGAGGTCTCATGGAAAGCAAAGTATTGAGTAGAACAAATTGAGTCTAGCAATGAGAATAATAGCAACAAACAAGAAGTAATCACATAAGTGTGATGTACAATTTAGTATTTCCCTTAGCCTGCAAGCGCATTTCCCTAGGAACAAACGAAAAAGGTAGGGAATGTCCCTATTCCTTCACAAAATTAATGGGATCAATATTATACATAGTTTGTGACAACTTAGTTAGCGACACATAGATCCTCTTATTCCGAATGAAATACAATGTAATTCGTCATACACACTTCTGTATCCTGATTTCCAACTTCATTTTCGTTAGACATAAACAATACTAATAATCACCAAGACATACGGAATTGATATGGAACAATGGATATTCAAAAGAAACAAAAAGGATTTAACAACTAGCTGAAGATATCATCTTCACTATCCACAAAGATCACTTGATCATCTTCAGTCAGAATAGAATGAACAGATGAAAAGCTTACACTCTTTCTTACCGCTGAGGGTTGACGCATCAGAATCGGAACTGGAGAATCTTTCTCTCCTGATTTTGTAGGTGATACTACAATTTTAACTCCGTCTTCTGTTGTAGTTTCTGCCTCCTTGCTGTCATTACTCTCTTCTACTTCTTCTGTAATATATTCGTATTCCACTTCCTCATCACTCCCATTTTTGGAACTAGTTTCCTCATCGGAGTCGGTTACTTCCACAACTTCATAAACGACTTCATATTCTACATTATCTGATTCATTTTTTACTATCAACTAATATACCAGAAAGAAAAGCAAACCAGACGGAGATCGGCTCATCTCCAACTACCTCAGATATTAACACACAAACAAAAAGAGAAGTCTGCCAAAAACAAAATTCAACGTGTGAGTAAAAAAAACACACCAAAACTGTTCATCACTCATCCGTCTCAAACCCAATATCCCCATGAATATAAATACCCACACGATCTTCCTTAGCGTCAGCTTCATACTTCCGCATACTCTGTAAGATAGAAGAATAGGATGCCAATCGAACACCTGCATTCTTCTGAATTCTGGCCCATCCCTCTGCTAGCATCATTTCGTTAATACTAATCTTTTGGTCGTCTTCACGGTAGAGGAACAGTACCAGTCTGTTCTCACTATCTCTCAGCACAACCTGAGCACGATAGAATTCCGTATCAGCCAAGTCGTCAAGACAGTCACGACTCAATTTTCCCCACTCACCTGTTGTAGGAGCTTCAATACCAGCCAAACGGCAGGCACGCGCAAGTGCAGGAATCTGTTGAATCGACTCAGAGAGATCATGAAGTTGATTCGATGAAACTGTAAGTGTAACGCCTGTGTCCATACAATACACAGAACAGGATCCTCCTTTGGAGCTGATCAGACGTCTATTCATCATTTCGATTGAAATCAGATTACACTCGAACCCATCGTCGTCCTGCCTCACTTCCAATCAGACATGCATACACGCCACCCTTCACTGGTGCTACAACAGCAAGATTGTTCTATCATTAAAGGATCCCCTCAATCGCTACAGGAATAGGTAGTGTTTTCAATGCAGCATCCACAGTACTCAACGCATCATGATCTGTACCAGCAACAGCATAAAAAGTATCACCACTCACAACTGAAGTGATAGCCAGATTCATTTCACCTGTCACCACTAACTCCTTAGGCTAATCATGATTCTCATCATCCATACCGACCTTCTTCACTTCTACGTAGTTCTTCCAATATCCCTTCTTGTTCTGTTTCGCAGTCTCCTCTGCTTCTTCCATGAGTTCAGCCTGACGACAGAAATCGATCGAAGTCTCGTTAATAAACACAACACCCTCACGTAGCAACTCCAATCCAATTGACTCCTTCTTATTCCCCATATACAAATCACCAATGAAGCTACCTCCTTTGTCCACATTCACAATTTCAACAGTCACATCACGTTGCAGGAAATGAAGTTTGGCATACATCAAGGACTCATCACCAAATGATTCACCCTTCCCTCGACTTGAAGAGAGAGGAGCCTTTACACCTTGTAAGTTGAATGAGAATTGACAGTTCTCTTCAGGAATATGTACCAGGTAATGACTAGCAGAGAACACATATTCAATAAAACCATGATACCGTGATTTCTGTTTAAGGAAATGAAGATTCGTTTTTGCTTTGGCTGGTGTCTCACTGAAATCAACACGATGACGTATTGAGGGTTTCTTCTGATTAAACAAGCCCACTCTCGCCTGTTTCGCCTGATTCTCTGCTAACAAGAGTTGATCATAGTTTGAAGCTCTGGCTTCATCATCACGATGCCTCACCACAGACACTAGTCCAGCACTTACCAGTTCCTCTGCCAGATTCATTCCATTCATCAGCTCCACTGTACAGTACGTAAACGTTTGTTCTTCTGTTCCTACCAGACTCGTTCGCTCATATTCGACCACAATTTTCACCTTCTTACCAATTGCCAGATGAATCAGTTTCTCTTTCGCTTCCTGTGCCCATGCCTCATCAGCCACATTCTTCTTCAAATTTCCTAACTTCGGAGCACGAACACTTGCTAAATTCACACGACGTTGAGAAGAAGGTACCAATGGATCCTTTCCGTCTAGCAAAATGATCAGTGTATCACCGCTCATCACCTGCAACACTTGACCCTGAATGGCAGCGTATGTCGTGTTCACTGCCTTCTACTAATCACTACTCATCATCACTTCTACCCAGTCCTTCCATAAGCGCAAATGCTGTTTCTTTGCTTCTAACTCGGCTCCACGCAAAATCGACACTTCTTCAACGGGAAGGAAATTTAGAGACCAGTCAACCACACGTGCCAAACCAGCTCCCAAGAGCTCCTTAGCAAGGGATCCACTGGGGTGTTCCACACGACCGAAGAAATTCTAGAGGTGAGACGACAACTGCGGGAATACATTAAATTTGTCCATGCCATCAATAATAATAACCACGGAACGATTCAGTAATCGGAGTTCAGAGAAACACCGAGATTCCGCAGCAAAAGCATCATATGTGGCTTTACCATCAGCTGAATAAGCAATTCGGGGAGCTTGTAAACCTGCAAGACGAAGCGAGATCATCTCTCCCGTCTCGAGAAGATACAGCTTAAGTGTACTTCCGTCACGAACTTGCTCCACAATAGCAGCCATTGGCATCCCTTTGTTGGCTTGGAAGAAAGATTCGGGATCATCTAGTGTCCAACTCACATGACGGAGTGTTTTCGTTGGACTCCAAATACCTCTGTGGTTATCACGTGCCTCTGCTTGTAGTTCCAGCAACTCCTCGTACAATTCGCGACTTCCCTTTTCATCGCGCTCTGAACGAACGGAAACATATCCACTGGAAACCATATCTCGGAGGACATCCTTGTCCTTCAGTTCGATTGTTCCAAACGTACGGCTGATCACATCCACCTTGTACAACACTTTGAATTTGACAACCTGTCCAATTATCATTTTACGCAGATATTCTCTTGATTCCCATCCAAAGTACTCTTCAACTCCCTCGGCTGTTCTGGCTACACGAGGAGCTTGACAATACGCCAATGATAACTGCATTTCTGGAGCTACTCCCTTCTAGCAACTCAATGGCATGATCCACTTCCTACAGCAACAGAGCCCATTAACAAAACAGTATCTCCGGACAAAACTGATTTAACAATAGCATAACCTGTATGTAAAAGAGAGAATGGGACATACCTTGCATGATAGAATCTCGTAATAAAGAATAATGACAACCGAAGGACAGAAATCGACTCGATTTTGGTTTGAATGACAGGAAATGGAGATATTTCCTCTATCTTAGGTATTATAGACAACAAACAATACGTCACAACAAAACAGTAGGGCCTTCCACAGTCAAGTTTTCATATACTTTCCTTGACAACTGTCGTTGTCGTGAATTCCCTCCGAACTTGTCCTATCAATCATACAAAACAGCAGCTAAATACTGAAAGCAAATCCCTTTTCGACTCTTCATCTTTGCAAGAGGCATATGCATGAAGCAACGAAGAGAGTGTCGGATAATGTCGAACAATCTCCCCTGCTTTTACTGCGCTAATTCCTGGAATGCATTGGAGAAACCGATTCCAGATGACTGTCGGAGAGGTCGAGTTCCCAGTATCCTGATTGGCAATCCGAATGCGATTCATTACACCTAATTCGCTCAATGGCTGTCTATATAAGACAAATCCCAAAAATCGTACTGATAAGGGCCTTCTCGAATAGCACAGAGAATCTTCATCACCCAACCAACAACTGCCGCATTGCATTCACACGGAATACAATCAATAGCACAATCACTATCAGTTAGCCTTAAAACTAACCACTACAATCGTAATCGAATGTATAGTTCCGTTAGAAAGTCACGAGTGAAAGATTGAATAGATTCCTATTCATGAATCTGCTGGGATTCACCAACACGTCGTTTCCGCTTCTGTTCTGCAATAATTCCCTGCATTTCTGTCAAAAGTAAAATCATTCGTTGTTTCGAAGATTCCAGAATTCTATCTCGGATCTCACGAATACTACTCAAAGCACCATCTAATCCCTGTTCTTTTATCATATTGATGATCACATGACCGTTCATCACCATCATCACACAATCATGAATAGGCACGTATCTCTACATCCCAGTAATCCCTCATTCTTACTCCATCCACTTGGCGCATTGCTATAATCACACCATGAACAGGACAACGAATGAATGGTCCAATCACAAACTGTGGTCGGAGTGAGGCCAAAACAGCCTTTCCAACATCATTCTGACCTAACTTCTCCTCCAGAGCCACCAGAAGAGTTCGATTACGCTAGATGTCAATGCAATGAAGAAATTTCACCTTATGAGAGCGAGTGTTGTGAGGTCTAGTAGACTGAGAGAGGGGCACGTTGTCTCCATTATCTGATTCAGGCGAACTCCAGGGTAATTCATCCTGCTGACTCTCTCTCACCTCAGGCGGTGAGTCAGGGGTTGGAACGAAATTCTGAGGATTCTCACATTCATTAGAGTCAGATGACTGACTGAAAAGTGTACGTTCCCATGTCTCTGATCGCTTGGCTGCTGACTCCTGCACATCTCCTGTAGACGGTCGCTTGGACAACACAATGTTACTGTGATTCTCCCATACTGGTTGAGAGTGAAGAGGAGTGTTCTGAGAGCAAGAAAGGACATAATTGGCAATCATTGCATCCTCCTCACTACTCTGACTGCAATAAGGAGAGTCATTCTGACTATGCCCTACACTCACAATCACATCACTCGAATCAGAAGACACTTCTAATATTGATGGATATGCTGTCTCTTGCTGTGATCTGTGATCATTGGAAAGAGGCGATTCACATCTCTGCTCAGTGTCTGAATCTTCAATCGAGATACAAACCGAATCTGCGTCCGAAGTATCAGCCACAGGCGATCCTCCTCTGACCAATGATTCACTCTCGGAGCAAATATTAGGACTTCGAGAAGTTTCCTGGATGCTGCGAGGCGACTCATTTACCTCGAACACACTCTTCTCCTTACTGTTCTTCTCAGTTTGGGGACACAAAACAGAAACATCACAAGAACTCATTGGTATTTCATCCTGAAGGAGAGACACGGCGGGAGAGGGATTATTCAAGCAAGGAGGAGAAATTTGCTTTTCACAATCATCTAAGAACGTGCAAACCATCCTAGTCGCTGTTTCATCATCCTCTTTCCGAATACCAATCAGATCAAACATCGTCCCAGAATAGTCTTCAGAGCGATTTCCAACTTCTAAATTCGGTTTCTCCTCTTCATTTGGATGATCATCACTTTTAACATCTACAGAACTCTCTTCAAATAATACAGAGGAGTGCTCCTGCTCTACCTTCTTAATATATCGAGATAAAAATGAATCCTCCACGATAGTCACTGAATTCCCCAACTACATATTGCAATCCATTTGAAACATACAGAAGAAGAAGAGCCATCACTATCAGAAGATAAGATTTCAATGATGTTGTCAGACTCCATCATCTCTCCAGTGAATCAGAATTGGACTGTAGCACAACGAATCAATTCTAAAATCAGGAAATCTCTTCTCACTTTTGGGTTATCGAGAATCAATGAATTCTGCAATTCCACAAAACAGATCGGAAGTTTCATCATATGGACTTTTGGGAACGATTAATCGCTGGATAGTTGAATTCGGTTTGCTTTGACATTCACTTCGACTTCTTGAATCGTTGTGCTGCAGAATGAACCCTACATATACGAGTAATGTTGTGGATGAGAACCGATTTGTAGATCTGCTACGAACTCTGTACTCTAAGAACCTGAATTTCAAAGTGAAAATGGGTCTAGAGAATATGATACTGTTTAATCAGAAACTGGGGAATCCTGCGAACCAAATTACTACAATTCATGTCACAGGAACCAATGGAAAAGGATCGGTTGTCTACAAAATTGCGAAGGCACTTCAGGCTTCTGGATACAAGACGGGAATGTATGTTTCGCCACATATTTCCAGTTTCCGTGAAAGAATCACAATCAATGGAGAAATGATCTCAGAGGAAGATGTGGTGAAAAACCTCCAACTCATCAACGAGATTGAGCCGACACTTCCTACTTCGTTGAGTTTTTTTGAGAGTGTGACTGGAATGGCATTCAACTATTTCAGAGAAAAGCAAGTGGATGTAGCTGTTATCGAAGTTGGTCTAGGAGGCCGCTTAGACTCTACGAACATCATCACTCCCGAACTGAGTGTGATTACATCCATTGGACTCGATCACCAGGGCATTTTGGGAAACACCATTACTGACATCGCTCGCGAGAAGGCTGGCATTATTAAGGATAACAAGCCTGTGGTTGTAGGCCCAAACTGTCCTCACCAACAGATCTACAACATCGCAGGCAGTCATCATTCGCCCTATGTTCCTGTGATGGTTCCTAACTATCAGGAAGAGACCTATGATGCAATAAACACGGCAATCGCATGTCAGGCACTTCGTACTCTGAATGAGTATTCCCACGGAAAATTCCATGTTCCTGAAGATGTGATTCTCTCGGCAACCAAGGAACGTCCGATATGCCGTTTTGAAGAATTCACTCTTCCAAACAGCCGTGGAGAGCAGGTGAAAGTGATTCTGGATGTATGTCACAATCAACCTGGATTCCACGCAATGTATGCAACAATGAAGAAATTGTACGGAGATCGAACGATTCGAGTAAGAAAGATGTGAGATTGACATTTAGATGATTTGTGGATTCTGTGCAGATAAGAACGTATCCGATTGTTTGAATGTGATTTTACAGCATACAACAGTGGATAAGATGCGTTTGATAAACAGCAGCCACCCTCGAGCAATGAAATGTGAATGTCTTCGAGATGCTCTCCATCGTTGCAATGATGCTCTGGGAAGGCAATGGAATGACGGTTACAGTGGATAAATGGACTTATACATAGAGAGAGATGGAGTTGCTGATACTATTCCGAACAATCTTCATCGAGTTTTAGATGAATGTGGTCCGAAGGACATTCTGTTAATTTGTGGTTCATTGTATATCATGAATGAAGTCCGTTATGCTATGGGAATTCGAGAACCCCAAGATGTCATTTACGATTATCATTGTCGAGATCATGGGCCGGAGTCGGTGGCTGCTGGAAAAGCTCAGTATCTTTATCCACATGAGAAACCAGTTGAATGGAATTAAGTTGTTTGTTACTCAGTCATTTCATTCTTTTTCAAATGCAAGAATGAGGTGGGTCGAATCAACTAAGACTGGTTCATCTGTTTATTTCTTTTGTATCCTATTGTTCCTTCTTTTTAACTATTGCATCAGAGAAACACCGTAACCATTTTCCTCTTGCACTAGCGTCTAGAGAAGTGAAATGTATACTATCTTACAGCTCATCAACGCATATTTCGTCCTTCTCGAAGAAGGAGAGTAATATGTCCTGGTTCAAACATAATTCAGTAGATGCTTATTCTTATAGTTTTGTAGAGAAGCATTATTCTCCAATGAGTGTGTGACAGTTTAATTCATGACCTCTAGATATAAGTACTTTATTAAAGAATAGTGTAGTTAAGGAGTATGTTCCAGTTTACAGTAAGTCTCTGAAAGAAGTGGACATGGACCTTGCTTCCTCGTTAAAGAAATCTACTTCATACTTACGCTATTGGTGGAACTGCTTAATTCAGTGGCTAGGTTTAGATCCCAAGGGTGGTTACATGCTGGGTACAGAAACTAAGTGTACTCATTTTCATTTGCCTTTGAAAGTGTAGATAATGATTCCTCTTCATATCATGTTTTTACTCCCGAAGAATTGGATATTTCAAATCCGATGATGATGGGTCAGTATCCTGCAGAATTACCTGTTTACATCAATATGTTACCGAATATGACAGACGAATCCTGTATGGTTGATGTAGCAAACATTCTTCCAGGTCCTCTTTCTCCTCGTAAAGCATGGCCCAAAAGTTCAAATTGGACTGATAAGACATTTCAAGAGCGAAATAAACTTGTCGATGCTGAAATGTTGGCTCAAGAGAAATGGATTCGTTCTACCAAGGAATTTGACAAAATGCGGAGTGTGGTGATGGAAGAGGATAATGCAATGTATCCCTCAGACCATTTTGATTATGGCTATACGCGCAATGTGTATCTACACATTCGCAATCTTGAATCGATGGTGGTGGATACCTTGTATCAACGTATGCAACAGTCACCCTGTTTTAAGTCCATTGACGACAAATATATTCGAATGAATGAGGAATTGCTTCCAACGCAAACGGAGCGATTGGAAAAGATTCGAGCAGAAATCTATGCTTCGCGACGAAAGAACAGAGCGAGATACAAAAACCTGGTTGTGACAGATGAAGAAGTGAATTCGGAATTGACTCGAAGGGAAGAGGAGGCACGAAAACAGAAAATGTTGGCATTTCGAAGTGTGAAATACTATTCCGATACAAACCAATCATATTGTGACATGTGTAATCTGCGATGGCCCAAACCAGGGAAAGCCTCCTCACTGCCAGAACACTTCAAAATTCGTAAGTGGATTGGGAATAAAGAAGTTAAGGATATTTCAACCAATACGAATCGTAATTCAAATTTTGGCGGGTAATCATTAGCACGATATGCATCATCCAGAGCTTCATTCGATGTCACAGGCATTGCCGCAGCTACATGGAATCGACTCTTCTCCTTACGTCAAATACTCTATCGTTGGCATGGGTAGATGACAGAAATAGGTCTGATTTTGTAGCAAACTGGTTGTGGTTTTTTTATGTAATGATTCAAGTGAATTGGAGATCGTTACACTGTTACAGAAACGGTATTTGCCCACGAGATTAACCATTCTTCTGTATGTTGTCGATAGGATGCATCCTCATTATTCTCATTTTCCCGTGAATTTTTTACGTAATCTTGCGATTCGAAATATTCGAACTACGCATTTTTTGGTGTTGGATATGGATCTCCGTATGACCAGTAATCAAATCATCATGATAATTATACCTAGCAAACACCTATGAAGAAATACGCTCTCTTCCTTCGTATGTTACAGATAGTAACAAAACCGCGGTTATTCTACCAATCTTCTTTTTCAATCATACTACAATTCTTCGTTCATGTCACACAATTGAGTCTTGTGCTGCACTGTAATGCTTTGTATTGAATGTGAACAATAGAACTGCTTGGTATCAACCAGAGAACAAGGCAGAGTTGATAGCATGCATGCACAGTTTGAACTGTTTCAGTAACAAACGATTGGTTCGAACCCATGTGAGTGATATAATGAAGAGAGTGATCATTAGATGTACGTGATGCCTGAGTGGTATGTAACAGATCAAACATCCCATTTCTCTCGAATACGTTGCTTCATTACAAACTTCATGGAACCATATGTGATGGTTCGATACAATGCTGATACACCTCTCTTTGTAGAAGAATTTGTGGATTACGGATACAACAAAGTCGAGTACTTTGAGAATCTGCGACAAGCTGGTTATCAGTTCTTCATTCTGAATCATGTGTTTGCTACTGATTTTCCTCATCCTGAGTATGAATGATTGAAGTGAATGACCCATAGTTCGACATTCCGAATCTCATATCATAATGCATTGCATGGATCAAAAATAGCTGATAGAACAATGAAAGACGTTTATAACAAGGTTCAGAGGTATTATAATCGGCGGTATGAAAGGAATGACCGTTTCCCAGTATGTTATAGTCGACGGCCCTCTTATTATGAACAATTGTGATATGTTTGTTAGAATAGAATGATTCGTATGATCAAATATCCGTTTACACAATACTATCAACTTGTTTCAAACAAACAGTTCAAACATATCGGATCCATACATAGATTGTAGAGACTATCATGGTGATCATCATACAGGTAAAACCGAATTTGAAGAATTGACCAAAACTGACTGGATGACCATTTGTTGCACAAATACCAGCCGTTACCAGATTCGCTCCTGCACCTACTAAGGTTCCATTACCACCAAAACAAGCACCAAAAGCAAGTGCCCAAGCTAACGTATAGATGTCCATTCTTTGACTCAATTCAGGGTGTTCACCTAGAATGCGAATAACTGGTATCATGGTAGCTGTGAATGCAATGTTATCTAAAATCGACGATGCCAAACCTGATACCCATAGAATCAACATATGAGCCAATAAGGATTGATACTTAGGAGGTGAACTCATAATTAGTGTTGAAACTCCATTTCCAATAGCTCGAATAACACCTAACTCATTCACTCCTTCAATCATGATAAAAAGACCAGCAAAGAAGACTAAGGTTTCCCACTCCAACAATTCAAATGTTGTATGCAAGTCTTCATTTGTTCCTAAGAACAGACAAGCAAATGCGCCTGCAATAGCAATGTACGCAGTATCGATATGATGGAATGAGTGTAAGAAAAACAGGATGATGACGGTGATTAGGACACTTCCACATTTCAAGAGAAGTGGTTTATTTTTTATCTGGTATTTCTCCTTCAGTGACTCATCAACCTGAACTCTTGGTTTCAATAAATCTTTTCGATAGTAAAACAGCACGAAGGGATATACAACGATAAGACAGATCAGGACACACGGAGTGGCATGCTTTATGAAGTCAACAAATCCAATATGTTCTTTCAGCATGTTACCAATAATCAAATTTGGGGGATCCCCAATCTGAGTAGCAGTTCCTCCAATGTTTGAATAGATTACTTCAGGTAGTAAGAATGGAATTGGATTTACCTCCATCATTCGAGACAACTCTATTGTAACAGGAGCTATTAGCAGCATTGTGGTCACATTGTCTAAGAATGCTGAACACAAGGCTGTTAACAGACATAGAGAGATGTTGAGGGCCAAAATATGACCTTTGGTGAGGGTTAACATCTGGACTGCCAAAAACTCGAACATTCCCGTGGTTGATAACATTTGAATCATGATCATCATACCAAAGAGAAGACACAACGTACTTTCATCCATCCAACTGATAACAGTTGATAGAGAAGGAGCATCATGAACAAAACTGATGAGAAGGAGAGTTAAGAATGCTCCGATGAATGCAACCACTGCACGATTTATCACCTCAAGAAGGAGAAGCACATATACTCCAACAAGAATGATACTACCCAGCAGAATACGATATCGACCAATAGGATTCATTGGATCAGCATACAACACGAAACTCACTGGAGCGGTACTATTTGTAGTTACTTTCATAAACAAGGCACTCTCTCCTGCTGGTTTCAACTCCGAAGCCACATCGATTTCCTGAAGAGACTCCGTCTCAGTCTCAGCAGCAGAGATAATGTCTGTTAGTGTGCCATGAGGAATCTCCTCTTCACCAATTCGTTCAAATAACTGTAATTTCAAGGTATAGGGCTCCGGACTAGCTTGAATGGCTGTACGTACTTCATACAATCCCCGCGGGGAATCTGGTAAACTAAAGATAATCCTAAATCACGGGAATTACGCATAGTATGCAGGTTCAGCACTAGTGATAGCTTTGAGTCCTCCAAAAATAGACATTGAGTAACCAAGCATGGGAACTACGTGCTTGCCATCATCATATGGTACGAAATGATGGGCCAACAATAGTACTAACACTGCAATACAACAAGCAATGGTGATACCTCCCACGATCCAGTCTCGTACTGTCAAATGACTGATGTAAAGAGATGGCTTCTCCTTCTCCAGTTCTTCCACTGTTGGCTCTTTCTGTAATGCTTCTGTCTTCAACACATTGTCATGCTCATTCAAGACTCTCTGACGTCTGCGCAACTGGTGATTGGTTCTCTGGAATGTCGTGTTTGGCATGAATACTGTGATCGTTTGTTGATCCTTCTTTCCACAGCAGCCATGTGTCTGACCCATAACATTCCGACGTTGGAATGGATTAGCAGCGTAAGGATCAGGTGGTGGAAGCATGGTACATCGAGTCATAAAATTATCCATCAACTTTAAGAAGAGACGATCTGTGTTGATCTTACGAGCAGCACTACTAAACCAGTTCTGAGACATCATTAACGAGAAGGCACGACCCATTTCATGAAGCCTACAAATGATCCCATTCCAATAGAAGTACTGAGCTGTTGAAGTACAAGTCTTCGAACCCAATACAAATAAGAAATACCGAATGAGAAGAGGTGACTGTTCTTGAACCACAATAGGACTCTTCAAACGAACCATAGCAATGATTGGCTTTGTTAAAAAGGAGAGTTTCGCAACATACACCTTACAACCCTCTCTCTGTTCACCTTCTTGGATAAGGGGAAGAGATTCATCCTTCTTTGAGAAGAGTTGAACTAAGGGATCTCGGACTTCTGGAGTTGCGATCTGTCTCATTTCCACATCGTCTAACATTGCATTCACCACATCCGTAAGTGATTCTGCTTCTGTATCCAATAATATCACACCATTTTCCAGTCCACGACGTAGATCTGAGAAAGCTGTTAGTGACACAGCACTTATCCCACCAAAACGAGTGTCTCCTTCTTCAAAGACTTCCTCTTGTCCCTCACAATACCGACCTGTTCCAACCCATTCCTCGTTATCAGTACCAATCTCAGCCATGTCAACAACTAGACCACCAAACTGGTTAATAGATGATGTGTAGTCACGACCATAGAATGAACTCTGTCCCACAGATCCCACACTGTAAGTATGAGAGTGACTCAGTGTATCCGCATAGCTACTGAATGACGAAGATGATAACATGTGAGGTGCCTGTACTGTGACTTCTGATCCATCGGATAGACGCGCAGTTATTACATTGCTACTCACTTTCACCAAGGTTACTGATAACTCAAACGATGCTCCATTAGTCTTCACTCCTACAAGTTTCGAAGCTCCTTGTTCCTTCTGGATTTCAGGAGAGCCTGATGCACCTTCCTGAAAGAGTCCAAAGGCTTCTTGAACTGCTTTCTCTCCCTTCTCTTTCACAAAGGAAGGATCTAATTGTCATATCTTCAAATTTGATCCTACCCACAAGATTCAGAATATTATCACCCATAAATCCTTCCTTGTCTTTCAACAGGAACATTTCCTAAACATTAATTCATCATCCAGTTAACAACGGCAACTAACGAAGTATAATTCAGAATGGTTCCCTTTCCATCGTAACGAATCTCTGCTCGTCGTGTCTGATCATTAGAAACAATCCATTTAGTTACCTTCGTATTCTTTGTCGTCGATCCTAAGTTACCAAATAAATAGTTCAGAGAAGCATGATTTCCATACATTCCATTAGCCGAATAACTTCCATACGTATCGCTACAATAAAGACCATGAATATACAATTACAAATTACCCACAAAACTATCTTCATAGCGACCAGAACTACAGTTTAGAGTCTAGAAATACCAATACACAGAATAAAGTCGTGGGAGACTACCCGTTGTTCCCACTTCCTGGGTAGAGTGCTCAATCATACTATGTTCGAAAAGAAGTAACACACTTACTTTTCAGAAGCCCCTCCATTCTCTGGCTTCGTTGATGAATCGACCATCTCAATACTCATGGTAGAAGAAAAGAATGGCATATGACACTATGACAAAAAAACAAGCGATTTCTGTCATCAAGGTCTGATAGTGTTTTTCCTTTCAAACATCCCAAATCGATTCGTTTAACCATACTAAGGATTATTCTAAGAAATGAACAAAAGCGTGTTTGATACTTAATTCATATTTGCTTTCTATTGATTGAAAATTGACTTGATGATCTTGATTATTCCATTTTAGTCACATTTGTCTTCATCATGGTATTGTCTTTTGTGGTTATTCATTCCTAGAGTTACTACCGTCACGGAGAATTGATTTTTAAGGAATCAAGAAATCATTTCTCACTCCTACCATCATCTCACTCTTTTTCCTTACAAACTGAGGTACGTGTTATCCCATATATAGTAATTTGATTAGAAAGATAACTCAACGATTCTGGATTGTTCGTGTCTTATTATCGGAATGAAGAATCAGGGATCATGGTGTTGTGAAGCCGTTTGTTCACTTTATGATTTACAGCAATCAAATGTCATTCATTTCACCGAACTCAAGGATGGCGTATCTATTCTCTTCCTTATTCACTTTAGATATATTTTAATGAGTACCAAATGCCTCTTTATTCTGTAGCTGATGTCATCATCACCTGGCTTGATGTGGAAGTGGAATCGAGTCTTCAGTTTCATGTCATTCAAGAACTCCTTCAAAGTGTTCGCTTCCAGAAATGTGTTCTTCTTGATTCGTTCCCGTGGAGTCAGCGGGCAGGGTTAAACATCTCTAATATGCAGCTTTTTACAATCTCTTCTTCTAACAACATGCGTTTCTTCCACAATATTCCTCTTTTACCATCACCCAATTACATCACTGGATTCGGCGCAGAACTGTTTACATTTGTAGTTTTAACTCCTTCTATTCACTTGTAGTTGAGAGTTATAGGGAAGGAAGTTCATTTGTTGTGCTGTTGTCCGGAACAAGCATTTTCAGTGGAACCTGTTTTTGCACTCTATCAACAAGTGATCTCTCTTTGTGGAAAGGAATTCAAAGAAGAAGTTTCCACTTACATCCTACGGATTCTAAGGAGGAAAGCTTCTGTAAGTGCCTTCTCGAATGTATACTTGTAAACATGTTTATTCGTTACTAATTATCGGGCAGCTATCCACTACCACAGAACACTTATACCAATGAGGTTCTTGATTTTCCTGTTGACCAACAAAGATTGACAACTGTTTCTGCCCTGATGGAAGCTTAAACCGTCGATCAAAAACCCAATTGGGATCTTCCTATAATTCATCTAACCGACTATCCCAAACCAATCCCAAGCTAGTATCTATGTATATCCACATCTTCTTCCTAGTTGTGACAGATCTGATTATTAGATAATCTTAGTACATACTTTACAGAAAACACATCAGATGTTGATATTACTTGTTTTAATGTTAACAAGTCACGAGAAGTCAGAAATCCATTCTCCTTCTCACTCTCGTTGCTATTGCTAGATTGACAACTGGAAAAGCAGAATGATATGGACAAATCAATTGATAGAGGAGTTCCACCAATCAGAATGACAACTAGAATTCATCCATTCTTTGATATAATAACATTGTCGAATATTGGAGTCGATAGAATGAATCAACTGTTGTAATTCTAATCGCTGTTTGAAGGAACGTTTTGCCAACTGGACTCTATACTAAAGGAGTTCTTCATCACTTTACTCTCGTGTTGATTTGTATATTTGTTGTAGATTCTGCTCCAGCTCTCTGGGTAGACTATCCATCAAACACACTACATATTCAACAAACCATGGATATTGTTGATCGAGAAATAATATCAAATCTAGGATTGACGCCATTTGCGATCGTAGCATTTGGAAGGAGACTTTCTTTCTATACTAAAAATTCAACTGAGCAAGGTACCGCTGAAACAATCGAACTACAGAACTATCTTCTTCGACTGTCTCCATAAACAATTCTAACAAACAGACAATAGAATCTCTTCAAAGAAGCCATTCTTTTCTTTTCTCATCTTTGTTAGCTCAATGCAGTTTAGAAAATATGTAAAACACTTATCAATGTCAATCACCTTCAGGAAGTCAAAATTGGCATTATCACGATTAAATCGTAATACATACGCGTGCTGAATAGATTCCTTACAGTTACATGTCACTTCAACTGCTTTGCAATATGCTGCCAATTGGAGTGCATAGTACTCATAGACAGATTTACCTGATTTAAAATCGATAATGATTAGATCGCCTTCATGATTCATTCCTATTGCATCGACAAATCCAGAATACTGATATCTACTTGTCAACCGTCCCCCATTCGTACTTTGGATGTTGAACGAATACATCTGTAAAGTAAATATCGATAGAGTGTTGCTTTTTCCACAACCGATAACCAGAAATCAATGCTTTTGTGTTGGGCGTTTCTTTGACGGTTTGACCTGATATCAACTTAGTTAGAATATCATGTACTTCACTTCCAAATAGCCCACTCTTTCGAAGCTCTACAATCACATGAATCCATCACATTTACCTTCAGATGGTGCACTTTCAGCCGCTCGTCGCATAAAATCTAAGTCATCTTTCGAAAACACACGATTTGGCTGTCAATGATTGATTGTTTCGAGTCCTACTTGCTTCTTCTGTGTAAACATGATTTGCTTAGCATACGAATCGAGTACTATTTTCTGCCTCCAACTGGAAAAACCTACAAATCAACAGACTCTACAACTACCCTCTTCCTTCTGAAACAACAGATAATATGGATGTAACTGATGCATAATGCTTTGTAAGCGAATCATCAAGATGAGATCTATTGTTTACTCCTCTTCTATTAAATACTTGAAAGAATTGGATGACTTTGTAATGACTTTTGTTATATCAAGCTTAGTTGCAAGCTTGGACACTGACATCAACAATAGTGTGAAGATAACTGTTCCAGGATGAAGATTGATTACACAATGGAATTACAAAATCAGAGATACTTTTCATAGAGCTGCTTGTTGATTTGATCCATGCTAATCCGAATGTAGCTTATTACCTCTCAGATTATCAGTAGAAATGATTGGAATGATTTTAAAAAATGAATGGAAAGACGATTGTTACATGATAACAAATATAACATCCAAAATAAACTTATGAAATACCTGGAAGTCCTCTGAACCCATCCCGAATCGTTTCTATTAGATAGTTTGCAAACTCTTTACTATTATTTGAGACTGCTTGTGACTGAGCAATATCATGTCCAAGTCCCTTCTCAATAACACGAGCAGTCTTAAGCATATCATCTCCATCTACTGGCATAAACATTACCTTTAAGGAAGGGAACATACGAAGATCTTGATAGATCATTTCCCATACAAAACTGAAACTCTTGTGATGACGTGGATTTTCTTTGCGACTGCATCCTCCATCTGAGTGATTGGGACAATCTCCACACACAAGAATCATATGATTGTAATCTCTATACTTCTTCATCTCCTTAATTGCTCTTTCAAATCCACTTTGCATATCTTCACAGTAACTATTACATCCGCACCCTCCAGTTGCTGTAAATGCAAATAACTTCCTCCTAAGTTGGTTGAAATCTTCAGTAATAAACTCTGAACTGTTGATTGTATCGCCAAAGTCTTTGTACTCAACCACTTGACCAACAATGTGACTTCCCTTGATCTTCCCACTCTTAACTAATCGCCTTTCTTCTTCTTGAAGTGTTTCTAATACGTTCATGATGTTGTTCTTGGTTGCTTCAATGTAACTATGCATAGATCCTGTAGTGTCCATAATAATTGTGACACAGAAATCAATAACCTTTGTCACAAATTCACGTTTCTCAAATGGCCGCTTCTTCATCTTATCAGTTCCAAAATTACTCATATCGATTCCAGACTTTGCATTTTCATCTCTTGCCTTCGCATCTGAGAACTGTTCCACATTACACAACCAAACTGCAGCATTACTTATCCATCGAGCTGTTCCCTCTGAGGTGAACTCCAGGAATAACTTGGAAGCAGCTGTATCAATGATCATTCGACCTCTGGTATCAACTGAGTCATTGTTCCGAACCATAATCGAAGCATTTCCTTCACTCTCCATAGCAAATACTTCGAATCCATTCTCTTCCAATCTCTTCTCATTCAACTTACATAGTGTTGTTCCTTCTGAGATCTCCTTAATACCAAAATCAAGCTTCGATAACTGATCAAAGTCCGTCACATCACCTCCTATTGTAATGAAATGGCCTGCTTTTGGAACAGTCTTCTTTGTCCGTATCATCATATTTCCTCCTTGAATCGATTTCTCCTTATCACCTACAGCTTCAAAGCCATAAAAGCGTTGAAAATAACGATCTGCCTCATACGTATAAGGCATATTCTCAAGGAACCAGAACACACCTCCTCCATTCTCACTGAATGTGTAGACACAATCCAAGAAAGAATCACAGAAGTCCTGTTTTCCACTCTTTCCTTGTGAAGGGAACTCTCCATCTCCAGGAGAACAAGTGATAAATATCACACGAATGTTTCCTCTTCGAAGAATCTCCATTGCAGTCTCATAATCAAAAGCATACAAAATGTTGAATCCCTTTCCAATAGGATTACCACTATGATCCTTACCATGACCCAACTTGATAACTGGGGAAAATGGTTTTATAGGGTCCTTTCCATAACGTAACACATCTTCAGTAATGAACTCATCTTGTATCTTCCCATTTTCATCCTTTTCATCACTTCGACGCAGATACAGAATCACAAACAGAATCGTGTATTCACCAAAACCACCATCTTCACCAAGATCATTGACACTACTGTTGTACTGACCAACCTCCATACTTCCAGATTCAGTTTTATCAAGAATACGGTTCTTACTCAATGCAATCTCATAAGTACTAGCAATTGCCGAGATGTTCTTCACCATATCATCAAAACAAGTAGCATGTTTCATTTCCTTTATCTCAGGAGTGATCTCATGCTCAGGAACTGCATAACAGACTTCTGCTTTGTCTGAAGGATTACTGATATTCATGATTGCTTGATTCAATAGAGCAGGATTTGCAGACCATAACATTGTGGGGAACAAATCTTTGAATCCATTCAAATACTGACCAAGACCTATTCCAATGTATGTCATTTCTACACCATGGACAATGGCTCGAATCTCATTACGAGCTGCTTCAGACACCACACCATTTGTGAGAACAATCATCAGAGAAGAAAATGAACGACAATTACTCGTACAACAGGCATAGCGAATACAATCAGGAAGGGTTGTATTATGACAAGGTGAATGAAGTGTAGAAAGCAGACTCAGGATCACATTGGACTCCCACAAATCACCTGATGGAGACCCTGTACAGATACGAGTTACTGTGGAACCGGCAACCCATATATCGACACATGGTAATTGGAGATTGCTAATATTTCGGAGCAATGATAGAACTGTTAAAAGGGAATGTACTCGATTGATGTAGCTGAAGGCAAGTGATGAACAGTCAATGACAATTGAGGCACAATACGAACGAACCTTATCGGATCCGAGCTTCTTGAATAGTTTTCCATCACCTGCCTTGCTTACAATATACTTGATATAGTTAGCAATGTGAATTGAGGTTCCTGAAGTGCTTGCAACATATCCAGTTGACTTGTTGGGTACAAAGAGATTCGAACTCAAAGCATCAAATAGATTATCGGCTGAGATCAATACATTCAGATCGTTAAGTGTCAAAGAAGTCGACATTGATGGAGTTACCGTCAAATCTGCATCCAGAATCTCCACAAACTTTGCATTCTGTTCACTTGTAATGATACACTGGAATGTTACTGATTTGTTGGAGGAGAATGTTGCTTCTAGATCCTCATCGATCGAATCAACAATTGTAGCTACATTCATTGGTTCAGAACAGTTCACTATGTTCATTGGTTCCTTGGTGAACATGATTCCCTTAAGGATTTCCCAGTTATGTAAGAGATCACTGACCTTATTAATTGCAATGTATCCCTCTCCAAAGTTTGCTTTGAGCTGATTCTCAAGTGACTGTTGATTGCTCTTCAACAAAGCTTCTTCTTCATTCCCTATCACACAGAATAGATACATTTGGTCCTTATGACTATCAAAGACTGCCTTCACTGATGCACAAGAGGATATCAACTGTTCACTCATTCCATCTCCCACAATCACAATAGGATCTTTCTCATTGAACTGTCCTGTCACCATCAATAGGTCTAGAGGTGTTGAAGGAAGCTTTACTATCAATTCTGTATCAAAGATGAAAGAAACCACATCAGTTAGAGACTGATCCTCAATAGGAATGAGTACTCCCTTGTAACGACCACATGATACAAAGAGACGACAATGAATACCAATCTCTTTCATTACTGTCACCAGGATTGATGTGATAATAGAACGTATTCGACTCTTCTTTGTTCTGTGAGTACAATTTGTATCAATAATCACATTTACAGTTGATGATGGCTCCCTTGATAAGGCAGAACTCTCTGACATCAATGCAACCAGTTGAGAACTAGTTGTTAGAATTGGAAGGAGTAACTTCTCTTCAATATCCCTTGTCTTCTTCTTAAATGACTCCTTTGTAAGAGTTGATGCTGTTGCAGTTGGAGTAACGAATCGTTCTTTCAATCGACGATTATTGATCATCTCATACAATTCATCCATCTTCTTCTTCTCCATCATTTTTAAGAAGTTCTTGTAATTTTCACCACGATATCGTTCTTCGTTTTCATCGACCTTTTTGTCATCTTTCTTCTTCTTTTTCTTCTTATCCCTCTTTTTCTCTTCTTCCTGAGATACACCAGTATCAATGATCACTGCATTCACAGCAGCTGACACCTTACTCTTCACATCATCTGAGATTCGATATCCTCCTTTCGAACTATCACTTGCTTCAGTATCCAACATAACTGTTGTCTTTGTTCCACTTACTTCCTTATCGATCACCACATTCTCCTCAATAACTCTATGAGTTATCACTGTTTCTGTATTCCATTGAAGAGATGAACTACCTTGTGTTATCAGACATAACATGGTATAAGTTCGATTTCGGATACAAGGCAACAAATAATGACTTGACTCACAGGCATTGAGAATCAACTGAATCTCTGCTCTTTGTTTCTTGTCTGCTGATAGAATTCCAAGACATAAATTGTTGAGAGCATTCAAGAATACTGACATGGTTTCTGACTTCAATTGTTCTATTAATGCATCAGTATTCGCAGAAACACTCTTTGATATGCTGATAGGATTAGATGAAGACTTGCCACGCTCGAATGGAACAAGAGTATTCTTATTGAATGTAAATAGAGAATGAGGCTTTTCACCATATCTTGTTCCAAAGTTAACATATACACTACGAGTCTTTCCAATTGACTGACTATATCCATACCTAGAGGAAACATGAACTGGGTTTGGACTATCACTGAACCAGACATCTAGACTATCATGTGGAGGATACAGATAATAGTAATAGTTAAAACAAGGTTCTGAGGTACGAACATACTCAAGACGTTTCACTGTGAATACAACGAATATCGATTTCACCAATACAGGTTCCTTATTAGTATCAATCATCACTTCAGCCTTCAACTCAACAATCTTCTTTCCCTCCTCTGTTGTATTCAATATTAATGATACTCGTGTAGTATCAGCAATAACATCCACAGAAGGATCTTTGCTTGTTACAACTAACTGCAATGAATCATGTGTTTTGATTATAGGTATGCTTATTTGCTTACCATCCACACCAATATAACGTGTTGGCAAATAGAATGTATCCTTCTTAGGAAGACAAAGTGAGACTTCATTTTCATCCATAATCATCAGAATAACATCATTCAATTCCGTAGTCTGAGCAACAAATTCTTTTGAACTGCTTGTGATATCTGGGAAGAAGTATTGAGAAGCACTGGAACTACTCTGAACTAGATTCCTCCTTTCATCCTCCTTGGTTTTCAGTTGTGTTTCCAACTCTCCTACTACCTGATTCTTCTTGATCTTCTTATCTAGTAGCTGATTATACGCATACACATCATTAGAAGAACTGGAATCATAATATGCCATTCTAGCATTATTGTCACGAGGAATACTCACATACTGATCACACCGTCTTGCATTTCCTTTTACAGAATAATCAAGAACATATAGATCCACAATCTGACTTGCTGATGTGATCTCAGAACATAACAAATTAATATGGCTATGCATTGAATAGAATGAAGGACATTCATTCTGACTTAATGACACTATAGAACTTGACCAAGAACCAGTATGACGATGAGAAAGCCCATATACATAGAAGTCTTCAGGACGACCTTGTACGTTGTAAGCAAAACCATTATAGTCTCGTAGTTTCAACATTGTTAAGAAGAGAACAAGACTGAGATATATGTTACCATCATAGTAAATCGAATTATAGTAACCATAACTATAGCTTCTACTTGATTTCTTTGCTGATGATAGTATAGACATAGTATTCTGATAATATCGAAGTTCAAACTCCACTTTATCCTTTGTCTCAACATACCATTTCCATGGAGCCAGAGGAAGTACCACCATCAGATGGTGCTGTGTTAGGGATTCTGGAAGAAATCCATCCTTAGTTATCACATAATCAATTCTATTCAGTAAGAATTCTAATCCTTCTGGAGGACTTAACGTCAGTTTTAGAGTACCATTCTTCTTTGACAAAAACTTGGCATCCTTGGGAACTAGAACAATTTGGAAAGCAAAAGGAGAATAATCACTTCGTAGAGATGGTATTCGTGGACTAAAGGAAAATTGATTCTTCGTGGGAGTTGACCAGTATGGTTGAAACATACCCTGATTCAGTTGATTGAATGCTAACAGATATGCATACACACGAATCGCTGTATCATTACGAATTAAATCATCAGAAGTCTTCCCAAAGTGTTGTCTGTTATAGTCATCAGCAATTCTTGTATACTTATCAATGATATCAG
>JABLTK010136411.1_pt1 | contig 52408 bp, 74 predicted proteins | sample 7160131 | NCBI WGS metagenome assembly JABLTK01 (sample SAMN14651221, study PRJNA627086) | human gut metagenome | isolation source: feces | host: Homo sapiens | reverse complement strand
TTGAGGAACATAACCTAAATGGCGTAAGTATTATCTTCAGCAAGATTGGATCCGGATTCACGAAAAAAAGAGGGATCACAAATTGGGTCGGGACCCTAATTCCACAAACGTATACAGACTCCCTGTATAGCGACTCAATAATTGGATTAATCACATTATTCCCTTAATGAGCGAGATAGATTATTTCTCAAAGCCATTTTTTGAGAATGCATCAAATGGCCTTCTGAACTATCTATTCCAGGACGATGGTGTCTCTTCGGACATTCCCATGTATGACCCGTATCAAACAAGTGCACTATCATTTGATGGGGACTATTACACGGATGCATCGAGTGTAAGTACACAGAGAACTGGAGAATTGTTACCTGCAGCTTGTATTTATTTTTGGCATTGGAATTGATTGTAGTTGCTCCAATTTATTCCTGTGGAATAAGTTATAAGAATGAACCTGAGTATCAACCGTTGTTGCTTTGTTTTTTCTTTTTACATGTAGTCTTTCAACAAGTGATTATGAGCTGCCTGATATTTTATCTCAAAACGCAATTGCAACCAATCAACCAGATTCGTTTGACTTGTCCTTGCAACCATCGACAGATGAAACAATCGGAATGACAAATTATCCTGAAGTTCGAACTGATAGTGTTCCTGTGTCTCGTCCGTTGCCTTCTATCTCTTCACGAGGAAGCCTACGAACAAAAGTGTCAGAGGGTCTTGACAAGCGCAGTCGTAGGAATCTGCTATCAATGTAATGTAGAACACAACATTTCCGAAAAGAAGCGAATTGAGCGAATGAACCTTTGCATCAATGAATTGTTTAGCCTTCTTGAGGTATCTTTATCAATGACATTTCAGTATAGTCATCTGGCGTTTCCATTCGAAAGAACAAAGTAACTGTTCTTACAGAGACAACGAAGAAGATTCGTTATCTAGAATCAGCAGTCAAAGAACTTCGTCAAAAAGTTCGAGAGGTTGAAGTACTGTTTTTCTGTGTGTGACTCAGATAGGTGAAAACACGTCGAGCATTGAGTGAGATTTGCTACAAACCTGTTAAGAGCACTGTGAATTACCATGTTATGTTCTTACAGAATCCAATTCCTCAGGCTATTCTAGCAGCTGATGGTCAATTCATTGATGCCAACTCTCAATTCTGTTCTCTTACACGTAAAACAGTACAACAACTTCGTGAGATGACTCTGTTTAAGTTCGCTCATCCTGATGATCTGCCATGTGCTTTCGGGTATAACAGTTATTGTTTCTATCATTCAAAGCTCTTACTCTAGTATGCTTCGGGGTGATACCAATTCACCTGGAGTATGTATGCTTCGCCATTGCTGTCTTGGTGACTGTTATCAGCCTGTATTCTTCTCTCTCTCATTAGTGCGTGATGACCATAATAGTCCCTCTTTTTTTGTATGCAATATTTTGCCTGTTTTAGCGTGTACTTGCACAGATAGTAATAATGAAGAGTGTGGAATTGTGTTGGTTCATGATTGTAGTCGTCAATGTTCTGGATTATTGAAGGGACAAAACAACCGACTCTACCAGATTTGTAATCCGTCAGAGATTTTCCCTTGGTGTGCTCAGTTAGTTGACACGAATACTGGTATTCCAGTTTCAAGTGCAACGACTCTATAGTCTATTTTTGATGGTAAGTGTGTTTTATGACTATATTATGCTATTATGGTGTTTGTTGGGAGAGACATTTTTCTTTGTAATCTGTATGATGAAAGGAGATCAACATTACAGTTGCTCTCTCTGCCATTCCTCTTTCTCCGATACCACACATTTACGTTCGCATGAGGTGACTGTGATATGGACAAGTAATAAGTAGCTTTCCCATTCGAAAGTTAAACCTTATGTTTGCAGTATTTGTTCTAAGCGTTATTCGCGACCATCCTCATTACGAGAACATGCTCTCGTTCATACTCGTACCAACAAGGAATTGGAGATCTGAGAAGTAGAACAGGATGATAGTTATATTTGCCCGCTACAAAGCTGTGGAAAACACCTTCAGTCGTATTCTGGTTTCGTTCATCATGAAATGCGGCACCAATATGAGAAGTATAGGAATGTGGGAAGGAATACGGAGTAGTATGTGTGATCCCATTGATATACACCGAGAAGTTAGTGCTTTGCTACGGAGGTGTACAGAAAAGTATCACAATGAGCCAGAATGTACTCGGATAGCTTGGTTGTTGTATCATTGATGTATCATTTCTAGTTCGTATATTCGATCAGCATGGAGGGAAAATATAAAACGAATTGCAGAACTACGCAAAGAAGTGAAACGATTAGAAATGTCACTACAAAGTATTGATAGTGATGATGAAACGATTGAAGTGATTCCAGAGCAATACCTTACCTCCACAAAACCTTATAAATGTGGAGTTCCCAACTGTTCAGAGTCATTCTCTTGTTACCAGGATTTAGAGGCTCATGCTTCTTCTCATCCTGGTATTTCTTTGTGTAAGCTTCTATTTATGGAAGAGATTTGGCATAGTTGTTGTTCTCAACAATCAATTGTACATTCCTGAAGAGCAACGGTATCATTGTCCGATAGCAACTTGTGAAGTTTGTTATAAAGGAATGAAATGATTGGATAGTATGGAGAAGGAAAGAAGTCGATTTCTTATGAGTTTCTCCGGAATCACTTTCAGGTAGGAATGGTATTGTAACGTTAAGAGCAGATTTATCATTTATTCCATACAAATTGTATTGTTCATCAATCAGTAAACATTTCATCTAAACAATATTCATCTGATTTGAGTTATTCCAATATTCAAGATGACATTACTTTATGTCCTGATACTATTTATAACAATGGAAACGTGATTCTCAATAGTAGTCATGAGAATCAGTCTATTACTTGCAAATAAATGTGTTTATTATTGATAAAATCAAACAACCATAGCAACAAGCAGAAGTAAACATCACTCAATCCTCCTTAAACGGACTATCAATACAAGCATCATTTCGATTCACTACAGGCATCACAATCCATGCTAGTAGCAAGATAAGCTATGACTAACATTTCAATCCTAATCTTACAAAAGAGAGTACAAGGATTCGCTGACAACCATCATAAGCAAATCGACTTATCACATTTCCTAATACAACAGGACCCACAAGACGACAGATGGATTCAGCAATGTCATAATATGAGAAGTATCGACTAATGAGATGTGGAGGAGAGATCTACTTGATGAAAAGTATATGAATAATACTTTGCCTAGAATATTTACAAAGGTAGTTGCAAACATTTCCTCTCCAATTGTATTCAAAATTACACAAAATATCACATATTGGGAACTATAATGAATAATATATAGAAATCATACAAATTGGAAATGAGCAATTGACAGAGTTTTCCTCCCATCAACAAGAGAAGCGAGAAAACAACAATCGAAAAAGAACATACATTTCGAGTGAAAATGGGTGTAATGATGAACTCTGTGATAAACATGAATAAGTTTGAAAACACATATACAAATCCAATTTGATGAGGAGAGACATCAAACTGGTCCTGAAGAAGGACAATCTACATAAGACAAGTGGAAATACACTACTTTCACTGCACCAAATCCCTTATTCAATGAATCGATACACAATAAGTAGGTAATGTAAAGAATGAATGCAAAACTTAGAACAGTTTCGTTGGAGATGAGATCTCTTCTGGATCGATTCAGATGGAATGGAACAGGTCCCAAATTCGCATGAAATCGGATGATTGGCTTGAATGTTTGAAGTGGTTTGCTGCTCTGTTCTTTCTCCACAGTGGTTGTTACAGGAGATGATGGACTGTTTTTATCTTTCGATTCGTGGATAAAAAGGAGAATTACCACAGATTCAACTGCAAATATCAACACTGATAGAGAAATCGCCACATATTCATCATATCGCTTTGTAATCCATGACAATAAGGCAGAACCCACCTAATACTCAATATGAATCAGAATCTGATACAAAGGATCCCATGTGACGAACAGCAGCAAGAACAGAGTAACTGTTTGGACTGCAGTCCTTACTCATCATAACAAGGGCCTAAAAATGATTCGTGATAGGCACATCGACCTTACAAGATGTTGTTGTCTGTTTGATAAATCCAACAAGCATACGACTGAAAACAAGAGCAATCAAGTTCCCACGAATCAGGAGTAACGAGTAGCTAAGTCCAGATCCTATCGAGCTGATCAGCAAGATAGATTTCCGAGAGAGTACAGAGTCTAAAAGATAACTGATTACTGAACCTCCGATGATCTGACACAATCCGTAAAGAGAAGTAATTATACCAAATCCAACAGCTCCTACACCCAATTCCTTGGTGAAAAAGGGTATAAGAGTGATGACTAAAGCTACTCCCATCGCGTCCATGAACGAAACTACTTCAATACACCAATTTTTCATCTGGTAGACTCGATGACTTCTTGTTTACAACGTTTGGCCTCGAAATAAGCGACATCGGAACACATACGAAATAGTCCCGATCTTTGGAATTTCATCAATGACTCATTTCTCGTGATCAGGGAGCTATTCTGTATTGAATCAAGTCCAACTTTATTTTCATCGGTATTATCTTCTCTCTGATAGTTTATTGATGTCAATATGAAGAGAGATGGAGGAGAGGAGTGGTCTACAACAGTTGTAGGTGAAGAATGGAATCGGATCAGATATAGACATCCAAAAAAGTGGATTGTGATATTACTGGTAATATTACAAAGACTATTGAGTTAGTGAATGATTCGTTGGCCTCTCTAAGTGAAGAAGAAGTAAAACAGACTCGTGCAAAGAGTCCTCTAGTTCGATACAATGTCGATATCATTCCTCCTTATGATGGATCTATTGGGAAGACGACCGTGATTCCGTATTCGAAAACTAGCATTCCTCCCTTCATTTCTGAGGATTCTCCTAGTTCAATCTCCTTACCTAAATCAAAACCTGCCGCCGATCCGTCTTCACGTCTAAATGTCATTTCATCTTCTTTGTATGATCATTAGATTGACTACGAGTTAATTGAAGCCTATTTGGATAGTCCGATTCAAAATCAGTGGAGTCACTATAAACCACGGAACCTAGCACATATGAAAGAATTAGAAGGAAGAAGCTGTGTCTCCAGCTCCCATATCAAGTTAACTGTAGGCCGATCATGATTATCTTTCCCATAGCATCGAAGGAAGCTATTTGATTGGCTAGCGGAAGTTTCATGTGAATTTCATTTAACAACCGAAACAACCATTCTTTCTGTCATATCATGATTTCAGAATGATGATTAGTTTATGATCGCTGACAAGTATCTAGAGAAGAAAGAAGTTTCATTGCGCCAATTGCAGTGTTTAGGAGCAACAGTGTTGATGCTTGCATCGAAACTCACATATGATTCTTGCCCCTCCAGTATACGTAAGGAATATGGAGTAAAAGACACGTAGTACTATCAGATCTCTCACTACGAACATTTTCTTCGAAAGAAGTTGGATTACTGGAGAATGAAGTGTTAAGTTGTTTGGAGTATGATATTCTGTTTGTCACTTCCTTTGATTTCATTCTGTTTGATTTGGTTTCCATTCAAGCTGATTCCAAACTCACGTTTTTATCATTAGTAATTGTCAATGGAATACTTGAAGATTAGTATCTTCTTGAATGTTCAGTGATTGAGGGATCGTTTCTAACAAGTTCACCATCACGATTAGCACAACTATGTGTATTGGCGGCTCTTCGTTTTCTTGTGAGTGAAGAGCAGTGGGAAGTGGGTTCTTATCTTGTTCTTCATAACTAGAATTCGCAAGTGTGGAGTGTATTCAGCATTGATAAAGAGACATATATGGAAGAATTGAATCTGATTCCATTATTACCAGGTCGTTTAGTAGAGAACAATCTAAATGTTGGTGAAGGAGAAGGGGTTCATAAATAGGCAGTCTTTAGGAAGTATAAGGACGCATTTCATGGGTGTGTGTCTCAGATCGTTGTGTGAACTGTTTGTTGATCACACTGACTCTTGGTACATTTCTTACAACTGTACCATACATTGATCATCTTAAAAATGGAAAGGACCATTCATAACAAACACATCATAACTCAAATCGAGAAATTGGATTACCAAACAACTCCATATTCAGTCGAGGGAACACTTTAGGATCTCTTTTCAAGATCTCTTCAGCAGCTCTACAGATTATCCTCCTCGAATAATCTCACGTAATCTCTTTATCAATCACAGGTAAGTGAACAGATTGCAAACGCCAATTCTTGGGATGAAGATAGTTATGAACTCTTTCCACTCCCTTCTCCAATTCCTCCTCTTCGTTCAACACATCAATACACTGTTCCATTAACGACCACAATCCATAAGTCTCAGCTTCTTCTTCGTTTCGTGGTGCTTCTCCATTTGCTTGTTGTTCTAATGTTAACAACAAACCCTCAAAGATTTGAGTGGTCACAAATTGAGAAGCAAAGGACTGAGAGGATGATGGTAACGAGTCCACAAACCCTTTTCTGTCAAATACTCGTTTCGTTCCTTCGACTTCTATTTTTCATTTCTCATTGTTGTTCCTACTCCAATACTGCTTCAGATTCCTGAAAAAACATACGAAGAATAAGAAGAATGCGATTCGAACATCTTCGTGATAATAGCGAGACTACCCAGTCAACACTCATTCTCGATACCAACCTCTTCATTCATATCCTTCACAACAGTGTTCAATCGAATCGAAGTCGGAATTGACACTCCTTCGGGAACATTCCGAATACCCACTTGAAGAACTAATGTCAATGGACGTGGTGCAGAAGCCAGAATAATCGCGGTTCGTTTCAGTGATAAACCAACGACAGGAATATCATTGATTTGAAGGATTGCTGGGTTCTGACTCAACAACATGCACTCTGAAATGTGATGGCCCAGAATTCCATGACTAAAATCGGCGTTTTTACTGTCAATGTACACAATTCGCTCAAAGACTGGAGGTATACCAGGTTGACTGTATTCCAGCTGACGTGCCTCTTGACGTAATGTTACTCCTAGTGGTCCTGGACCCAATGTAACCGAAAATGTACAGTACGTGGCTAATTGGGAATCAGGTTTATCTGTGTCGAGAATTGTATCTAGGTAAAATGAAATAGAAATGGATACAGACAAGTGGAGGGATGAGATCGAAACACTCAACACACGGTAATTCCAGTTCATTTTTAGTTATATTAGTGGGATACGTCAACTATGATATTACAATTCATATTTCCACTACTCGATCATAATCAAGATGTACCAACAGAACTTCCAATTCATTCTCTGTTTGATGAAGTGAAAAGGTAGTAGAGTAAATACCCACTAAAAATGGAGTTGGTGCCTAGAATGAAATGGAGAGAGTAATCAGACATCAATATAATCAATTAACTGTGCAGGAAGGAGAGGAATGTATGTGAGTGTATAGTGGATTGGCAACATTAGTGATAACAATGCTGTACTACATAGGGTGAGTTGGTATTTCTTGATAGTTATAGAACAACTGTTCGTACATTTCGACTGTGCATTAACACCTTCCCATCACTAAGAAGAGTAGAAATGATTTGAGTAATATGAGGAAGAGATAGACAATTCAATAAACTTCGCATGCAGATAGGGTCACAGAATGGAAGACAATCAGGTGGTGGGCAGATCAATTTGATATTCTGTTCAAATAGAGGAATCTAGCGAGAAAGGAGATGTACATGGTATACTTGAATTGCATACCCTGGTTTGTAGTATGGAAGAGCCTCAATGTAATAACGAATATCTCGCTCGATTGGAGATAAGATGGAAGCAGCCGTACGTTGAGTGAGATTAATCGTACTTCGACGATGGAAGGATGACATATGGCGCAGTCTATCCAATGAGTTCAAAGTGACAATATCACTTTGGGAGCTTGGTTTCACTCTCTGAGATCATTTCGGAAATGTCGTCTTGATCTTCACTTGTCACGGCTTTCCGATACAGAGCTCTAGAGTCAATCCATTTCATTGCACTGACTTCAAAAAAGATGTATGTAAAGAGAAGAATGGCTTTAGAGATAAGATACACAGTGCTTTGGGAATATACAATTCTTGATTATACTTGTTGTAACATTCTTTTCCATCAATCTCTATAATGAACCGTCATTCGCATCTTTACTCAATAATTCATAAAACACAAGGCTTGTTCCAAAACTTTGACTTCCATCTCTACAATAAACATAAAGGAAGGAGAATACGATTGTGTAAAACAGAAAGTAAACACATATGGCTTTCTTCGTTCTAATTCACGATGTTCAATACGTGCCCCCTCGGGTAAACAAAACTACACATTAACAGTACATCCAAATACTGACAAACTCGGCATTCTCTGTAAACGGTACGTCTTCATAATCCTCGGGTGGAAATCGATCAAGTACTTGAGGATCTGGATTCTCTCTTTCTGGATTACTCTCTAAAGTCACTTTTCATCTCATTGTCTACTGTCAACTGAAACTGTCGCTACAAAGAAATAATCTGCAATACGAACATGAAACGACATCTTTGTTTGAGAGTTGTCAAGCCCCGTGGGAATGAGTGTTCAGTAATTCGTCTTGTATAATCTTCAATACTACTATCCATTCCATTTGTTCGTTGCGTTTTTCTCCATCCTTTGGAATCGATAATATTTCGCATTCCTGCATCATGTGATTTTTATTTCCGCCTTTTGAACCGGTCATCCAAATGCAGATGGAACATGAAATTCTGTACACTGTCAATGAAATGACTGAGGAACAAACAAAAAAATGCGAATGATTCATATCTTCCATCATGTGATCATGCCGTTTTTGTTCTTCCTGTAACTGTGCTCGAAGCTCATCTCTAATCGTAATAATACCATTCTTTAATCACTCTTCGTCTTTTAGTTTTGCGAATTCTTCCTTTAGTTCTGCTCGAGCATCTGGAATCTTCTCATCAACTACCACAGGACCTAGTAAATGAACCAATCGTTCTCCTTCTCCAATAAACTCTAGTTCCTAAAAATGCTAAACTCTTCACTTTCCAGTCTCTACTTTAAGAATCCTGTTTATCTCTTCTTGTTTTGTCGCATTTTCGTTTATTTGCGTCAAGAAGTGATTAATGACTACATGACACTTCCTTCACAATCCAACCAGCTTCACTTTGCTCAATTTCATTTACTAAATTCGTTGACATCCTTCCTCTCTCAAACAAACAATCCAATGCAGCTACAATTACCAGAACTCAAAATTGATGGCCGCAGCGTTCTGCTGACTAGGTTGCTGTTGTTGCTGAGCAGGCATTCCGTATCCCTGAGGCATACCATAACCCATAGGCATTCCATATCCCATAGGTTGTTGTTGTTGCTGCTGAGGCTGCTGTTGTTGTTGAGCAGGCTTTCCCTGCGTAGGTTGTTGCTGAGTGGGCATACCATAGCCTTGAGGCATACCATATCCCTGAGGCATACCATAACCCATAGGCATTCCATAACCCTGGGGCATGCCATATCCCATCTGCATTCCATAACCCATCTGCTGCTGTTGGCCGGCCATAGCAGGCGATTGAGCAGCCATAGCAGGGGACTGAGCTGTCATTGCAGGAGACTGGGTGGGCATAGCAGGTTGACCAGCCATAGCAGGAGATTGAGCAGGTTGAGCTGCCATAGCAGGAGACTGAGCAGGCTGCTGGGCCATAGGAGGCTGAGCATAGAGGTTCATGATGCCGCTCATATCCATCATAGGATTTGCTTGCTGAGGCTGAGCAGGAGGTGCAGAAATAGCATTCATCATCTCAGTCATCGGAGACACGGGCTCTTCAGCCTCTTCGGCATCAAAGTCCTCCTCTTCCTCCTCCTTCACAGGCTTCTTAGCACCCTTCTTGACGGGAGCCTTCTTAGCAGGAGCCTTCTTGACAGGAGCCTTCTTAGCAGACTTCTTAGGACGCTCTTCTTCCTCCTCCTCTTCCTCTTCATCATCAGTGACCATTTGTCTCTTAGCAGGCTTCTTGGCAGGCTTCTTGGCACTCTTCTTAGGACGCTCCTCCTCCTCCTCTTCCTCCTCTTCATCATCACTCACATAACGCTTCTTAGCAGGAGCCTTCTTGGCAGGAGCCTTCTTAGCGGGCTTCTTAGCCTTCTTCTTAGGCTCAAAATCATCAGAATCCACTTCAACCTCCTCTTCCTCCTCCTCCTCTTCTTCATACTCCTCACCATCATCAGCCACCCATCGTCTCTGCTCGTACTTAGCACGAATGAATCTTTCTAACTCAGCCATGGAACTGTGCTCATCGGGACGAGGATAATTCTTAGGAAGTCGGGCCTCCCAATACGCATTACACTTCTTGTTACCCCACTTCTGCATATTCTTAATATGCTCATCCTTCCAACTATCCAGAGAAACTGAACGGACGAAAGAAATATGAACTCCCAGATTTCTGTGAACTCCGGAACAGCGAATGCAAATAAAACAACCAAGAGTGGCTGAAGCCCATCGAGGTCCTATAGAGATAAAATAATCCTTTCGAAACTACCTACCCTTTGCTCCACAATCAGCACAAACCTTGTTGCAATCCTTCTTCAGCAACTCCTCCAGAATCTTCTTATGAGAGGCCTTGATCTTACTCATCGTCTATAGTTTGAGAATGGAAGATGAATCATCTCAAGATTTCGGGACTTCTTTGGGTATTTCAGGAGTTACATTTTTGTTACGTATTATGGATCTGGGCCATAATGAATAATAGATACCTTATATAATAGGATAGAATACAATAATTAGGGCCATTAATTTGATAATACTATAAGCCATAATACTTGTCCGAACTGGATTGGAAGGACTCAGAACAGTTATAAAAACCACTCTGCTTGTTGTTCCCTTGTTTTTGTGGGAATCATGGGATCCCCCGGATTCGACAACGTGAATTAAGACTGGACAAACGGTTATTTTGTGAACTGCTATTTCGAATGGATTACACACCCGTATCTAAGTATAGACATGTATATTGCCCCGGTCTTCAGCGTAAATGAGTCGATTTGTATGTAATGTTCGTAGCTGAGGAGATATATCAAGGATTCCGAGTTGCTACAACAACTGGTGATCAATGTTATATCAAAGGCAATGCGAAATATTTTGCTTTCCCTGCTGGAGGAGGTGGTGGTCCTATCCTTATTCGCGCACACAACACTCCTGGAAGAATGCCTTCAAGTCTCCCTCTGCTTACAGGCCATAAGTATGCGTTGTTCTGTTCGGATCATCCTGTAGAGGTGACCTGTGCGACTTTGATTTCAACCCATTCAATGATGAACAGATTATCAGTTCCTCTGCCGATCTCTCTGTGATGGTTGGGATTGTTTTCTGATCTGATTAGTAGCTGTGGCAGTTCCCAGAAGGCGGACCGACCGAAAACATTACGGAGCCTATTCTGACTCTGAATGGACATCACAGAAAAGTCACCTTTGTCGAATTTAATCCTGTAGCCGAACTCCTTGCTGTTTCGGCTTCTGCGTTTTCATTCATGTTAGTTCTTATTTCTAGAGATGGAACATGCAAAGTGTGGGATTGCAAGTTGGGAGATGAAGTTGGTACTTATGACTGTAAGACACTTCCTCAAGATCTACACTGGAATTACAGTGGAAATCTGTTCTGTGTTTCAACAAAGGATAAGATGAATCGCATTTTCGATCCTCGTGAGAATCATGTTGCAGGAGAATGGTGTGCTCACGATGGTGCTAAGTGTGCAAAGATGGTGTGGCTCGGCGATTCTCCTCGTGTGATTACCACTGGTTTCAATCGTGGTTCTCAACGTGAGTATAAGATGTGGGATTTGCGTTCATTGCGCAAGCCGATTTGTGGTGAATCATTAGATCAAGTTGGAGAGAGTGATAGTTCTGATGATTAGGCTTCAGGAACTCTATTCCCATTTTATGATCCTGATACATGTATTCTGTATTTAGCAGGCAAAGGAGATGGTAATATTAGATATTATGAAGTGAAAGAATCTTCTTTGTATGGATTGAGTCAGTATTCCTCAACAGTCTCAGCAAGAGTATGTATCCCTGATATTTGTTGTATGTGTGAATGGATTGAATGAGATTCTAATGCTTGTTGTAGGGATTGCATCTTTTACCAAAGAAGGCTTGCGATGTTAATCGATGTGAAATTGCACGAATTATGAAGCTTACTAGTAAGGGAGATGTTGAACCTCTTCCATTTTATGTACTATCTTGAACTTTTGCTGATGTGTAGATCCCACGGAAGTTTGAAGGATATCAGCCAGATATTTATCCACCTACATATGCTGGTGTTCCAGCTATGAGTAATGAGGAATGGCGATGTGGGCAGAACAGTAATCCTTTATTGATGAGTTTGGAGCCTGGCAATCCTGTGTTATCGAAGACAGAATTCAAAACATGGGACATTGACTCAGCTCCCAAGGCTACTACACCAGTTTCTCCTACTCCTGTGAATCCTCAACCATTGTCCCCAGAACCAACTGGCCATACTCCATCATCTCCTCGCAGTAATTATATACCGAAACAGGGAAAGATGACTGTGGAGGAGGTAGAAGAGGAGATGGAGATATTGATGAAACGGTTGGAATTCTTGAATGAAACACTCCAGGAGTTGAAGAAGGAGAATGCGAAGAATTTGTGAAGTGTTTGTTGGAAAGGCATAATCAAGTTCATCGTCTTCTTTTAATTGTATCGTCCTTTGTAATCCATCATGCCTAATACTGCAGAGGCGTATCGTCAGGCAGCTTTGCTTGAATACCAAACTCAGCTGAAAACAAAACTTGCTGCACAGCATGTTGCGAAAGAGAATGAGGTACCAATGTACGGATTCTAAAGGAAATACGTGATGGTTTAGACATGGGAACGCTACAACCTTCAACCTTGGTGAACTGTTGTATTCGAATATTTTAGAATCTCGGTACTTCTTCAAGATCCTGTAATTCGTGAATAGGAGTGATCATGTTCTAGAGATATTGTTGAGTTTGAGGATGTGATGGAAGAGGTAAAAGACGTTGTCCATGACTTGGGTATGTATTGGTTTCGTTATTTTAGGAATAGAACCTTTGGTTGTTGGATCATCGCGTCATCCATCCTCTGCATTCTGTATTTTATATCTTCTTGCATGCAAGCGACTCACATATCAAGAGGTGATATATATGCTTCATAGCACAGTAAGTTGAATTTATGAATGGGTTTGATTTCCAGGAATCTCCCTTTATTCGAGGACTTGGTTTCTTATATCTTCGTTTTGCTCTCAATCCACGAGAGTTGTGGAAGTACTTTGCTCCATATTTTGATGATGAAATGACTTTTGTTCCCTTTTCTGACAAGGTTCCAATGTAAGAAAGAGGAAAAGAAATGACGGATAGGACGATTGGGAAATTTGCTCTTTCTCTCATTGAAAACAAGCGATATCAATCTGTAATTCTTCCTATGATTCCTGTATCTGTGAAACGGGAATGGGATGTGAATATTCTAAAATTAGAAGCTTTGGAGAATCGAGTTACAAAACCAGGCCAAATTCATGCAGGTGATAGTGTTATGGGGTTTTATGGAGTTGATTTGATGTGGTATCCAGCAAAGATATTGAAAGTGATTAATCCCAACTCGTATTGGATTGTCTATGATACATACAATAACAAGGAAATACGTTCTAGAGGACATATTTTGATGAATGGAGAAGATCCTATGATGACTAAGTGGATCTGAAGATGAATCTTGATGTTTAGATCGACACAGTCAGAGTCATCTCGATCGAGTTCTCCTTCATCCTCGCGTTCTCGATCACGTTCAAGGTCACGTTCTTCTTCTTGTTCCTCTTCTCGCTCGTCACATCATCACTCCCATCATCATTCTCATCATTCCCCTCGTTCTACTGACATGTTTCCTTTCAATTCCATTCTCATTTCTAGCAACACCATGTTTGATGATCAGAAGTTAGCTGAACTGGCTCGCGAACGTGAACGCAACGCTGTAGTTACTTCAGGACGTGCTGCTTCGTCCGTTGGTCATGTCAAACAGAGTTTGATGTTGAAAATGGACAAATTCACTACAGTGAAAACAGACGATGTTCCTGAGCGAAATGTAGTTGTAAAGAAACTAGAAGTGGCAGATTCCGTGGAGAAAATGCGAGCTGAAGCGGAAAGGAAGAAACGAGAAGAAGAGAACCGCAAACGCTTGGAGGCAATTCAGCGAATGTATACAAAGAATCAAAACGATGATAAGTATAATCATGACTATGTTTAGATGGTTGTTTGTATCATCACACTTTCGGTGTTGAATTCGAAATAATGGATAGAGTGGATCCTAAAATCCAGAAGGTACAATTATGTTGGTTGACAAGTCATTGGAGTAGGGATTTGATGATTTTGTTGAAGAAACGCGCAAAGAAGCAATTCACATCATGAAAGTGGAGATTCCAAAGAAAATGATTGAAATGGATACAATGGCACAGGCTTGTAATTCTAAGAAGCAATGATCTGTAGACTATCCTGGAGAATATGGAACCATTTCCTGATAAGGTGGATGTGAAGGATTCTGTTGTTCCATCCAATAAGGTAGGAATGAATTTGGATAGGAACCAGTAGATGATCGTAACATTACTTGAAAAGGTGAAGAAGGAACTACTAGATTTGATTGATTATGTTACTACCGTAAAGTAGTGTATTCTGTTCGTTTTCGATGTAGGTTTTATATCAAGCTGAACCAGCCACGAAAAGAGGATGGAAATACATTTGGGGTGGAAGTTCAGAATGAAATAGTTGCAGATTTGAGTGATGCTATGGAAGGTGCTCACCAGATGTTGTCTGATATGATTGCCTATTTTACAACCCGGGCATCGATTATTTCGAATGTAGGAGTGATGGAATCCTATGATGAATAGAGTCGTAAGAATCCTCACGTAGCCGACTACATGAAGAGTGTGGCTTCAAATGATAGTAAAGAGTGTGTCTTTTGTTTTTGCCTAATTACTAGGATCCTTGTGCTTTCTCAAGCTGTTATCGACATGCGGAATCAATATGCAGTTTTGTATGACCGAATTATGAAGAATTTTGACAAAATTGTGAAACCAACCATTTTGACGGCTGGACTGAAATGGGATTCAATGTACTAGTTGTGGTTTTAGTTTTCTCTTTGTTAAACATATGTACTGGAAGAATTGAATCACCTCTGCTGCAGTTAATTCGGCTGTTAGAGCTGTTCGCAGGAAATGGTTATCATTTGGATTTCGGATGATTCTATAATTGTTACTATACGTATTGATTATACTTCACTTCTCTATTCGCACTATGCAGTATTCGATATGCCTCTAACGTTTGTTGATTAATGACTCGTGAATCTCGTTCTCCGAGGATAAAACAAATTGGCGAATGAACCTACATAAGAATTGAGCTAAGTCCACCAACTTCTTCCAATTGAGGAATGGGATTCAACTGCTGGAGAATTCTCCAATCCAACCCATTGAATTGATATCGTCCTTCGAGTGCTTGTTGTACTCGTTCATTTACATCACCTCGAGACGGAATTAAGCCTGCCAAAACCAGCATCCAGTAAGACATATCGGATGTCAGAGCCATTGTCAGTGGATTGATCACAGGATTTCGTAAAATCGCTTTCTATTGGTAATCCATGACAATGAGACACACTTTGAAAACAGATTGCTGAATGAGCAGATTCAAGCCAATGAACCCTCCATAACTACTACCCATCACAAAAACTCTTTCAAAATCTATTTCATTGCTGTGTTTAATATGCAGATATTCCATGGCTTCCATCACATCGTTCAATTCCAGCTCTGCAATATGTCCACATAACGAATGGAGATAGTTATCTCCATAACCAGCAGAACCGTGGTAATTGGGAACCAGGACAATGTATCCATGATGGAGATAGAAGAGAATATCTGTATTGAAACAAGCAGCAAAGAGATTATGAGGACCTCCATGAAGAAGAACTATGAGAGGTTGCTTTATAGAACGAGGGGTATGATATAGGATACAGTGGCCTTTTGAGGGTGTTACAAATGGCTTGAATTGGATATCAGGAAAAATAGAATTTGAAATGGAATACCAATGTTTTGATTCTGTTCGGATAGAGAGAAATGGAGGCTGATTCGGACTATTCACTCGGAATACTTCGAATCCTTCTCTCAAACACATAAATTCGTTGTATGTACAATCTGTTGTGAGACATTGACAGGAATTGGAGATCGTGGTTGATATCTTGTAAACGACACGACGATGTTCACAGAATGAATCAATATAAATGAAGATGATGTTAAGAATGAACAAAATACAAAAATAATAGGATATTCTCCATTATCCGAAAAGGGATCTTCTTGTAGAACAGGATTCATAATACCACAAAATCCATCTTCTGAAATAGTATCTTGTTGTTTAATAAGACAAATAATAGAATTCGTGTCCAGAGAATAGGCATACATTGCCATGGATGAATTGTGTGCAATAACATCAACTGAAGGACCTACTAAAATGAGTTGATTGTGTTTCGAATTGAAACGAAGGAATTGTGGATTGATCTATGGAAAATGGAGAACTCATTCCAACTGGTAAAGAAATAGTTTGGGATTTGTCCTCTTGCAGATCACAACGGAGAAGAACGGATGGAAGAGTTGAATACGCATTAGTTACTTCATGATGAGGAGTTTGTTTCCAACCCAATGAATAGATCGTCGAATCGTTTGTCCAAACATGATAGCCATAACAGTAATCTTTTGAGGGAGTATAGAATGACTACAATGAAACAAGACACCAATGCCCACTTCGATTTCTGGTTTGTGAAAATGAACTCGATAGATACAACAATGATAAATAGGTCGATCGACTACCCACGACGGAAGAATCTCATTCTCCGAAAGAGAGAGGGTACGATCATCACACACAAATCTAGAAATCATAGAATCAAATGGAAATAACGAAATTTCAGCTTCATTATGAATCCATTGGAAACACGAAAAGGGAGAATTGAAGGAAGTTGAAGGAAGTAAGAATTTATTAACGACTGTGATAGAATCCATATCAACCACACAGACATTCCATTGTAACGGGTCATTGGATGATTTTGCAAGTAGACAGAACTGGCCAGAAGGAGAAACTGAATAAATAGATCCATTCGATTGAAATAGTGCAGTCAACTCCGAATTGAGAAGAATATCGGAGTCCTTCTCAGGCCAATCATAACAATCGATTATTTGCTTCCCATTTTCATTCCACCGTGACTGAAATACTAAGTATCGGGGATCTACACTCTATGCTCTTCATCATGTTTACTTGCTTTTCCAACTTTGATACATCGCTGAACCTGACTACCAAAGGATCTAGAAAACTCTTGATACTCTTTACGAATAGAATTCATAAACAATGTGATCCAAACAAACAATCAAGTAGTAACATTTATCACGTTCCTCTTGATTTGCCAAAAGGTCTAAAACACTCTGAATTCGATTTCGTTCAGAAATATCCATTCCATCCAATCCCTCTTGTTCATGCTTCTTACACTCCTCAACGGTACCCACAACCAGATTATCCAATGTAGGAAGCTTGTTCAGATCCCAACGCGTGAATTCCTAAACATCACCACAACAGCCTATTCCAACCAATTTACTTCCTGCAATGGATACACCAGAAAATACAGACTTCTGCTTAAACACTTGTTGCATGAGAAACAGAATGTCGAAGCGATCCACGGGAATCTCAGTATTATGGAATACTGTGTTTTCTTTGGTCTGTAATCGATTAAACAGCTTTAGTAACACATCTTGCGATAAAGGAACTGTAGCAGATGGTCTATTCATCATCACTTCATTAATCCATACTGGAACACTTTGTGACTCAAAGAATGCAGAATATATGAACAGATTGCATTTCCGAAGGCAGCAGGAACACAAGCTATGAATCAATCTCCAGTCCAATCCCCACCATAAACAGGAATTGTGCGATAACGCATGGAAGAACCACCAGCTACTTTTTCTCCATTGCTCATATCATTATCTGCTTCCTATTTCTCACGAATCAACATCACATTCACCTTCGCGACTTGACTTGCTTCTTTCGACATAATCTTCATCACTGGCTTCTCGTATGACGATACGCATGGTATATACACACCTGAAGACGAATTGACGATCATGCGTTTCATAGGATCTTCGCTACTCTCTTGGATTGGTTCTGTGAAATCAATTTTGCGTTTTTTCAAATTCTGTCGAATCTTAGCAGCCAACGGATCATCTTCATCATAACCAATTCTAATTCGTACATTTCACATCGGTGATATTTGTGATCAACAGAGATGTTGGATTAGAACGACATCCTGAACCCATACTGGAGATGACGCGAATCTGATTCTTGACGCAATACTCGAGAACGTCTGTTTTGGTAGAGAAGTCATCGATGCAATCAACTACAAAGTCGGGTTTCTCTTCTAGTAATGAATGAATGTTCTCATGAGAAATGAGAACATTGTTGACAGAGATCTGAATGGATGGATTGAATTCCAGAATATGGTCACGCATCACTTCTACTTTTGGTTTCCCAACATCTTTTCGTGTAGCCACAGCATGACGATTCAACGATGAGACAGTCACAATATCAAAGTCAATTAGTTTCAAACGACCAATTCCCGAACGAGCAAGCATATTCGCAGTATGACTTCCTACTCCTCCAAGACCAATCACAACAACAAAGGCATCTTCGATCCGCTTCTGTCCATCCTCTCCAAAAAATGCAACATTACGAGTAAATTGTTGTCGATGGATCTCTTCTTCTGAAATACCTATGGTCAACTCAGCTTTTCATTCTTACCATCTAAACGACTCATTGATTCGCGTTTCACCGGCTTGAAAAAACTCATATCATAAAGTGTTTGAAGAAATGACTTCAAAGAATCTACTATATCACCTACCACACATTCCTACGCCAGAATGACTGCAGACCTAGTGGATGCGCTTTTGTCAAGGTTGTGCCAATATTCATAAATGAATCAGACTCTAAACTAGGAGTGAGTTGAGATTAAGAATAATCTAATCCCCGTGATTCTTCGGTGCCTGATACAGTGCCGTTTTTTCGTGTCATTCCTTGTTAATCCGAGTTTTTCCAAGAAATGATTGATATCACTCTCTTGATTCTACTAATCCTCTTTCCAGTATTTGTAATCATTATTGGATGGAGATTAGTCTCCTACTACTTATCGGATGACTTTTCTAAAGGATTCTGGGGGGGAAAGATCGTCTTTGTAGATTTTAAGTTTGGATTGGCATGAATCCTAGATATTTTGTATCACCGTTGCAATCTCGGCTATCTGCTTTTTCCCTCTTGATGTTGCAAATGCGGGAGCTTCTGTAGATTGTGGAATTGTTGATGGTGCATGTGGAGGGTTCAATTTCACTATGATTTGGTACATCTTGTTCATTCTGATCGTTGTTCTTCTTGTCTTGGTTCTTCCATTCACTGTCTTCTTTTATGAAACGATGGATATCGATCAACCTCCTGTGTGTAAGAGAATGCAAACAGCGTGTGGATATGCTCTCGGTACGGTGGTGATTGTTGGAGCTGTGACAGCTATATTTTGTATGATTATCAATCGTACAGATATTGACATCACAGCCTTTGAAATCACTCCCGATAATACCTTCTATGTAGGAGACGGAGATTCGGCTACTTTTATTCGTTTGCGCTTCGTTTCTATCTGACTAATAGTTCCTGACATCATTGATAATTTCAATGCCTCCTTCGTCACTGAAACGGAGTTTGCTGCAGCAAATAAAGTAGTAGGTGAACCCGAAACCCTCTCGATTCGAGTTTCGGTTCTTGTCTCCATGATCGCATTCTTCTGTATACTTGGTTGGTTATTCTTTGTTATTTTTGCTGGTATCGGAATTATAGGTCTTCCTTATAAATTGATTTAGTATCCTCTCTCTGACATGGTCATTTGTAGTGGTTTCATTAATCGACCTACTTATATGCCAAAAGAACGATTTAACGAAGAAAAGAAAGAGATTGGTGTCCGAATTCAAGCTCTTATCGCTCAAGGAGAATCCATCTCTCAAATGATGGAAGTTAGTCTAATGTTCGTTTATGATGTTTAGAACTCCAAAAATGGTAATTTCGGATGGAAAGAAAAGCGACGACTTCGTAAGGAAGCCAAGAAGGCTACAGAAGAGTATCGTCAGGAATGCAAGGAGCTTGATGAGGATTATCTCAAATTGCGAGCAGAACATCTCAATTACAAGGAAAACAACCCATTATTACCAATTGCCAAACTTATTTTAGGTATTCTCAGCATCATAGCATCAATCTTGTGGCTTCTTCAGTTAGCCTTCTATGTGTTCCCTAAACAATTCCTAGGCTATGGACTCTTCCCATTCCTAAATAGTCTTTTCAGCAAGCTGAATCAGTACTTCCCCATCATTGCATCAGTCCTTGTATTTCTAAATTCTCATTATCATATCTAGCTGTTGGTGTTCGCTCTATACTTCATGTTCTGTACTATCAACGGAGCCTTTAGTTTTGGCCTCCGCATGTTCTTCCTCAATGTTCACGAAATGGAACCTCATGACACACTCATCACATCTCTTGTGTTTAATGGAGGGTATGTATGTGGAAAGGAATGACATAATTCAGACTGATTTTGATGACAGTACTTCCTCTACTCCAATTCTGCTCCAAGGCATTTGGAGACTATGCTGCAAACTCTGAAGTTGTTGATATCCTGAAATCACGTTAATTTAGGTCATTCCTTGATTCAAGGCATTTTTGGTGTACAGATTGAATATCTGCGGTATGTATCATGGTTGTTCAAGAATAATGTGTTTATGTGGATTATGTTAGTATTTATCATTCTCTCTGCGATTTACTATGTATGGATAAGAAGGTATCATGAAAAGTAGTCTTGCCGAAAGAGCGATAAAGAGAGGAAGATGAAAAAGACAATTCAAAAGCTGAAAGAAGAGGATAAACACGGAATTGAGTTGAAGAAGATGAAAGAGGAGAGAGATATGGCTTAAGCGACTTGCATAATCTGTTATTCTATTTGGGGTGTTTGTTGTTCAGATTCATGTCGTTTCCTTCAACGTGGTATGAATGTTCAATTCTTCTTGACTCTAGTGACATTACGATCACATTCCCTACAGAAGAATATGCATCCATTGCCAAACAAGTGTTGGAAGTGGATCCTGAACTAAGTCCAGAACGAGTTGACAGAGAATTCGAGGTTCAGTCCAATCTGTTTATTACGTAAGAATGAATAGATCCGATTGATGTCCAGACATTTCAAGGCTGTGGACGAAAAGAATTTACGGTTAGGTGTTTCTACATTCTTTGATATGGTTCAAGTAGTGATTCGAGGTTTCTCGGAGTTTGGCTCTAGTTATAGTTGTTTGTAAACAAAGAACACTCCTTCAATCAAACCATAGGTGCCTTACTGCCATCGTTCTTCTTGTCGAAGAAATGTCCACCAACATAGAACACACCACAGACAATAACCAGAATGGAAACCAGAATGGACTTCTTAAAGATAATAATACCCAACACAATATAAATGGGTCCCTTAATCAGAGGAGCTCGAACGGGTTCCACCATCTTATCGATCTTCTTAGTGACGTCAAAACATGTGAAGCACTTAACAAAGTCGATACAGACCATACATAGACCAATAATGAGCACAAGAATGGACAACCAGAAGCCTCCACTGAAGCTCAATCCGGAAAACACGACAAGAATACTGCATAACATACTAAGATATTTTGCCCACAGAAGAAGTCGGAATGACTTCAGCTACACATCACCACTAACCAATATGGATACGTCGTCACACATCTTGTTAAAAAAGCTCTTTGCTGAATTTGCTGCGATCTGATCCATATTATGAGAAATAATAAGGAATAATCAACTTCATAGGATACAAAGAACATCAATCCGGACTGTTATGCTAGTCTTTTCGCCTGTATAAAAAGGTTCAATGACTATCAAGTTTGGACTTCATCCTCCTAGGATTCGTTCGTAATTACTAATGGAGACGGATTATTTATCGCGTAACTGTATTAGCAGAGCGGTTTCAATTTCCAATTCAAATAATAGTTGGATTTACGTCATGTATGTCCAAAGAATAAACAGAAATCAATCAATCCAAGTATTTTTTCTTCATATAGTCCTCAATAAACAGCCCGACTCGCCTTTCGTATTCCTTTGGTGATTTACTACACATCATTCTTCTTTCCAAATACTACTTATAAACCATTACTGGCTCTGCTTGTGCTGGATCTAACCAGTTGGGACTCTCTAGTAGATGCTGAATACCTAATAGAATTTCCTTCACAGAAATAGAGGGTCTCCATCCAAATTCAGATTTCTTTGGATTCAATATACTCAAACATACAGTTCCTGATGGATATACATTAGGATGGAATATTACAGGTTTGAAAACACCTGTGGATTAAAAGGTATTCCAATAAGTACATTTTGGTGGTACAGAAGGATAATCATCAGGAAAAGTCATAACTAATCGGAACTTGCCATTCTCCCACATTGTCTACTAAATCAACAAGAAGTACATTACGGACCCCTTTCTTTCCAGGAATAATGCACTTCCAAGTTCTTAAATCAGTTGTGCCATTTGCAAGAGTTACAGGTCCAGCCTTTACGTTAATTCAATGTTACAAAACAAACGGTGAATCCAGCAGGATGATCCTTACGCCATTGTTTTCTTTCCCCTAGTAGACGTCGTTCACATAGACCTGTATGATTAATCAGTTCGACTGATCCAACTTTGCCCACTCATCAAGATACAGATTCTTATAAAAATCAAATGTTCAGGATCACGGAACTTGCAGTTTCTAAAACAACCCTACAATAGCTCTTATAACCAGCAACATCAGCCAAGGGATTTTAGTTTCGTTCGTTCCTTTAAGAATGTTGATCTTCCACTTATCTTCATTATTGTTCCCATTATGTTCTTTCTCTCGATGCTTAGAAGGATTCAGCAGAGAAGATTGAGATTATCCATCAATCGGATGGGTCTTACGATGTTACTATCCTCTATAACAACAAACAAATATGTTACAGAAAAGAAATAACTAATTAAATCTCGCGATGATGTACCATTTCATAGGAATATTTGATAGGAATCTCCTTGAGAGACATGAGGCATGTTTCCTAAGGATTTTATCCAGGTTGTCCTCATTGTACCTGGAAACCATCTTATCACCATTAAAACATATACTTGGATCGATGGTATTCAAAGCTCGCAACCACTGAAGTCTCTTTTCATCGAAAGAATCAATACTTCTTCTCCAGATAGAATCAATATTAGCAATAGTAATTAGTATCACAACCACAATCACATACATCAATAATCCAATTCCTCCATAAAATACAACATTCGAATTCTTATAGAAAAGGATAAAGAATAGAATGACATCAATAAATGGATGAAAGATGTATGTATGATAGTAGAAGAAAGAAACTATGGAATATACAAACATGATAATGGATAAAGACATTCCAATCGTGGTATTCAATTCATTATTTAGAAAATGAGTTAGACAAACGAATGTGGCAGCATGTAAGCTTTCAACGACAATTGGGAAGTAAAACAATTCAGTATAACAATATATAAACACAACAGCAACAATACTCACAACAAGAAGACAAATGAACATGTAGAAGAAGGTAGTATATTTAAGAAGTGAGAGAAACTGAACAGATCCAACAGCTATCGAGATATACAGTCCATAGAATGGAAAAAATGGTAACATCCACTCAGCAATTTCATTCAGTGATAACCAGAATTTCACGTTACAGAAAAAGAATACAATGAACCCTATGAATCCAACTAGTGACGACCATCGAAACCATCCATAAGAATGAAATACAATGAACAGATACACAGTAATAAGGAGACAAAGGATTAGTGATATTACTAACAACAGACTACTTGCTGAATCAAGGAAGTGAACCCATACTCCTGATCGAATTGCTTGATGTCGAAGTGAACGTTCAACATCAAGGGTCACTCCACCTCGTTTTCCCCATTTGGGTAACTCAGTTTTACCTGGAACAATGGAGAATTCCCTTGATTCATAATCAATCCAACCGTTTGAAGTAAACAAATAACCCCATTCCCAGGTTCCATCAAAAATTGAAATTCCGTGATCATCCATTAGAGTACCGTATCCATTAGGAGCATCTTCCTTCCATTCACCAGAATAAACTAGGATTCCATGAGAATACCATATTCCTTTACCACTCCGTTTATCACCAGAGAAATGACCTCGGTAAACAATTGTCACACCATCTTCCAAATACTCTATACCTTCTCCTTCACGATTAATCCATGACCACATTTCAGTATTTCCTGTTCTCTTAAAACCTCCTTCATATCGTAATTCTCCATCATTTCCATAGACACGCATCACATCACAATTAATGTCAACCATTGTTCTAAGTTCTCTGCCATTGATCCATTTTGTTACCTTAACCAATTCATTGTTTTTAAAGTAATTACATCTCCCCATACGTATATTATGTGAATCGATCTGATACACTTTAACATACATATTTGTACTCACTTCTCTAACAATTTTCCAATTTGCTTGTTCTCTAATATACCATAAACGTTTATCTTCTTCAAAGAGACCTTCATACACTAACTTACCCGAGTCATCAAATTCACGACCATATCCTTCTCTACAGAAAAGGGTATTCACGTCATGGTTATAACTCCCTTCATATATAGTCTTTCCTTGAGTATTGTATTTAATCATTACATCTCCTTGGAACTTAGCACAAACATACTTTGTTTTGCCGTTTTCCATTAATTCGTATCTCACAACTTCCCCATTCTCAAAGAAGAAACAACGACCATGCTTCAACGTCAAATGGGAATCATATTCGGATATTGTTAACAGAGCTCCATCCATAGAGTATTCTTCCCAAAATCCCTCCATCCCATCTCTAGGACGAAAGAGCGAATACTTCTCTTGATCCTTATAATATCCACTAAAAATACGCACTCCAGCCTCGTTAAATTCGTCACAAAACCCTTCTTTCTCCCCATTCACCATCTCACCTCGGAAGCGAACTATTCCATTGCCATCTCGAATAATACATGGACCAGTAACTTCATCATTCCAAAAAGTTAGTTGGGCACAAACAAGATTATGAGAATCGTATAGAGTGGCTTCTCCCTCCTTCTTTCCATAGACCCATTTTGCTCGAAGAGAGTACTGTTCACTACCTTTCTGATAATATGCAATCCCAATTCCATTCGGAGGCCAACCTTGATCGTATACGGTCATAGATAGAAACTGATAATCCTTCATAAACCCTCCCTGCTGACTCATCTTCGATAAGCAAAATGACCGACGAGTTTTTCGGATGGCTCAATTTCAGTGCAATGCTGAACTCAACGAATATGGATTTCTCAGTTGTTATTTAGTTTGTATACCCTCATCTCTCTTTGAATTAGATTTATTATAGTATTTGTATGTTCACCTTGTATTGATAGTTATTCCTTGACAATAGCAGATATGCCTTTAGTAACATTCAAACTACAATCGAATATCAGAGTAAAATAATAAGTCACTTGGTAGATCGAGAGCATGATTTTAGTATGTCCAAAACAACTGAATATTAATTGCATATTTAATGATGCTAATGTAACATAAACCAACAATTTTATAGTTTGAAAGCAAGTTATCTTGTCTAACCAAATGGGACAGTTATTGCCTAAATTCTTAGCTGACAATCTCTTCTTAACTTTATCTAAAAGAATTCGTGTTCAGTTCGGAGTTTTCTATGTGATTGTAAATCCTCTTTGGCATGGTCTTTACTTAGTAGTCTGATCTAGCTAAGAGAAAGGAATGAATAACAAGAGATAGAGCAACAATTATCCATGTTGGGCTCAAGTTATTGAATGACACGGTTCAAATCACGTTATTTGATTGGATAACATTATTCACAAGTCCTGTGAACCACAACATGTGAATAGCAGAGATGTTATCTCATTATTCCTTTATCTCATCTTCTGAAAAGCAAAATGGCTGATAAGAAAAAGAATAACGCCAACATTATCATGGCTTTCGTGACTGTATTCTTTGATATGATGAACAATGCACTGGTTACCCCTATTCTTCCATATCTTGTACAAGAGATGAATAGTACCAGTATGGAAGAGGGTATCCTATATAGTAGTTATGCAGTGATGCAATTGATAAGTACTATCTATTGGAGAGTTTTTAGTGTAGGCTTGTTAATCATGGGTCCGTTGAGTGATAAGTATGGACGAAAGCCGTTTCTCATTCTATCATTAATTGGATCGTGCTTTGGTTCTCTTTTCCAAGGTCTTTCTCGTAACATGCTCTCATTGATCATTTGGAGAGCGTTTACTGGATTATTTGCTGGTTCTCTGATTCTAGTTCAAGCAGTAATTGCGGATCTTGTTCCAGGTGATCAAAGAAGCATTTACATTACAAGATTGGAAGCTTGCAACTCAGCAGCCTATATTGTAGGACCTGCTATCGGAGGTATTCTTGGTCAAATCAGCTATCAAACTCCACTGTATGTGTTCATGCTCTCATTCATCATAGTCTCTTTGCTGGAGGTGCTTCTGGAATTGCTCTTCTTTTAGGGTTTTTCTTCTTGAAAGAATCCAATCCACAAGTCCTTGACGAAGAAGGTCATTATCATGTTATGAAAACCACAAAGACAAAAACCTCTCGAATTCGTCCAAAACTCACCTCAATCATGGTCATGTGTTTCTTATCCGAGTTTTGTGTACGTTGGGCTCTCAGTGCTTACAATTCACGTTATGGGTTCTACATTTCGGATCGTTGGCAAGTCCCTTCTACCACATTCAGTACAGTCATTGTATTTCAAAGTGTCTGGTGCGCTATAATTCAATACTTCATCTATCCATGGTTGACTAGTACTCTTGGGATCCCAATTCCTTATCTGGCTGTTGTGGGATATGTAATTATGATTGCAGCATATATAGGAATGGCAGCGAGTCCTGTAGCATGGGGTTCCTTGATGTGTTCAGTTCTTCTCTGGACTGGAAACAATTTGGCTTCTCCTTCTTCAGTAGCTATCATTAGTGTGAGTGGTTTGATTACTATATGATCACTAGACATCCAATCGTCAAGAGATACAAGGCGAAGTATTATCGTGGAACAACTTCTGTTATCAGGGTTCATTGATTGTGGCTCCATTGATCCTGTCGGCTGTATATACGAGGAATCGAGATGCCACATATTATTTATCAGCAGGTGTGGCTACTCTTGGTACAATCGTAATGACAACAATTGCCTGTCGCAAGGATGCCAAAGTATTGGGAAAACAGAATATCATTGATGTACGCGAACGATCAAATTCACAGAACTCTAATGGAAAGGATGCGAAATCTGATATGGATGTGGAGATGAGTCCTGTTCAAGGAGTCTCTGAAAGTAATGTGAGTAAAGAGACGGATAGTACTCAACCTACTTCAAGTCAAGTGAGTGTGGAGATGAATCCTGCACCCACCACTACTTCGAGTGAACCAGTAATTGTTAGCATTAGTCAAACCGCTATTTCAGCTTAGTCCTTTTAGCTAGTGTTCTGTTTGTTTATATAATCACTTAACAAACAATCCATTCCTTAGCAGAAGCCAACTCAATATCACTATTCGAATTTGATTGTGATTTAGAATTCTCCAGTTCTTCTCGAGATGTTCTTCCCAGCATTTTCCCTCCAGGAGTACGAGAAATCCAAAACATACAAATGACCACAATCAATCCGAAACATCCAGATACCAGAAACGGAGTATTCAGCTTATGCTTACTCAATTGAGCCATTGCTAAAGGAGCACAAATCATGGCAATCTGTCCTGCCATCATATTATAGCTCAACACTTCTCCTTGAACAGAAGCATCAGAATAGGACTATATATGAATTCTATTATAGATTCATACACTTATTATACTAGATGGAGCAGAAGTAGAAAGACTATAACCAATCTCCATCAGAAATGATCCAAACATAGCTCCTGGTAAACTCTTTGATAAACCCATAATGAGATTTGATACAACTAGAGTGAAAATCATGAACCAGAGATACATTGAAAGAATCCCGCCATCAGACTAATGTACGGAATTGGCATGTTCAAATTGAAAATCAAAAAAGGAATAACAAGTACATTTAGAACACAACTGAGAATTCCCAAACCTGTCACCAAAAATCTATGTCAAAGTCATGCAAAAATCATACGAAAAATGGAGTTCCTTTAATCCAAATGTTTCTTGAGCATAGGAATTGAAATACGAATCCCATCCATTAATCTGCCAACGATTGCAGAATTCGACAATCATACACAGAATCTTAGCATTAATAGTATCAACAAGAATTACGACTACTATAGGAAACATCCTCCTACATTGTCGTGGTTTCTTTTCTTTCTTTGGATTTGACTTCTTCTGAACTGCTTTTGTGTCCAGAGACTCATTTAAACAGAAACATACAAAGATCAGAGCAATTCCAGCAATAATGCCTGCAGCTATAAACGGTGTTCCATATGTAATTTGACCCAAAAAGCCACCCAGTGCAGGTCCAAAGATATACGCAGCAGCTAGAAACGCTTCTAACCGTGCCAAATACTTTGGACGTTCTTCTGTAGTAGTACAATCAGCAATATATCTATTCTAAACAGGAATCAGAGAAAACTACGCTTGTGCGACAATCCAACTTCCTGCAAACAGACCTGTAATACATCTGAAAACAATTAGTGCAGTAATTGACCTAGATAAACCCTGTGCAACTGCTCCTAACTGTCAGAATCAAATGAAATACAAACCTAATGAAGAACCTAACAGAGATAATACAATCAGTGGTTTGCGACCAATACGATCGCTCAACTGTCCCATGTATAAATAACCTTCATTACAGAGAGAAACCAATCCTACTTATAAATTGAGTAACAGCGTAGCTGGAGAATAAAAGACTCAGATCATCCACATCACCTCCAAGACTCTCATTCAATGATGCCATGATAGGAAGAACAATCGAGTAACCAAGAATATCAAGATGAACAGTGATATCAACAAGATACAGATCAATGTCTTTTCGTGATATCATTGCGAATAAACAACAAATAGTAAGACTCTTATTAAAGTTCCACGGTTTCCCTTTTTTCAAGAATGTCACAATATCTTTGCTACCAATTCTGTCATTGTTTCTGTCATTTTCTTATCGTATTTCTACAAATCAAATGAATCAGGAAACCCAACAAGAAGCATTTCTTCAGGAACCCCCTTCAGAGACAACATCGAATCATCCAGATAATACTTGCGCAGATGATGGGCTAGATTTGTCTTGAAATAACTCAAGAATAATGGAGATTGAAGTAGAGTCTCAGATACATCATTGGTAATTCCTGCAAAGGATCGAAGCGACTGTACACGATCCTGAATACGTCCAAACTGAGCCAAAACAAAGGCATCTGCCATATCATAACATTCATCTGCAAAGCCACTACTTCGTTTCTTTTGCGGCCATTGGATCTGGTCTCCAACTTTTTCACGTACATAAGCAAACACAGCCTCCTTTGTGTCCTCACGATTGCCTGCAGATTTCAATGATAGTACAGATCGAGCTGTAGAAGGATGAACACATATTGGCTGTCTCCCGAGCCTCTCCCACATTCGAAATTGTATGATTCCATTGATCTCAGCAAGATAGAAGAGACTCTGAGTTCGAAAAGTATTGGATCCAAACATTTGAAGGTATTTCTCGATCACTACATTCCATTGATTAGAGTCTGGATCAATTTGATCGATTGTTGATTGAATCGATTGCAAAATGGTACTTGCTGAAAGAATACTGTTTCCTTTGCAAGAATGGTCTGGTTTCATTGCTTTACATGCGAGAACTTGACCTTGTGTTGATAATGCCATTTAATCCTACCTTGATCCGACAAGACACATATACCAGTGGATCGAGAGCTGATATCAAGTCCAAGATGATATGCATGACCGTGAACGTTATTGATTTGATTCTGGACGAACGTTTCCACAATAGTTTTAGAAGGCCATAGCTTTTTGTATCGGTTGAATTCCTCCACTGAGGCAAAGATAGAACTGCGTTTGAGAAAAGTCTCAACGACAGTCGAAGAGGAGGGAAGCATTCAGTTCAACGTCACCGTATAACCAACAAACAACGAAGGACAACAAGATCAAAGACGCTGAAGATAATCTTTCCACTGAATCATCTTTGCTTCGATACTTCGAAGCTCCTTCAAAGACTTGGAACTCAATTTACTATCCGCATTACAGTTAACAAAACTCATAATCTCAGCATGCGTGATCATAGGCATTCTTGTTTGTTTCTCCTGTATTCGCATTCGCAATTCATCAAAATCTGACTGAACCTGGTTCACAAGGAATGACCTTTCGCTTATTTGTTTATCAAGTAAGCGGTCTTTCTGATGATCATTCTTCAACATCTCCTTCTCCTCTTCACTTAAGTTCGTTACTTCCTTCTCAATGTTAACCGTAATCCAATCCTCCGTTCCCACCACTCTCGCAGATACGTGAAGCATGAACTCACTATCAACTACCATCTTCACTTCAACTCGAACTCCTCCTGCAGGACCTTTCGGTAAATTCGGTACAAAGAAATCTCCAATAACCGCATTATTGGTACAAAGTGGATCATCGCCCTGATACACGATGATGCGAATCTGGGACTGATCCTTATATCTCGTGCGATACATTCTAAAATACTCTTTGTTAAGAGGTGTATTTCGACAAATGATTGGACTAAACCGAGATTTATCAACTTCGATTCCATATGACATTGGAACTACGTCTGTTATTGTGGACGGAATATCTAATAACACTCTATAATCATCCAGAGAATCAAGAAAATTGTCATCTTCAACAAGCTCACTTGAACCTCGTAATCGATTTCTTGTATAGGCATACAAAGTTGCTCCTTTTGCTACTGCTTCATCCGGATTAATCTCCTTGCTGATTTTCTCCTTTCCAAATATTTTCCCCAATCGTTCATAGATTATTGGAATCTTACTCGAACCTCCAATCAATACAACTTTATCAATCTTATCAGGTGATAGATTCAATTCCTGCATCAACTTCGTCACCATCGTAATTGTCTTATTAAAGATACTCATACATCGTCCTTCAAATTCGTTTCTCGTAATTGTGATTCCGCCTGTAATTCCATCATAGCAGTCACCAATATCCACTTCCTTCAATGAAGACAACATTATCTTGGCTTGCTCTGCTGCATCTCGAACTTTTTCTTGATTGCGTGGTATGGTAAAATCGATATTCTGATCAGCCAAACGCTCTTGAATCAAACTAGCCATAATCCGATCCAGGTCAACTCCTCCACAATGACTATCACCCGAATAGCCAAGTACTTCGTCACGATCTTCACTAATTTTGAGGATTGTTACATCGAAGGTCCCACCACCAAGATCATACACAAGAATGGTTTGGTCTATTCCTTTGTGTTCGAACCCATAAGCAATAGCTGCAGCAGCTGGTTCGTTCAACACAGTAACAACTTCGTATCCGGCAATCTCTCCAGCATCCCGAGTGGCTCTCCGTTGCTTTTCACTAAAATAAGCAGGGCATGTAATGACTATTTCATTGATTATACCATCCGTTGCCTTCTTTGCCATTTCTACCAAATAACTTATCAACTTTGCACTAATAGCTTCAGGACAATAGTATTTTGTCACATCATCTATCGTAATTGGGATTCGAGGATTGTCATCCACAGTGGGAATTACCTTGAAATTCCAGTTATGAATCTCATCTTGAACTTCCGAAGATGAGTACTTCTTGCCAATGATTCTTTTTACTTCATAAACTACGTTGGGATCACCAGATCGCCGATAACGCTTCGCTGCTTCACCATATCTCATTCCATTTCTTGTAAATGCGACTACAGATGGAGTTACCCTAGATCCAGCCGTATCCTGAACAATACAAACGCGATCGTCTCTGATAACTCCAATACAGGAATTCGATGTTCCTAAGTCAATGCCTGCCACATATCGATTTCGAGCCATTGACAAATGAGCCAATTAATCCTATAATGAGAACGAGTTTTTGTTTACCAATCATTGTCTCAGTTATACAGTTTGTTGTCTTCTCAGGCTCTTTCCCGTAAAGACTGCTGCCTTCAGATTGCTTGTTTCGATTAAGTTCTGATCCGTTCCAACCTTTTCTTCGGGTTATACCAATCTTCTTTGGACTCGATAATGTCACTGGACATGGATTCAGAGACAAATGATGACCATTCGGAGATTGATATGGGATTTCCGGATCAATCTCAGGAAGTCACCGATTTTCGGTTGGGATCTTCTTTTTTCGTGATTTGTAGTTGTGACCAGTGTGGAAAGTATTTTGCTGCATCAAGATCCCTAATTCTACACAAGAAGATCCATACTGGCATCAAACCCTTCGTATGTCCTGTAGAAGGATGTGGAAAGTCATTTTATGTTCGTGCACAACTCACACGTCATTCCTATTCACATAGTAATGTGCGAACTGAAAAGTGTCCGTAGGCCTCTCAGACTTTGTGTAATACCTAGATTCAAGGATTGCACATCTCCTATTAAATTGTTTAAAACAAAAGCAGATGTGCGACAACATGTCAAGAATTGGCATACATTAGAAAAGTGTGAGCAACGTGAGTTGAAACTATTAAAGAAACTGGAAAAATATCGTCGTTTTGCAGATCAATACAAGAAGCTAAAAGATCAAAACAAGACACTTTTGGAAGAAAATCGCCGTCTGAAATCCTTCGTTGAGGGAACTGAAATGCCTTCTATGGTAACAACTGTACCTACCGATATTCCCAAAAAGCCGATTCCTGCCTTCACACAGTTTCTACGGGAACAGTATGCATTAATGAAGAATGAAAAGCAAAAAAAGGTTCCATTTGTGGAGTGCTCCAAATTAGCAGCGAAGAAATGGTATGAATTATCAGAAGAACAAAAACAGCCATATATTGTGCATTCCAATTCTTAATATGATTCATAGGATCGATTTCGGAAAGAGATGGATGAGTACGTAGAACTACGTCGACAAGCCAAGAGTTCGCAATATGAGACTGTTTCTTCTGTTCCCTCTTATCAGAATGGTGTTTTATTGATCTGCAAACAGTGATTTCAAAGATAAGGAGTAATTTGTAGTTGTGGCTCAAGTGATGTTACTACAGTTACTGATCCAACTCATCCGTGTTTAGATTCATCACAACCATCGCTCTCATATCTAACTCTACCAAATACAATGGAACCTCCTTTTCTTTCTCTTCTTTCTTTCAAACAAACATTTCATAATTGCATGTACGATAAGAAATGCCTTCTCCATACAGTTGCCTTCTTACTGAACTCATCTCGAGCTGTGACTCCCATAGCCAAATCGACATCCTTTGTTAGTTCTTTTGTATCTTCCATCAATTGTAACACAGTCTGCTGTGTTTGATTGGCACTAGCATTGGTCAGATAATGATCCAGAGAATCTCGCTTCACCAAATAGACAGAGTAGATTGGTCGTGACAAATCCCAGATCGTATTTGCACTTCCAAAAATAAAGGCATTTAATACACTTGTCATTACGACATCCCAGAAGTTCGGTTGGGCCTGCATAATTCGTTTAATATTTGCAACTGTCTCTGTAGGTTTATACTGATTGAAATACAAATAAGTTGCCACATTGTCAAGAATTCTCGCTGAACACTTCACCACCTCTGAATCTAATCATCACTTTCGAAAATCAAATCTCACTAAAAGAAGCAACACCATTGCAAACACTGTCCATAATGCTAATAAACGCGGTTGTTTCGATCGAACTCACTGTTGCTAAGTGATCAGCAAACAGCAGTTCCAGAAACACAAATACAGAATTTTCATATTTTGGTAATTGCTAAAAATGAGATGATTTTGGTTTGATTACACTCAATTGATTGAATGGAGTTCGAATTACAATTTGAAGATACATGGATAGAAGATCACTCAAACAAGAATCGTTATACAGAGAGAACACACCGAATGGGATATAATGACCTTCTACAAAATCAGGCCGATTTTTGACATTCACTTAAAAAGCGTTCCATCACCTGAAATAGCTGACAAATACCTTTATATACAGTATCTGAACAATTGACCTAAGAGTAAAAATAGTCCAGAATAATGGAGTACAAAAGAAGGGAAGTTATTGAGTAAGACAGTACCATATTCCAGAAGGACAGTAGAAGTCTCTCGGAAGAGTGTAACACCATTAGCAATGTCATTACAGTAATCAATTCTGGATTCCCGATTAAGTCTAGATTTCAGTAAAAGCAATTTAAGCTTACGCTAAAGAAGAAACGAATTTAAGAATTGCAGAGACGATTTCAGGATCATTACAGTGATCATGAAGCGCATGACGCATTACTTCAAAACCGCGGGGATATCTAAATAATGAATGGATGATAGAATAAGAACAGAGCTTCAAAGAAAATGTTGAAATCACGTTTGCTTGTGCACGTATTGACAATACCTCGCATATCTCTAAAGACGGAGATAATCTCATACTAAGACAGCATTAGGAGAGAGAATGAATTGGAGAGTTATTGAAAATAATATTTACAATCATTCTTACACACCATTCATCATATTCAGGAACAGTCACAATCATCATCACAGTCATAGTCACTTATAAACCACATATCATCATAGTCACACTCTTACGATACACTCATCACAATCAGTCATAGTCATTCACATCACACTTACACGATCCTGTTCACTAAAGTTGGTGATACCATGAAGCCTCTCGACTTGTTCCATAACAGACTTTAACAGAACTTCCAGTCTACCAGGGATATTCTCCAGTAACATTAGTGAGGTTAAGGATTCATAGTATGTCGTACGCAAATGACTGAAAGCTGGATTCTTCAGGAAAGGATAATTCACTTCCTAGTTCTCAGTGATTCAAATCACATCATACTGACAAATGCTCTAACAAATACTGAACCTCTTCTAATGACAGGAGTAAACGTGAATACTCATAACCTGATGTCAGATCACGAAGAACACGAAGACTTGCTGCTATGATACCTTCATGATCACTCCAATTTTGCAGATTGTCAGAAATCTAACCAATTTTAGTCATGACAAAAAAAGGACCTTATTCCAAATCACACGCAATACTTCAACATGATTCTTGAATCCAACTTTTTCAAAGAAATCTCGGAATGCCTGAAAATGATCTGATTTTAGCAAATCTCTTACCAAAGCTCTTGCAGGAGGAGTTGATTCCTGACAGTCATCATACTCACGTAGAATCGCAAGACTCTTCTGATCATTTATGAATGTGCGTCGGAATAACTATGAGTTATGAGTGCAACGACATACATACAAGGAAGAATTCTAAGAAAGCCAGTTCTAAGTGAACATGACAACTAGGAATGATAATGAGAATGTTCAATGACCGAAATCCAGATGATTTTTGGAGTTGAACACGAGTAAGAAGTGTGAAGACAGATCGGGCGAGAGAACTATCGACTTGATTGTGATTGTGATTCACCTGAACAAGCATAAATGATTGTCCTGTTAGAGTGTTAGCAATGATATGAATCAAAAGGGCCAGCTTATCTAGAAAACATTACTACTGAGATAAACCCACTTTCACATTGAATCCGCTCAGTTTCTTGTTGTAGAGAGTTCTAGTCAATCAACCATCTCCTTAACATATCACTTCATATTCATTCAGACATGCTGCCATTTTGGTCATCAAACAACTTCCATTCTTCTCATATTCAAATCTTATCATTTGTGGGAACTGACTCATTTCTTCTTGGATACCTTCAGGATTATCCAAGGGATTCACAGCTGTATCATCACACACTTGAATCAATCGACCTTCAATGTATGCTTCCACCACTTGAGGAATCAGATTCTGAAGGACGATTGCATTTGGACGAATTGCTTCTGTTAATGTCACATAACGATTAGCGCATGCCATTCGTGACCACAATGTCAATAGGAATGAAATTGAATTGGAACATGCATTCCAATCACGAAGAGAAACACATGTGAAATTGGCAATGAGTGTGAAACAAGTTGAATAGTGTGTGGTTTTCATTAGTTCTGATAACTGGAAATTTGACTATGAATTGAAAAATACGCATTCTCTCACTTTCAATCTACTTAACAACTGACACATCATGTTGTAAGTATCTTCATCTTGCATTCCATGACCACCATTCAAGACTCCCATCACTCCTTCAATTAACACATTCAAAAATTCTAATCGAGCATACTGATCTCGGAAGAGAGATCTTCGAACACTTGCATATAGCATTATGATTTCAAGTGTGGCTCGTGTTAATGGAGGTTCCAATTGAGCAAATCTATATATCACATCTCCCACCATTAACAAACAGATCAAAAAACACATACAATTGTTTACTGTTACATACTGGTCCTTCCCAAAGTTGAGGTAACTGAAGCACCCACATCTCATCAGAACCATCATCACCAGTACATCCTGTGAAATCAAACTGTAAGCATTTACTAAGAATATCGAGTGTCGATTGAAGGACCGTTTGACGATACTGCGGATCTGCAAAGGCAGGATCATTGTCATGAATGCTTTGAATCACCGATAGAGCGTACTGAAATATATCCAACAGATTTTCTGACATGAATTGCGTAGCCGTCTTGCGATGATCTGTGTTATCCACTTGGGGTGAGGAATCAACAATGAAGGTACATGTTCCAGGAAGATTCATTTGCTCCACAAAATCAGACATCATATTCAAACCAACCACCAGATAGGGACCCTTCAGATCGATAATCGCTTCGATAGACTCAAAGAGGGAACGATGACGACGATCCGAGATCCAGGAGAGTTTTGAAATCAGACCTATCGATGTAGAAATGCCACGGAGAACAATGGAATCAAGTTTTGGACCATTTGTCTCGATGTACTGAATCAGCATATTCCCTAAGGATTACAAATATTAACCACTTCTTACGAATCTCAAGACGACGATCTGGGGAGAAGGATGTCCAACTATCCTCAATCACATGTTTCAGCGATAAACTAAGACAAATCAACGCATTTCGGTTTTGCGAATAACGTAAAATGTATCTACATTCTTAACAATACTATTCACACAAACTCAATATCCCCTGCAAATGAACTATTCCCTGTGATTGTAGCAAGCTCTTCTCCTGCTTTCTGTGCTTCTATCCCACCAGTACCTCCGTATAAGCAATCACACAGATTTTCAAAGTATTTTAATTTCTCTTCATTCATTTCCTTTCTAAATAATCGTTACAACCAATCCTCTTAATGTTATTCACTTTCATAACCTAAGAAGAAAGGATCTCTTCAATCATCCCTATTTCCATTCCATATGGAGATATAATGATTTCAAAGAGAATACACAGACTTACATTCGTTCAAAGAAAGGAGTTACAGAGATATTGACGAACGAATAGAATACCACTTATTGGAGGGATTTTGGTATCATCTTCGTTTCAACTTATCTTTCTATCTAGGCGTATTCCTGAACAAACAATCTACCAACATTCCAAATTGTACCTTCCATCCTTTTCCATCTGAGTTAAATACGCATCAGCCTTATCTTCGCTCATTCCCTCTTCTTTCTTCAGAGCATCAATCAACCCCTGACGAATCTGCGCAGGAGCACGACCTGCCAGTCCACAATAATAGAAGTACCCTCCATCTTTGACAAGCGCATCACAGACTAACCTAGCATTCTCTCGTATTCGATCCTGAACATATATTTTATAACTTTGTTCACGAGAGAATGCAGGAATCACATGTGTCAAGACTCCCTCCTTTTGATACTGACTCCACAAATCACCATAAACAAACTCTTTCTTATAACGACATCCATAAAATAGAATTGTATTTCCAACAGTATTCCCTTGACGAGCAAGAGCCACACGATTTTCTGTGATTGCTTTGAATGGAGCAATTCCTGTTCCCAATCCTGCCATAATAACAGGAGTTTCAGAACGTTCAGGCATTCGCATTGTTCCTGGAGCAACCACTGCACGAATTTCTGTATTGTTTCCTGCAGTGAGTCGTCTCAGATAGGAGGTACATTGACCATGTCGTTCAACGCCTTTGGGAGTCGTCCAATCAACACCCACAATACAAAGTTGTATGGAAGATGGGTTAAGAAGAGGGGAAGAGGCTATCGAATAGTATCGTGGTTTCATGATGGGAATCATCTCTAGAAGTAAATCTAACGAGGGTTTTGCAGAAGGGAAACGACGAAGAATATCAGCATATGTGACTGTTTCCGTCATAAACTCTTTTAACAAAGTAGTTCCTTCTTTTGTCATTGTGGATTCCAATAATTCCTTCTCTTTGGAATCTGTAACCAAACGACTTAGTAGACTGTAGAAACGACGTGTAGGTCGACCAAATATATCCAACACCTCTGTGAACAGTGATCGAATGGTAGTTTGGGATGGAAGGAAGGTTCGACGAATGGCTTCACTCTTTGTGATCTTCACAACATCATCTCCATTCAAACCAAGCTCCTTCAATAATCGATCTACCTCTTCTGGAGGATTCTGAGGGTAGATTCCCAGAGTGTCACCAACATTATACTTGATCTTGCTTCCTGAGAGATCGATCTCAAAATGACGAATATCACGATCATATCCAGCTGGTGTGAGACGTTTAGTCTCTTTTAAAGGAAGGAGATGTGATCGAAGAGGTTTGAATGGCTTGATTTTTCCATCATTCGATTTCAAAATGGTTGCTGAATAATTTGATTTCGGAGGATCGTTATGAACCACTTGTTTACAATGCAGGGCCTCGTAGAGCAACGGGAGCCATTCATAATATTGTGTCTCATACTTCTCCTCATCACGATCATCTCCTAGTGTTAGAGGTGTCAGAAAACTAGCCCCAAGGGAGGTAAGCTTTGCCGAAAGATCTTTTGCAGCCTTGTTGAAATAGACGTATCCATGATCTCCTAAACCAAAGACTGAACAATTGACTCCCTTTAAAAAGGAGGAATCCTCGATCTTGGACAACGAATCATAGAAGTCCTTTGCATTACCAGGGAATTCTCCCTGACCTGCTGTGGAAGTAATAAACAAAACAGCTTCCTTGTCCTTCAGATCATTCACATCAACATCATTCAGCGTTTCCATTTCACACTCGATTCCCCTTCTCTCGAGATCTTCTTTTAGTTGCTTTGTCAAGTTCTCGGCATTTCCCGATTGTGAGCCATACAACAACGTTACTTCATCTGGACGTTTTGAACTATTCCAATCAATGATAGAAAACGATCCTACAGAGAAAAAGCGCGAGCAACCTGTGATAGAATAGGAGACGAGTTTGATAAGGATACTCTCCTAAGAAGTCGTGACACAGAGGATGAAACTGATTTCGAAAGAGTTAACATTGAATACAATGATAGAATGACGAAGTTGTCAACAAACACCAAATACCCGTGGCCGTTTGTAATAACTCAAACAAGCACTATTGAAACCACGTTTTAGTTCTTTGTTATTTGTCAAGGCTGTAAGATCGGATTCGTGGAGAGTGCGAGATTCTTGAGTTGCTAAAGGAGTGACAATTTCATCATCTGAACTGTCATTTGAAGACACTGGATTATCAGAGTCTTTAATGTCACTATTCTCTGATGTGCTTTGATATTTCTTTTTTTCTAACGATGACTGGACAAAATCCGGTAGAGGAACATCCGAAACCAGTCCTACCACTTCTCCTTGTTCTCGTAACCGTTTCTATTGATTACTAGATTACGACACTACCATACAGATTCATCAAAGTCCTTTTTAGACACATAGGAATGCTGTTCTCCTGGAAGCCACAAAGGATTGGGATCCAACTCCAATGCTTTTTGAACAAATGATATATACTCCTTCTCGAGTTCATCTATACGCTGTTTAAACTCTCGGATCTTAGCATCGGTATACTTCCGACTCCCTTCAATCTAAATCCTGATTGCTTTACTAAAAATCCAACCTGTTGAATAAAATAATCAATCTCTCTCTTGATATCCGGAATCCAACGACGAATCGCTTCCGCCGTATCTAATCGCTCTCTATCCCATTAGCATCCTCAATGCTTTATTACAATGGTGGACGCTTTCGTTGTCGAAACTGATCATTCTCTTTGGCAATCACAAATCTCTACTATTTATCATACCTCAGTGTAACTACATTCAACTCACTAATTTGCTTTTCTTCATTTCTTGCCATTCCTTATGTGATTTCAAAAAACAGTGCTTCTTTTGGAATTCATTGATATCCTCAAGAATCGATTCTTTAGTTTTCATAAAGCATGGAAGTAATTCTAGAGTATTGAGAAGTCATTTGGTAGGTGGAGAACGACAACATTGAGAATGGAGTGCAGATTGTGGCCTCTGGGGATGTAAGTATTCCTATCAGTAAAAGAGTCACTACTCCGTACCTTACAAAGTATGAACGAGCTCGTATTCTTGGTACTCGTGCCCTTCAGCTAAGGTTAGTTCTATGGAACAGATTTTAATCTCTAGTATGAATGCACCTCCAATGGTTGAAGTTACCGATCAAACGGATACACTTCAGATTGCTCTTGAGGAATTGAAACAGAAGAAGGTATTATTTGGTTATTTGAGTTTTATTCAACTAGATTCCTTTGATTATTCGCAGATTCCTTCCTAGTGGAAAGTACGAAGACTGGAGACTTGATGAACTCAACTTCGACTAACTTGTTCATTTATTGTCTTATGTTTGATATGTTACATTTTCTCATGGAATCTGAGTTTCTATCAACAAATAACTGAATAGATATGGTACAATCAGCTCTCCCATGCATTAAGCATGGAAATCACATCATCGATGGTAGGCCGATGGAATGTTTTCTTTGTTTTGGGATCTACTCCATCGTAAACAAGACATGAACGGATAATATCAGCATAATCTACACATTACCTTCACATATTCACTTGTACACTGAGGACAATCCCGTGGGAGTCGTGGCCGAAACCCATGGATGATGTCTTGAATGAAGAGATACTGATCATATCCATAAGGGGTTTCATATTTGTTTAGATTGGTTATTGAATAGGCACTGTTCCGAAGTACCAGCTCCAATAGAATGATTCCCACAGAGAACACATCTGTACTGAGTGATCGCATCCAGGAAGAAAGGAGTTCGGGAGCAGCACTAGGTATTATCCGTTCACAAGACAACATACGATGCAGGTGTACATAAATGCTTCGGATCCAACTCACTGGTTCCATCTACTGATCACTCTTTCAAAGAACAGAATACGAATCTGCATGGCAAAACCAAAATCACACAGTTTGAAATTTCCGTTTGAATCAACAACAATGTTCTTTATCTACATATCGATGCACGATACTACTCTTACTGAAAGATCTCCATGAGAAATGTGTTTGTCATGGAGATACTTCACAGCATCACAGATCTGGAGTGCCCGCCTTTTCAATTCCTGATTTGTTAACCTAACAGTAAAGGATACAAAATACACATACGTTACATTCTTTAGATTCTCTTCACGAAAGAACAGAGCTAATGACTTCTCTGCCCTTTCCAGAATCAACACAGGATAGCCATCAACAGAAATACCACATCCATAGCATGCAACAATATTCGGATGGTGTAGTTCCATCATTATTTCGCCTTCTGCCATCATGTCCTTCATGGCGTCATTTCCACAGTATCGAAACTTTTTAACAGCAACATGTTTCCCATCATATTCTCTATAATATTATTAAGAGAAAAAGCATCTACCCGTCATAGACATCTGAATATGCTCCAGTGCCAATTCGCTGTTGGCTCATCGAAACCTTACCAACCACCACCGGTTTTAAGATCATTAGAACAAAATAATGAATTCAGTTATGAAGAAAGAAATTCCAAGAATATTCTTTGAGATTCAGATAATCTTTACTTATTATTTTTCAAGAAACAAGAATATCTATTTGCAATTGTTCATTAAAACGACAATACGACCGCTCGAATTTCCACAAGCGATCAATGGAAAACCAGGATGGGTTTTGACTACAGATTGAACTGAAGCAATGTGTGGTGAAAAGAGTGACGGGAGCGCTGTTACGACTGGCTGCATCGACTTATGGAGAACAACTGAATATAACTACCTCAAATCCACTTTCATATACATACATTGATTTGACGAGGTTCATCCATAGAACCACATGTAAAATAGTTCACTCCTCCAATAAAATCTTTCTGAGGGATTGCCGAGGCTTGATCAGGTTTGTACCATTCAGCCATGAGTTTGGTTATCCATTTCCCCGTGTTATTACGATGTTGGATTGAAACACAATGCTCCTTCTCTTCAGATCCTGTGACAGTGGGGTATACTCGCAAATGATTATCTTGACAAGTTGTGACAATCATATCTCCAGTTTGGTTGAAGAATGCTGAGTTCACAGAGAGAGGATGGGAATATGTATGAAGACACTCATGACATGTTGGTTCTTTCACTTTCTCGTGGGTATGGGACTGATATGAAGAAGGCAATTTACGGATATCAAAAAGGTTAACAGATCGTCCAAGCGAAGCAGTCAACATCAGATGATCGTGAATATCAATCTGCTGATGAGTTTATTCACTTGGTCTTACTGTATTGACCTTCTTGTCATGTGCTTGGAATGAAGCTTGGATTTTCTGATTTCGAGAATCGATTAACAAGATTTCTCTGTCTATTCAACCAATAATGGAACAGTTACCCGTTGCTTAAACTAATATAGAATTGAGTTTCGTTAGTAGGATTAGGAGCACAGTGATGAATGAAGACATCTGCATCAAACGAATCTGTAGCTTTGAAGATGGTTTCAACCTTCATTGAATTCATATCAAATCGTTTGATAGATCTATCATAAGAACAGCTATATAGCATTGTATTATCCGAATTGTAGAACAATCGTGTGATTGGTCTAAATTCAATTAGTTGAACATCATGTACTCTTTTGATAAACGAAACTGCCAAGTATCGCCAAGATCTGAGATATCCCACATTTTGTTCTCTAACTCCGTTAAAGACGATTTGTCAATTGAACAGGGAAGTGACCAGAATCCTAATAAACCTCCTTTATCACCAGCAGTAATCTATGTTCATATTCTATGTTCAATCTTACTAACAGTTTGGAAGTTTGAGGGTGAATTGCCATGCTGTAGATTCGTCCAGGAACAACCTTCTTAGCTCCACTGAATTGGATTTCGGAGGTCCAGGTCCCTAAACTTGGGCTGTTCTTCTCTTCAACTGATCCTTTATTCACTGTTTCAAACAGAGACTTAAGATCACCTTGTGTTGCTAACTCAGAAGCATCGAAATCACCATCATAGGACTATTTATCATTCTCATAATTCTGATAGCTAACAATAGTTCCCTCGATCTCCATCAATTTCTCCTTTTCAGGTTGCGGCGGAATGTAGGGATGACTCTCTCGCATATCAAACTCATCTATAATGAATTCGGGTTTCTCACCCATTAATCTTCTAGATTTTCGGATGGGACCCGTGACAATGGGCTCCTCCTTCTTTTTTTTGACAGTTGATCCTTTTGATAGTTCGTGATTCACCTAGTATATGGATCCAAAACAGAAGAAATACACTATCAATGTGCAATTGTTCCAACAACTGCTTCCGCTTTTCCAGCGCCGCTTTCCTCTTATCTGCATATGATCCTTCTTTTACAAAGAAGCTGTGTATATCTCTTGGCATATAAACAATGAAAGACAAAAAAGGTCCCACCGAGATTTGAACTCGGATTGCAGGATTCAGAGTCCTGAGTGCTAACCATTACACCATGGGACCTTCACTTAATTTCTATTTCTGAAATTTAAAAAGATTCAATTTTGTTCAATCGTCATTGTTACCGCCATCTTTCTCATGGTTTTGAACTCTACTTTGCTGTACATCACGAGACAAGGATCATTAGAAGGTTTTTAACATTTGACCATTTTGGAGGCGAACGAAGATGGAGTAACGAACAACATTATGTTTTGGTTCAGGACGGATGAAGAGTAAATCTGTTTCCGATGATAGCTTTGAGCCGGAGAGTAGTAGTGTTTCGGATACTCCGAGCAAGGAAGGATCTCCGGAGGAGCCAATCAAGCTCTCTAGGGAACCAGATCTTCTTATCGATAGTTGGGAACCTTCGATCAAGAACATTTCTGTCTCATCTCAGTACACTTGGGATAATGATACCACTATAGATTGTCACCTATTGTAGATATTGGTACAAATAATTTGGCAGGAAAGTAAGTGTGTTAATGCTTGATGATGTGTAGACGACGTCAAAAGTCCCTTCAGTTCATTACTACTGAGTTGGTACTGATGATTATGAACCAAGAACAGTGTTATGGACCTGCTACAGTGAACCCTAGTGATATCTCTCTGCAGTTGCGTACATGCGTTACTTGTGACTCAAGTATAGATATTACTCGTCGTCGTATTTACGATATTATTCATGTGTTAAGCTGCGTTGGTCTTCTCCGTCGACTAAGTTATCGTCTCTATGGTTGGGAAGGAATGACATCAATGCAACAACTGTTCTCTCAGCTCCTTAATGTTCCTGTAGACAAATTATAATAGTCTAAGTGATAGTTTGATGAATTCGAAACACTCTTTGTTCATTGTTTTAGAAAGAAGGTTGAATTTGAAATCACGTAACTACATTGTCTTGTATATCCCATAGAACTGAAGAGAAAGAGGCCAAAAGTGAAAGTACCACGAAACATATCACAATCAAATTCCTTAAATACTTATTCTTATACCTCAAATCCGGTAGACGAACATTCAATAATCATGATATTGCTCCACTTGTAATTCGAGAGTTTCAAAACATTGACAGTGAGGAAGGAATTCGAAAATTGAAAAAAGATCGAGAGAAAAGTGGTGATTACAATGTCTGATAACATGTAGGTATTGAACGACGATTATATGATATTATCAGCGTGATGTGTGGTCTCGGTATCATCAAACGAAAAGTTGATTCTCTCCAATGGAATCTGACATCACTGGATCGTGATGCCGAAAACACTCGAACAATTGCCACTTACAATAAAGGGAACAATATGATGATCTGTCTAGCCAATTATATCATCACTGATAATCCCTCGGAAAGTGGCATTCCAGGAATACCCCAGAAAGATGATCCATCTATCAATGATGTGTGGTTATATTTGCGAAATGTCTTCAATGAACGTCACATTGTTACTGTCGTCGACATTGAGTACTTGATGCACATCATCAAAGAAGCAAGATTACATTCCGTAATTCACCTACAGAACTCCCTTCCATTTTCAACTAATTCCACCATCAATATCGATATTCCAGCTATTCCTGCAGCTTCTTCTCAACTGGCAGAAAATGATCCGATTTCTGAACTTCCACTAATCGAGATGATTCCTGGAATTACAACCCGGGTCACAGGAAGAGTGAGTTCTGTTCGTTGTGATCTCTCCAGCAAGCGAGGTAAGCGAGGAAAGACAGCAAAGCGCACATCTGATGGAGATTGGAAACAACCACGATCAAAACGATTACCTCGTGATGATTCAAAACCTCCATCCACATCAAAGACAAACGAAGTTGAACTGTTTGCTGAGACAGAGGTGATTTGGGGTGTTGATGTAGGGATACTCAAGCGATATCCCATAGATGCCAATCAATCCTTCCGTTCCATACCTTCCAGTAAGCAGAGATTCATCGCAATCTGGTTCTCTTCTAGCTTCACCTTTCCGACCCAACCCCTTCTCGTCCCCTCCAAATGGATCTTTCCTTCTGGCATCTCCATTACACGGTCGATCGGATTTGTTTGTCGGTCATGCCACACCACTCCGAGAGCGATCTCCTCCACTCCCATCTCAAGCCATCTTAACATCACCACTTTCTTACTCACGTTTCAATTCTCCTATGAGCTTTTCCTTTACCAGTTTCCAAAATCGATCTCCTGATATCAGTATTCCACATCAAACTGTAGAAAACCTCAATATCGGAATATCTACACTTGTAGAAGCAACTGCGATGGATCTTCCCATTCTTCCTGCAATACCGGTATTTCCAGGTCCTACTAATGAAGAAAAAGAAGTGGAAAAACCGCTGGAACAAAAGAAACCTTTAGTGTATTCTTGTTTGTTGAGGAGTATATGACGAATCCTTTTCAAACCATCAATTACTCACTCTTACGTCGAAGAGGAAGACTCCGGAATGAAGATACGTAGACTTTGGGTTCATTCCTAAGAATAAGGAAATTCTTTGCATATCAAATGAGAAACCTATCTTTATCTCAAACAAATCTTCAAACACAAGAAAAGAACTATGTGAATTGTATTCGAATCGACAATACGAGTAATCAACTGTACTCAATTCCAATGATCTGATAAGTCGTAGATTAATATCTGGAGACAATATGGGAAGGATTCGTCTTTTTGACCTCACACTTCTTGACAAGAAAGCAAGAGAAAGATCAGAAGTTTCTGTATCTAATTCTGCTGATAATCCAAGGTGTTATTTGTATCGTTTTATCTAGTGTAGATGTCATTCGAAGATGATCACCTCACTTTCGTGGTATCCTATTGACAATGGATTGTTTCTCTCAGGTAGTACTGATCAGTTTGTCAATGCATGTCCACTTTGTATCCATGACACGTAGGTTTGGGATACCGAGCATTTTTCGATTGTTTCTCACATTCGATATAAACACCCTGTTGTAGATGTTGAAATGCCGACATTCGGATCGTTCACTCACAAGATGGCAGCAATTTGTAGTGGTCTCAATGGGATTTCGTTAATCGATCTATTTTCTGGAAATACAACACAGGAAGTTATCGGTGGACCTGAACGAGCTACTTGCTGTTGTTGGAACCCGATGTGAAGATACAGGTGCTTAAGTGAAAACTAGAAATGAATATGAGATTGCTGTGGGGGATGCTAGTGGTAGCTGTGTGGTTTATGACATTCGGAAAATGGCGGGTCACTGTGTCGTTAGGTGACCAAACATGAGTGTGCTGATGCATAGTGAATTTGATAATCCAATATATATCCTTATCCACAATAACTACATTCTTTCTTAATCTAACATTCTGCTCCAATTACGTCTTGCTTCTATACTTCCGATGGTAGTCGATTTATCTCGTATGTGATTGTCATTTGAAGTCATCTAGAGTTGGAGCTGAACCAAATCCCATTCGAGTCTTTGATGGATTCTCCTTACAAGCTAATCCCATCTCCATTGATGGAGTTTCTCCGTGGGGAAGTATTGTATTGAAACCATGTCTGGCGGGAGATTCATATTTATGTTATCCTGACTCTGTGGCTTGTGCTGTGAAAGTGATTGAAATTGATTCAGGTGAGTGTGTAAATACTATTGTTGGACATATGGATGCTGTAACCTGTTGCTGTTTCCGACAGGAATTATGTGAATTGTAATGATGAACTGAGTGGTTTATAGTGAGATATTCTGGAGGTCGTGATGGTTTCATTCTTCGTTATGACAACATTCGTGTGAATGAAAGCAATTTCCGAGGGAATGATTCTCTTGAAGAGTGGGAAGATGACAGTGAGGATTTGGATGTTTGTTAACCAACATCTTCACTCTACTGTACCAGCACAATCCAAATGTGTATAGTTATGCCCATCGAACAGAATCTAAAGTTCAGACCAATAATCATTCTCGTACTTTATCTGTGAGGTACTCTCCACAATGCTTACAGGGGAGAGTCTTTAGTTCATTAATACAGTTCGCACAAAAAGGACGGAATTTGGATTCTCCATTATAGGTTATCATCCGTTTATAGAACTTGTCGTCTGTAAAAGGAGCTCTGCATCGAAAGCAAACAAAATGATACTAGACCATGAGTAGAGACGATTTACGTTACATAATGATAGAATTGGTTCATAGCTTCGATAGACTTAGATTCGGTAATTTCGTGTCCACATTCAGCACATATCTTATAGTACTCCTTTTCATAACATTGGAGACAATACACAGTATTCTAGACATCATCACTCGTTTTCAGATTAACATCGCGGATTTGAAACGGGTTAGGGCTCACCTTCTTACCACACTTCTGACAGACGAAACAATCAACATGATACGTTTTTCCAGCAACGTCCAAAACAGTTCCACAAAGAGGTTTATCACAACGAGGACATAGCTCCTTGCTCATCACAATCAATTCTGGTAAAAACAAACAAAGAATAAGAGAACAAGAAACAAAAAGCAAAAAGTCTCACAACTCCATCATATCATCAATCATATCATCAATCAAGGACGGTCGAAGAATATCACTCACTCGGACATCATCTGACAATGTTGCTTCCACATCACTCATCCGTAATTCACCCACAATCTCTCGTAGTTCCTTACTAAATTGGGATGAAGTATCGGAGATTCTCTGTTCCTGAAGGGGCGGAGAGGGAATGGTTAGACCTTGTCGCTGACCTTGATCTTGATGTGGTACTGTAAAACGATGAACTGGAATATGAGTCTGTTCTGTGGATACTGTATCCGCTGTTATGCGCGATGAAACACCTTTTGGACGAATCAAAGGTCCCCAAGGTGTTTGTTTGTTTTCAGATTCCCGCGGGGATGGATCAGGAATGACAACAGGATCAATAGCATAAAATTGAGGTTGAGAAGGAGGTGGTTGTGGAGGTGTTTTATTACGATGAAGAGAGAGAGTGAGATGAGGAGGGAAGGTAGGAACAGGAGGAGGTGGTCCTTTGCGATGTGATAGGAGTGGTGGAGACTGCTTTATGGTGGAATGAATTCCAGGTGGAGTACTTGGAGAAGAACTTGGAGAAGAACCAGGAGGAGTAGCAGGAGTAGTAGCAGGTGAAACAGCAGGTGACGTACCAGGTAGAATACCAGATGGAGTCACCAACTTTGCTGTATCAGGAGATGTTACATAACAAGGTTCTGATTGTTTGAGAAGTGATATGATTTGATTCAATTGTAACATTTGTGCATCCTTCTGTTCTATTCCTAATCACATTTCATTCAATCTCACGTAATTGTTCAGATAACCTCTGAATCTGCGATTTCAACAATTCAATCTCTTATAATTATTCTCTTCTTATAATCAAACCTTTCTCTTTCTGTATACAAATTTCATTCACTTCATTATCATAACAGTGAATCAATTCAGTTAATATGGATTCTTTGTTCTCGTGATGTTCAGTAATCCTTGAACACTATACTTATAATCACTATACAATTTCTACCATTTGTCGGATCTGTTGTGTCAAATGAGATCGACCTGTAGCTATAAGTCTATTTGGTTTCGCATTCACTCGAAGACGCTCACACATCTCCTATCAATCAATCCATTCTTAGGCTACTACAGACACAACTGAATCCCGAAAAACAGTTTCAATCTCATCGATATGATGGAAACAACGCTCACAAAGAGGAAGTGAAGAAATGTCAATTGTGGATGAGGTGAGATGAAATGGAGAGATTGTTGTATGAGGTAGTAGAGGCTGAACTGAAACTAAAGGAATCATTGACACAGCATCCAGAGCTGCAACAGTATCATCAATGTCTCGACCATAATTGCTTAAAGTATGAATGAAAATGACCGAACCTGGCTTATCACTCAATAAGTGATCCTTTAACAGTGCTGTCAGCTGACAGTAATGATATGTTGTGATTCCTTTTTGACTGAGAAGCGTCTAGTAATAACTTGATTATTATAAAATCACTTCTTTCTCTTCATTCTCTGGAGCTTCTACCACCTGAGCCACACATTTGATCAACATTTGCATAGATACAAAACTCCGTTTGGATAACGTTGTCAACTGCCCACGGTTATTTTGTACTTTTTGCGGTTCACATCCAGCTAGATCTACAAATCGAGCAGCAGCGATGGAAGTATCAACAGAATTGATTCCTAGGAATAATAAAAAGACTATGAACGAACGCATGACCAGTCGAATGGTGTAAATGATATGAATATCCTCCGAATTCTTCTGCCTTGCAGTATTGTAAATTTGAATGTTACGAAGTCCTCGTGATAAAATGGACTTGGATTGAAGAGAAGAAGTCACTTCCAGCTCACAATAAGTTGGAGTAGATCCACCTGAATAGCTTCCTTTGAATTCAGGCCGTTCCCTACAGCTAACATCATTTTAACTCGATTACGTCAACATATCAACACTGGATTCTTCATACACACCAACAATCGATAGTTTCAGAATGTAGTTTTTCTGTGATGCTTTACTGTGTTGAGGGATCAGATCCAGTAAATGACGAATCGATCTCAAGAGCAATCCATCGTTACTACGTCTAATCTCGACCCATATTCCTTACTTTGAATTTCCAACACTTGTATAGCTCTTTCCACTTCCTGTTAATCCATAACACACAAAAAGGGCATTCTTCTTCTCAAATAGCTTCTCAACGTAACTCTGTCCGAACTTCTGAAAAAATGACAGCTACACCTTCATGCCGATTCTTCTCACATACCTGATCTACGGAAGGGTCTACTAAACCAGATGAAGAAAAATGGGCTTCCTTCCTTCCTTGACGATAATACTAGAATGAAGAGGAGATTGTATACTCACTGTTGAAGTCACTGGAAATACTACATCAAAGGATGTGTTGGATGTCTTCTTGAATAGAGGAATAAGTTCCGTAGATCCCGATCTCTGGGGTCGAAAGCGATCGATAACAAGGACCTGCTTTGGACTCTGCATACGATCTCACCTATATCATAAATTGGTTCTTGCGATGTTTACGCCAAGGTGGAATTCAAATCAATTGGGTTTCTAGCACGAGGACGGGATAGTGAGTCATCAGCTAGAAGGCGGTATTTCGGGAGTCCAAATACCGGCGCCATTTTGAGTGGTCAAAAAAGTATCTTCAGAATGCTAACACAAAAACTATTGAAGTATAAGTGTATCGGAAGAAAATCATTTGTTCCGCCTATTGGCACAATTCTGCAAAGATCCGTATATGATCTACCTGATGTGAGTCGGGAGATGTTCATCAAACACTGTACGGTATTAATTGAACGACGTGGATTTAGTAATATCCATCTTGGAGTCAAAAAACTCTCTCGTGATGGAAAGGTTGAAACGTTTGATATCTCATATGGATATGTCATTCGCCATTACTGTAAATGTAACTTTGGAGACAATCCTGTTCAGGAGTCGGAGATTAAAGCCTTTGAAGTCGGATCTTGGTAGAGTCCTCACCATTAGAAATCGCTGCTTCGTTGCAATATTTTGCCAACACGAGGAGTATTCTTTAGCCAATCTCCTTTTGTAAAAGGTGACTTAGATTTCGATGTGTTACTAGTTGACCCTGAAAATTACTCAATGCTGTATCAAGATGCGGTAAAAGATAGGGTAATTCGGTATTGTATGTACTGCGCTTGTATTTGTGCCACTATTCTATTATACTGGTCATGTAGGAATTAGATTGTATATTTTAGTCTAGTTGTTGATGATCTTAATGTTCACTCCAAGAGATGGAGGGCCAAGTATCGAAGTTACAAGCGTGAGGTCCATATTATACACGACGAGGAGGAAGAAGATGATGATGAAGAAGAAGTTATTGCTCTCTGGCCTACGAATTAACAAAGACATGTTTGCTAATAATCCTTTGGATGGACAAGAACCATATCCGATGAGTAGTTCTAGTAACAAACACTGTATTCCTAGGAACTACGGAAATGACAAACGACACAGAATTGATAGATCTATGAATTTAGATACTCCAATAATCACAAACACTCATAATTAACACACCACAATCAATGAAAACATTAATGAAATTAGAAAACACAATCTTCGTGGTAATATCTTGTATATGGTAAATGCAATTGATTAATACCAATACACTCATTGTGGAGAGTATTCCCATTATCTACAGCTAATCCAGTCTTTCCAAAGCTACAATTCTCTTCAAATTCTTTGTAACATGAATACAACAGAATAACACAATTGCCTCACCCAGAATGGGAACAGACAAGGCAAGAAAGAACGAAAAGTAATCCTTCCAGACAAGAACAGCCAATAGAGTGACCAGAACACCCTATGCTATCAATTTGAAAGAGCATCCAAACTAATGTGAAGGATGATGATACTGTCATGCGACGAACACTTGTCTCTTCCTTTTCTTTCTGTAGCAATCTATTTATCATATTTACGGGTCAAAGAAACTCTTCTTTATTATTCAAGACATCGTCTTTTGTGTTCACAACTACATTGTTACTAATTTATCCTACACACACAATTCAAAGTATTCCACTGTGTAGACGGCTCATTTGACGGATCCTTGAAAAGGGTTTGTTTTGACTCGCAGGCGATAGCTTGTCCAACAGGAATGGAATAATTCATTATTGTCTTCTAAGATTATCTGCCGGCTC
>JABLTK010009718.1_pt1 | contig 52824 bp, 53 predicted proteins | sample 7160131 | NCBI WGS metagenome assembly JABLTK01 (sample SAMN14651221, study PRJNA627086) | human gut metagenome | isolation source: feces | host: Homo sapiens | reverse complement strand
TTTTTCATATAGTTTCTTTCTCCAACTTAGCGTTAGGTAGTTGGCACCTTGCGGGTCAGACCTATTATACTCTGCCCTAGTAACTATTTACTTACTTATATTATACTATTATTTATGTCAAAATGCAAATTTAAAGGAAATAATCTCTTTTATTAAAAGAAGGTTATTTCCTTTTGCAGTAGCCTTAGATTATTGGAATCATTAATTCTTGGTCAATATGCAAATTGCTTGATTCTAAATTGTTTGTATTTTTAATATCAAAAACTATATATCTAATATCTTTGTTTTTATAATAATCATTGCTTGTTTGTAAATCACTTGCAATACTCCATAAAGTATCACCTTTTGAAACTCTTATAGTTGTATATTCAGTTTCTTTATGTGAAAAAGTGCTTTTTGCACATATAGTGGATAATGCAAAAACCATCAATAGAATACAACATATACTTTTTATAAATTTCTCAAAATTAACTATTTTCATACATTTACCTCCTACGAACAATATTTCGCTTGCTAAGTATATTATAAACGCTTGTTCGTAATTTGTCAATAGTTTTTTTGAAAAAATTTAGTTTTTTTAGAAAATGTTGTTATACACGGAAAAATCCTGGCGATTTTTCCTATACAATAAAAAAGACAACGCTTGGTTGTCTCTACATAAAATTCTATGCTCTTGGATGAGCTTTTTTATATATATTTTTTAAACTATCATCTTGAAATTGCATATATACTTGTGTTGAAGATATGTCTGAATGTCCTAGCATACTTTGAATTGATTTTAAATCTGCACCATTTTGCAATAAATGAGTTGCAAAAGAATGTCTTAATACATGTGGTGTTATTTCTTTTGATATATGGGCTTGTTCTTTATAGTATTTTATTATTTTCCAAAAGCCTTGTCTGGTTAGCCTTTTTCCATTTACATTTACAAATAATGCTTGTTCATTATCATCTTTTATCATATTAAGTCTAGCTGTTTCCATATATTCTTGTAAAGCATGTAGTGACATTTTGCCTAAAGGGATTATTCTTTGCTTATTTTCTGTCTTACAGGTTACTGAAGAATTTGTTAAGTCTATATCGCTAATATTTAAAGATATAATTTCAGTAACTCTCATACCTGTTGCATATGCAATTTCTAACATTGCTTTGTCCCTGATGCTTTTTAGATCTTCTCCTTTAGGTTGGTCTAATAGTAATGATACCTCTTGAGAAGATAAAACACTAGGTGCTTTTTTTTCTATTTTAGGAGATTGAATACCTTTTGTAGGATCTTCTTTAACTATTTTGCTTTTTGCTAAGTATTGATAGAACAGCCTAATTGACGCTAGGTGTCTTGAAATTGTAGAAGATTTTTTGTTTATTGTATGTAGATACTCTAAATAGTTTATTATATCTTCATTTTTTACGTTAACATATTTAATATTATTTTCTGTTATATATTCTTTATATTGTAAAATATCTCTTTGGTATGATTCTAATGTGTTCTTTGATAGCTTTTTATCTACTTTTATAAATTCTAAAAATTTTTTTATAGCTTTATCCATTTTTTGATCCCCTTCGTAAACATAATTTCATGGTATAGTTATATCAAATAAACATAAAAATGTAAATAGATTTTTAAAATATTCTTAAAAATTTTTTTCTCCTTTTAAATACCATTTATGCTCTGAGGCTATTTTTACTTCTATCACTTGTCCTACAAGGCTTTTAGAGCCTTCAAAATTTACTATTTTGTTTGTAGTTGTTCTTCCTGTTAGCATTTTATCATTATTCTTGCTTGTGCCTTCTACTAATATTTTTTGAATTGTTCCGATATATTTTTTATTATTTAATTCAACTTGCTTTTCAAATAATTCTTTTAATCTATCAAATCTCTTGTGCTTAATTTCCTCTGGTATCTGACTTTCCATTTTATCTGCTGGGGTTCCCTTTCTTCTTGAATATATGAACATAAATATTTGCTCAAAATTAACTTTTTTAACAACATCTAGAGTGTCTTGAAAATCCTTCTCGGTTTCTTCTGGGAAGCCTACTATTATGTCTGTTGAAAATACTGCTTCTGGTATTTCTGTTTTTATTTTGCTAACTAATTCTAAATATTGTTCTTTGGTATATTTCCTATTCATTTTTCTTAATACTTCTGTACTTCCAGACTGTAAAGGTAAATGAATCAGTCTTGATACCTTTTTACATTCTTTTATTGCTTGTATTACATCTTCTGTAAAATCTTTTGGATGTGGAGATATAAATTTAATAACCTCGATTCCTTGAATTTTATTTACTGCTCGTAATAAGTCTGCAAATGAAGTTATGTTGTCACTTCTATTTTCTTTTTTCTCTGTTCTCATATATGAATTTACATTTTGACCAAGCAATGTTACTTCTTTATACCCTTCTTTTGATAATTGTTCTATTTCAGCTATTATGTCTTCTGGATTTCTGCTTCTTTCTCTTCCTCTTACGTATGGAACAATGCAGTATGAGCAGAAATTATTACAGCCATACATGATTGTAACAGAAGCAGATTTATTACTATTTCTTTTTATTGGTAATCCTTCATATATTTCTCCATCTATATCTAAAATATCTTTTATTTTATTCTTTTCAGATATAACTTTATATAAATCTTCTGGAAACTTATGTAAAGTATGTGTTCCAAATATGATGTCGATATATGGATAGCTTTCTTTCAATTTGTCCTGCATATGTTTTTCCTGCATCATACATCCGCATACTGCAATTATACTATTATTTTTTTGCTTTATCTTTTTAAGTTCACCAACTTTACCAAATAGTTTTTCTTCTGCATTTTCTCTAACACAGCAAGTGTTTAGAATATAAATATCTGATACAGTTCCATTTTTTGCAGGTTTATAGCCCATTTCTTCTAGCATTCCTGCAAGCTTTTCAGAATCATTTTCATTTAATTGGCATCCCATTGTTAGTATATTATAATATTTTTTTTCATTTTTCATCATTTCTTTTACTTTTCTAATATATTGTATTTGTTCTTCTATTACTTCTTTATTCAATTTCTTATCCTCCTAAAGTAAAACACTATTAGTTATTATAACATATTTATATCTAGTTTTACAATAAAAAGAATTACAGAGTTTTTAAAATTTCAATTATGCTTTTATATTTCAAAAAAAATAATTGTTTGTCTGTATAAATAATAGAATTTTGTAAATCTTTTATTAGCATATATGTTTTGTTTACTTTGAATTCTTTGTTTTTGATATATTCAGCCTCATTAAAAAGAGTTAAAAATGAAGTTTCAGCTTCTAAAAGCTTTGCTAAACTTGTATTCCAATCTCCTTGTGTAACTAATGAATATGCAACCAGCACATTGTATTTTGTGTTTTCTAAGTTATATCTATATTTTTCCGGAGAGACTGTATTTAAAAATTGTGGTATATATGAATATAAACTGGTTAAATTATTTAATGATGATATTTTATCTTCATTTTTTATACTTAGTATTGCTTTATCTAAAAAATCTCCAAATGAGTTTATAGTATCATTGGGAATATTTGCTTTATACAATTCTAACATTAATACACTCCAAGAAGAATTCATTAATTCAATTTCGCTTTTAATAAAATCCCAATCTATATTTTCAGTATCATTCTTTAGTGTACTATTTCTTTCCATATTTGTTATTGCTATTTGTTTTTCACCATTTGATTGACTATTATCTTCACTTTGAGTTTGATCTCCCCCTTCTTTCTGATTTTGTTGAGATAGGCTTGAAGTAGATTTACCTTCTGAACTACTAGTTCCACTTGTTTCTTGGGGCTTTTTTATTTCTTCAGATATAATTGTATAATTATCTAAAGATATGTTATTTAACTTATTAAGCAAGTCAATAATTTCTGAACTAAAATACTCCACTTCCGCAGTAACTTTTTCTGTGTTCAGGTTTTTTTTTGAATTGTTGCTACATCCGAACTAGAAAGAATAAAGAAATTAAAATTATTAAAACTTTTTTCAATATATATCACCTTATATTATTATCTCAAAAAATTACCTTTTTATTCTATGCATAAGTTAATATGCTTTACAAATAATATTTAGATGAAAGGATTTTTATTATGGGAATTACTATTAAATTATATAGCACAAAGGCAAGAGAAATAAGTAAGTTTTTAAACCGTTTTTTTGAAAAGAACATACAATTGAGCAATGATTTAATATGGGAGCACTATTTCGAAAATCCTATTGAAAGTGTTGATTTAATTGGGGTTTTTATTGATAATAATGAGTCTTATAATATTAATATGTGGATTAGTTTAGATGAAGGTTTTTTTATAAATGTAACAGATTTTAATGCAGATAAAATAATAAGGTACCTTTTTGAAAGGTACCCAAATTAAATATTACTTATTCTTTTTTATTTTCGTTGTCGTCTTTTATTTCTTCTTTTAAATCTTCTTTTACAGATTCTGCTTCTTTTTCTTTTCCTGGAGCCACTTCTCCATTTTCTAGTTTTTCTAATGCTTCTTCCTTAGCTGTTTCTTCCTGTGTTTGTTTTTCTCCACATTTTGGACAGAATGCTGCTCCTTTTTCTATTTCTGCACCACATTTACTACATAATCTTTTTTGATTTAGTTTCAATATTTCTAATCTTGCTTCCTCTATTTCTTGAGATAATTCATCTATTTTTGAGCATTCTTCTTCTAGGTCTACCTTTATATCTATGTTTTCTTCTCTTATGTGCTTTTCATATACTTTTTTTCCTATTTCTTCATATATGTCTGTAATTTTCCCTTTATTTTCGTTAATTTTTATTTTTAATTTTGTTTCTTTTGCTATTTTGCCTGTTGTTTCACTTGTTTTTCTACCTAAATCACTAAAAAATCCCATATTAATTCCTTCTTTCTAAAATTTATATTATTATTATATTCTATCCAAAGTAATTTGTAAATATTCTAATCTTCAAATTTTGGATTTCTTGTCATTAAATCTGATATAGCCTTTTGTGCTTCTAATTTTTCAAATAATACTTTATATACTGCATTTACAATTGGCATTTCAACATCATATTTTTGAGAAAGTTTATATGCAGTTCTTATATTATCAATACTTTCAATTGTCATGCCTATTTCTTGTTTTGCCTCTTCTATCGTTTTTCCTTGACCTATTAATATTCCTGCACGCCTATTTCTACTATGGTTGCTCATGCAGGTTACTATTAAATCTCCAAGCCCAGTTAAGCCATATATTGTTTTTGGCTCTCCTCCCATTTTTATACTTAGTTTTGCCATTTCTGAAAGTCCTCTTGTAAGTAATGCTGCAAATGTATTGTCTCCTAATTGTTGTCCTGTAATTATACCTGCACAAAAAGCTATTATGTTTTTTAATGCCCCTCCAAGTTCTGCTCCTTTTAAATCATATGATGTATAGATTCTAAGAGCTTCATTCATAAATGTGGTTTGAACATCTTTCAATAGTTGGTCATCTTTGGAAGCAATAACTAGTGCTGTTGGTATTTCAAGTGATACCTCTTCAGCATGGCTAGGCCCAGAGAGTCCTCCTATTGCACAATTTGGTAATTCTTCTTCAACAACTTCATTTAAAGTATATAATGTTGATTCTTCAAAACCTTTTGAGCATATTATTATTTGCTGATTTGTAACATATTGTTTGAACTTTTGAATGGTTTCTCTTACAAATTTTGAAGGTGTTACAATAAGTAACATCTCTGTTCCTTCAATTGCTGTTTTGAAATCTGTTGTGCAAATTATATTATCTGGTATTGTTGCTAAAGGTAAAAACTTACATTTTTTTTCGTGGTTTATTATGTCGGCTTCTTCTTTAGAATATGACCACATTTTTACATTGTTTCCTAAATGGGCTAAATGTATTCCAAGAGCTGTTCCCCAACTACCACTTCCTATTATTGATATATTCTTCATTTCTCCTCCTTTTATTTTTTAAAAGACAGTTTATTTTCTGTACCATTTTTTAATCTAACAATATTTGTTCTATGGTTGAATATTACTAATCCGGATATTAATATACTTATAATTTTTGCACCTAGGTCATCTACCATAAATATTGTTAATATAGGAAATAATACTGCAGCTAAAATAGAGCCTAAAGACACCCATCTTGTTGCTACCATAATAGTTAATGCAAATACTAAGCAAATTAATCCTATTTGTGGGTTAACCATTAATAGTACACCTAAAGCAGTTGCAACACCTTTTCCTCCTTTAAATCCATAGTATATTGGTAAGGTATGACCTACTATTGCCATTAAACCTGCTAAGTATTTTAGAATTTCCAAATCTGTATTCTTCCAAATTTTTGATGCTAATATTGCTAACAGAACAGAAATAACTCCTTTTAATATATCACAAATTAATGTTAAAATTGCAGCCTTTTTTCCTACTGTTCTTAAAACATTTGTTGTTCCTGCATTTTTACTTCCTTTTTCTCTTACATCAAATCCTGCAATTTTTTTGCTGAAAATTATTGCAAAATTGACGCTCCCTATTAGATATGCTATTAATCCTACTAATATGTATACTGCTGACATAAGTATTCCCCCTTGTGTTTTTAATTTCGGGCGAGTATTGCTCGCTCTTACACTTTTAAACAGATTGATTTACACTATCTGTACTATTAATTTTTAATTATATTTCTTTTTCTCTTTTTTCTCTTGAAATTATTCTAATTGGTGTACCTTCTAAATCAAAGTTGCTTCTTATTTGATTTACCAAATATCTTTCATAAGAAAAGTGAAATAATTCTTTGTTATTTACAAATATTATAAATGTAGGTGGTTTGGTTTGAGCTTGTGTTGCATATAGAATTTTTAATCTCTTACCTTTATCTGATGGTGGTTGAACGGTTGCTATTGCTTCATTTATTACTTGGTTTAATGTTGCAGTTGATATTCTCATTGCATTATTATTAGCTACTTTTTTTATTAAATTAAATAATTTATCTACTCTTTGTCCTGTTTTTGCTGATATAAATATTATTGGTGCATAGCTCAAGTAACTTAATTTATTATATACCTCTTTTTTATATTTTTCTAGTGTTCCTGTTTCCTTGGCATATTCATCCCATTTGTTTACTACTAATATAATAGCTTTACCTGCTTCATGTGCTTCACCTGCTATTTTTGCATCTTGCTCAGTTACTCCTTCTGTTGCATCTATTAAAACTAAACATACATCTGCTCTTTCTACAGCTAATATTGATCGCATTACACTGTATTTCTCTATGTTTTCGTTTACTTTACTTTTTCTCCTTATTCCAGCGGTATCTATGAAATTATATTTTCCTGTGTCATTTTCAAAGTAAGAATCAATTGCGTCTCTTGTAGTACCTGCAACATTACTTACAATTACTCTGTTTTCTCCCAATATTTTATTTACCAATGAAGATTTTCCTACGTTTGGCTTTCCTATTATTGCCACATTTATAATTTCAGCGTTCTGTTCATTTTCTTCTTGTTCTGGAAAATGCTCATATATTGCATCCAAAACGTCACCTATTCCTAAAGCATTTGTTGAAGATACTGGATATGGGTCTCCTATTCCCAAATTATAGAATTCATATAGTTCTGGAACTGCTTCACCAAAGTTATCAGCTTTATTACAAACTAGTACTATTGGTTTTTTGGATTTTCTTAGCATTGTCGCAATTTCCTGGTCAGAAGCGGTAACACCTTGCTTTATGTCTGTTATGAAAATAATGACGTCTGCAAGATTTATTGCAATGTTAGCTTGTTCACGCATGCCTATGTGGATTTCGTCCTCTAATTCTGGTTCTATTCCCCCTGTATCGATTAGGGTAAAGCTTCTTCCTCTCCAATTACTATCAGCATATATTCTATCACGTGTAACTCCTGGTGTGTCTTCTACTATTGATAGTCTTTGTCCTACTATGTAATTAAAAAAAGTAGATTTTCCTACATTTGGTTTTCCAATGATTGCCACCATAGGTTTTGCCATTATGTATCACTTTCCTTTCTGCCTAAAATTGCATTGGCTGCCTTTTTTCCTGTCGCAATTGCTTTACATACAGAAGATTTTGTCTCAACTAAGTCTCCTCCTGCATATACATTTTGTATATTTGTCATGTAATTCTCATTCACACTGCATAAACCGTTTTTTGTGCTTGCTCCTATTTTATTTAGTAGTTGTTCATCTGCCATAGAGCCTATTGCAAAGACAATTGTGTTTACCTGCATTTTATAGTTGGAATTTTCCAAATCTATAACAGTATCATTTTCTATTTTTGTATTAATACATTCTATTTCTTTAATTTCACCATTTATAGCATTTGCTTTTATTACTTTTGTATTTGGTATTATTAAAACATTATCTTTTAAGGCTTCTTCAATTTCTGTTTTTCTTGCTGGCATATGTTCTATATTTCTTCTATATAGTATGTATGTTTTTGTTGCACCCATCCTTTGAGCCACTCTTGCTGAGTCAATTGCGACATTTCCTCCTCCTATTACAACTGTAATTCCTAAGTTTTTAATGTTTTTGTTGCAATTATAGTTTTTTAAAAATTGACTAGATGTGTAAATGTTTTTTGTGTCAGCATTTGATATTCTATATTTGATTTGTTGCTGTGCACCAAGCCCTAAGAAAATGCTTTCATATCCTTGTTTTTTTAGTCCTTCTATAGTTATATCTTTTCCAAATTCAACACCTGTTTCAAAATTTATTCCCATTTTTTTGATTCTGTTTATTAGGTCATTAATTGTGTTTTTTGGCAATCTAAAGTCTGGTATTCCATATCTTAATATACCCCCACATTCGTCTTCTTTCTCAAATACAGTTACCTTGCTTCCTGCTTTTCTTAAATAAATAGCACATGAAAGACCTGCTGGTCCTGACCCAATAACAGCAAATTTTTTATATGAATTTTTCTCAATATTCATACTATAATTTATATTGTTCTCTTTAGCCCAGTTGTTTACGAATTTTTCTAAATTGTTTATCTCAACAGGCTTACCTTTTATTCCTTTGATGCATTTACCCATGCATTGTTTTTCTGTTGGGCATATATTACTGCAAATTTCACTCATAAAATTATTTTCTTGTAATATGTTGTATGCTTGAAGGAAATTCTCTTGCTTTATTTGAGCAATGAACTCTGGGATATTTGTTGCAATAGGGCAACCTTTTCTACACATTGGGTTTTTACAATTCAAGCATTCGTTTGCCTGTTTTAAAGCTGTTTCTATATTTTCCAATTAGATTAGTCCCTTCTTTATAGTTTTGAATACTTATATTATATATGTTTTTGCATTAAAAAATCAAGATGTTTTATAAAATATCTTGATTTTTGATTACTGTTTCTAGTTTATGTATAATTTATTTCTTTTTATATATTGTAGTTCTTGCATTTCCAAGAATTCTTCTACATTCTGATGTTGTTTTATCATTTCTCGTATTTGCGTAGAATTCATATTCTGGATCTGTTCTGGTGTGTAATAAAGCACATTATCTTTTTTAATTTGTTCTTCATCCTCAAATCTTTGAATCACGATGAATTTATATTGTGTGATAATTCGGTTGTAATCCTTCCATGTAGGCATTTTTTTGAAATTATCTGACCCCATAATAAAGTATATTTGTGCTAATTCATTATACTTATCATATATTTTTTTAAAGGTATCTGTTGCATATAGAATATTTGAATGTATGCTGGCAATATTCTCAACATCTAAGAACTTATTGTTATTGCATAATAGCTTTAGCATATTGTATCTATGATTTGCTGATACTAAATTTTGTTTATTGTAATAGTCTCCTACTGGAACAAATATTACTTTATCAACAAGTCCTGATTTTATTAGAGCGTTGGCTAAGTTTATATGTACTTTTGTTGGTGGGTTAAAACAACCTCCAAAGAAGCCTATTTTTTTTAATTCAATACTTTGTTTTAGAAGAATTTGGTCTCTGTTATTTTTTTTCATGATACAAAATCCTTTGCTTTTTGTTCTAGGTCTTCTAGAGTACCATCATTTTTTATAATATAGTCATAATTATATTTGTATACATTTCCATCTGATGTATTGCTTGTAATCAGCTCAACATTAGGATTTGTTATTAATAGTGTTTTTGCATTTAAGTATTTTTTTATTTTCTCTATTTCATCTATCTCTCTTATATGTATAAATAGGTATTTTGATTTACTATGAATAAACTCTTCATATTTTTCTTTTATGTAATTGAATGGAGCATCATTGTATTCTATGCTTAGTTTTTTTAAATCTACTAATAGTTTTCTGCTTTTATCATCCTTTTCTCCATTCCATCCCACCAAGATTTTTGCGGCTTCTTTTACTTTATCAACTGATGATATGTTTGTTACGTCTGTAAATTCTGAACAAAACTTTACAAAAGTATCTTTCCCAGAACCTCCAGTGCCATTAATTATTATTACTTGTTTATCCATTTTAAACCTTCCTTATCTTTTTTACTAAAGTAAAGTGGAACAAATGCTTGTCCCACTTTTTTGTTTTAAATCTTTTTCCAAAACCAGTCTAAACTATTGTCAATACTTTTCTTCTTATAGAATTTGCTTGCTATATCATCTACCCAAAGATATGCAAAGAATGATATAAATATCATTATGCAGTCAATTGCTATACAGTTTATAAGCATTTTGTAATATGTTTCATAAAATTGTTCTGTTAATCTTGCTAGTTGTATGCTGTGTATTGATACCAGGATTAAATATGCGAATAACGCAAATGCTGGAATATACGTCTTTTTTACTTCTTTTCCTAAAAATATTAGTAATACTGTTGCAATTGTAAGTAGTAGTAATGTAATCGGTTCAGATATATTAAAAACGAACATAACTCTCCCCCCTTTTCTTTTGTGGAATAAACTTAATTAATTTAATTTAATTTTAATTAAATCTGCTAGTTTAGTAGCCTTTTCTTCAATGTCTTGCTGTTCTTTCCCTTCTATCATTACTCTAATCAATGGTTCTGTACCTGAAGGTCTTATTATAACTCTGCCATTATCCTTTAGTTCATTTTCTATGTTTTTTACAGTTGCTTGTATCTCTGCATCTTCTGTACAAAGAGCTTTTTTGTCATTTCTAACTTTTACGTTTTTTAATACCTGAGGATATTTATTAATTATTTTGCATAGTTCTGAGGGTTTTGAGTTTTCTTCTAATAGTATTTGGATTAACATTAGAGAAGTTAAAATTCCATCTCCTGTAGGATTATAGTCTAATAATATGATATGTCCTGATTGTTCTCCTCCTAGATTGTAGTCATTTTTTAGCATTTCTTCTAAAACATATCTATCTCCAACCTTTGTTTGCTTTAAGGTTAAATTGTTTTCTTTGGCAAATTTGTTTAATCCTAAATTACTCATTATTGTAGCAACTAACGTATTGTTTTTTAATTTTTCCTTTTTTTGTAAATACTTGGCAAATATTGCTAATAGCATATCACCATCTATTTCATTTCCATTTTCATCAATTGCTAAGCATCTATCTCCATCACCATCATAAGCAATTCCTAAATTCATATTATTACTTTTAACAAATTGCTTTAGATTTTCCAAATGTGTAGAACCACAATTCTCATTTATATTTATGCCGTCAGGCATATTGTTAATAACTTTGTAGTTAATTCCTAGCTTTGTAAAAACCTTTTCTGCAACTTTATATGTAGCACCATTTGCCACATCAAGTGCTACGCAAAAATCAGATTTCATATGTTTTTCTATGTTTTCTTCAAATGTTTTTCTTAGGAAGTACACATATTCATCAACTAAATCTTCTCTGTATTCTGAAATTCCTATTTTACTAGGATGAGCTGTTAATTCATCAAAGTTTCCAGCTTCTAGAATTTCTTCTATTTCTTCTTCTATTTTATCTGGAATTTTCATTCCTTTATTACTGAAATATTTGATTCCATTAAATTCATAGGTGTTATGTGATGCAGATATAACAACACTTGCATCTGCTTTTAATTTTTTGGTTAAATATGCTACTCCTGGTGTAGGGATAACTCCTAATAATTTTACATTAGCTCCATAGCTTAAAAAACCTGCTGTCATAGCACTTTCTATTAATGTTCCAGATATTCTTGTATCTCTGCCTATTAAAATTGTAGGTGCATGACCTGAATTTTTTGATAGAACATAAGCTCCTGCTTTTGCTACTTTATATACTAGTTCTGGTGTAAGTTCTGTATTTGCAATTCTTCTAATTCCATCTGTTCCAAAATATCTTCTCATCTAATTTGTCATTCCTTTCTCAGCACAGTACAAATAGTTTATACGTTGCATCTTTATTACTGTTATTATTATATATTCAATTTCCTATTAAATTGTTCTTAAGTATTTATATTCTATTATATATTTCTTTTTTTTTCAATAGTTTTTGTTAATTTTTTATAGTTTGATAATTTTTTCCCATGGCAAATTTGCTTTTCCAAAGTGTCCATAATTTGTGGTATCTGTGTATTTTATGTTTTTTAAATTCAAATATTTTATTATTCCTTCTGGCGTTAAATCAAATTTTTTCTTTATTAAGTCTACTAGTTCTTTATCTGTTTTCTTTCCTGTTCCGAATGTATTTACATTAATTGAAACTGGCTCTTTAAAACCTATCACGTATGCTATCTGAATTTCGCATTTATCTGAATATCCATTAGCTACAATGTTTTTTGCTATATGTCTTAGCATGTATGCAGACGACCTATCTACTTTAGTTGCATCTTTCCCTGAAAAAGCTCCTCCTCCATGACGTCCATATCCTCCATATGTGTCTACTATTACTTTTCTTCCTGTTAATCCTGTATCTGCTAAAGGCCCTCCATTTACGAATCTACCTGTAGGATTTATATAAATTTTCGTGTTTTCATCTATCATATTTTTATCAATTACTTTATTTATTACTTTTTCTTTAATAGCTACTTTTAGCTCTTCTAAAGTTACATTTTCTCTGTGCTGTGCTGATATTAAAATTGATTCAATTCTTTTTGGTTTTTCATTTTCATATTCAACTGTCACTTGTGTTTTGCCATCAGGTTTTAGAAATGTGATTTCGCCTTTTTTTCTTACTTCTGCTAGTTTTTCTGATAATTTGTGAGCTAAATTTATTGCATATGGCATATAGTTTTGAGTTTCATTTGAGGCATAGCCAAAAATTATTCCTTGATCTCCAGCACCCCCTCGGTCTACTCCTAATGCTATATCTGTACTTTGTTCTGTTATATTAATATCTATCTTACATGTTTTATAGTCAATGCTCGTATTATCATCATCATATCCTATTTCCTTTATTTTGTTCCTTATTAACTCTTCAATATTAAATTTTGCTGTTGTAGTTATTTGTCCTCCTACTACTATGGTATTTTTACATGCAAAAGTTTCAACTGCCACTCTAGAATTTTTGTCTTGTCTTAAGCATTCATCCAATATACTATCTGAAATATAATCACATAATTTGTCTGGATGTCCTTCTGTTACACTTTCTGATGTGAAATAATATTTTCCCATATTGTCTCCTTTTTTAAAAAAAATTAGAATAAAAGATTTATTCATCAATCTTTTATTCTAATTTTTGGGGTGATATTTTAGTATTTCATATTGTTTATGGATATATTTTAATTTCTTTTTATTAAAATAATATTAAAAATTAAAATTAATTAGAATTTAAGATTATATTTTTTGCAGATAATAAATAATTATCTGCAAAAAGCCAATATTTATTCATTTTTATGTTCTTGTTATTCTTCTTCTGGTGCTCCTACTGGGCATACACCACTGCATGTACCACATCCTATACATGTGTTTTTGTCTATAACGTATGTTGTTTCGCCTTGTGATATACATCCTACTGGACATTCTGCTGCACAAGCTCCACAGCTTATGCATTTATCTGTTATTTTATATGCCATTATTTTTCCCCTCCTTTATTTATAATTTGCAAAAGTTTCCTTTTGCTATTATCAATTTTTAGAATTTTTTTTGTCTTTTTTATCTAGTTCTTCCATCTTTTTTAATTCTTCCATGTCTTCTTTACTAATTCCTTCTTGTTCTTTTTCAATATTCTTAATTATCTTTATGTCTTTTGCATTGTATTTTTTAAAGAAGTTTTCATCTCCATCTTTAAATTTTACTTTTACAATTTCTTTTAATGTTTCTAGTCCACATACTTCCCCTTGTCCATCTTCAGTTTTTACTATTGCACCTATTTTAGGAAGTCTTTTTAGTTTTTCTTCATAAACATTTTGTTCATATTGTAAGCAACACATTAATCTTCCGCAGTTACCTGAAATCTTAGAAGGATTTAATGAAACATTTTGTTCTTTTGCCATTTTTATGGATACTGTTTCAAAGTTCCCTAAAAAAGAACAACAGCATAATTCTCTGCCACAAACTCCATTTCCACCTAGTCTTTTCACTTCATCTCTGACTCCAATTTGTCTTAATTCAATTCTTGTTTTGTACACTGCAGCTAGATCCTTTACTAAGTCTCTAAAATCTATTCTTCCTTCTGCAGTAAAGAAAAATAGTATTTTACTTTTGTCAAATTTAAATTCAACATCCATAAGTTTCATTGGTAAGTTATGTTCTTTTATCTTTTTTTCGCATATTTTAAAAGCTTCTTTTTCTTGTTTTTTATTTTCTTCATTTTGTTTTGCATCTTGGCGTGTCGCAATTCTTATAATTTTTTTTAGTGGAGCTACAATTTTTTCTTGAGGTAATTGCCTATTTGCGATAACCACCTCTCCGTATTCCATTCCCATTGCAGTTTCTACTATTACGTGTTCACCTGCATTAACTTGATTCCCTGCTGGATCAAAAAAATATATTTTTCCTGCTTTTTTAAATCGAATTCCTATAATATTAGCCATTACTTTTTAAACTCCTCTCTAGTCCAAACAATAAATTGTCTATTGTCATATCATAATTACTGTTTCTTTTTAAGCTTAATTTTGTCTTTTCTATGGTGGATATACACTCTTCATATTTTTCTGTATTTCCTAAATCATTTAATATTTTATCATAGAATATTGTGTTTATATAATCTAAGATATAATATATTTCCTCTTTGTCACTAAATATCTTATCCTTTAAGCCGAACATCTGTAATTCATTCAAGTGTTCTATATTATCAAATGTTTCTTTTATGTCTTTATATATTTCTGTTTTGTCTTTAAGCTTTAAAGCTTTTGCAATACTGCCACCAAAAGCTTTTATCATTTCTTCGTCAAGCTCAATTGAATTTTTTATGAAATATTCTTTTATTTCGTTGTCTGATAATTTATTAAATTGTATTCTGATACATCTTGATTTTATAGTATTAAGTAAAAGATTTTCATTACTTGTTATTAAAATAATGATAACATATTCTGGTGGTTCTTCTAGTGTTTTTAAAAAGCTATTTTGAGCCTCCTTTGTCATATTTTCTGCATTATTAACTATATATATTTTTTTATTTCCTAATATAGGTTTTTCTAGAACTGATTTTGCTACAGATTTTATTTGCTCCGTTCTTATCACATCTTCTTGTTCATCTATAATTATGATATCCGGATTATTACTACTTTCAAAGCTTTCACATGATTTACATCTGTTGCAAGGTTTATTTTCTGTGTTTGAACATAGAATTGCTTTCGCAAATTCTTTTGCAAGTGTAAATTTTCCAACTCCTACTTCGCCAGAAAATATATAACTATGTAAAAAATTATTATTTTCTACAATGTTTGTTAGACTTTTTTTGTTTTCATCATTTCCAATTATATTATCAAACATATTTTATTTTATCTTTCCTATTTTGTTTAGTGGCCAGAATCTAAAAGCCACTTTACTTTCAACTTTGCTTATTGGTATACAACCAAAATCCCTACAATCAGTACTATGTTCCCTGTTATCTCCCATAGCAAAAACACAATTTTCCGGCACAACTATATCTGAATAAGTTTTGCCCTTTGTTACCACGTCTTGTTGTAAATATGGTTCATCTAGTTCTTCACCATTTCTATATACTTTGCCATTTTCAATTTTTATGTGGTCTCCTGCAACTCCAATAACTCGCTTGATATAGCTTGTTTTTGTGGTTTCTAACACATAGTATACTAGTTTCCTAGCTATTCCTTGTGGTTCATATTCATATTTTGCTACAGGATAGTCAAAATCTATCTCTTCAAGTGAAGGGTATGTGTTACTTGGAGCTTCAAAAGTAATTATATCTCCAACTTTGTACTCTCCTTTAATTGTTCTAATCCATCTATTTAGCCAAAGTCTCTGACCTTCTTTTAAAGTTTTATCCATTGATGTTTGTCTTACAACTGTAGGCGTTCCTATGAAGTATTTTACTGCTAATGCAATAACAACTGCTATTATTATGCAATATGCCCATTCCAATATGTTTTTTATCTTCGGATTCATTTATTTTCCTTCTTTCTTATGCTTCATTTTTTAATATTGTAGGTATAGTAATGACAACCTCTGTTCCTTTACCTACTTGGCTTTTAATATCTATTCTGCCATTGTTTTTATCTAATATTTCTTTTGCAATTGATAGTCCTAAACCTGTTCCTCCCATTTTTCTAGTTCGTGCTTTATCTACTCTATAGAATCTTTCAAATATTCTATTTAAATCCTCTTCTGGTATTCCTATCCCATTATCAATTATTTTAATATATGCATCATTGTATACAAATCCTACATATATCTTTATTATTCCATTTTCTTCTGTATATTTAATACTGTTTGATAGAATATTTAGTATAACTCTCTCTAGTCCATCTTTATCTGCACAAATGGTTGGTACATTTGCCGTTACAAAGCATTCAACTTTTTGGTGTTTTTTATCTGCTTCTATTTGTAAATTCTCTAAGCATGATTTAACTAAATCTCCCAAATTGAATTCTACCTTTTCCCATTTTACTTGTTCATTATCATATTTTGATAGAATTAATAAATCATTTACTAATTTTGTCATTCTTATTGCTTCTGTATTTATTACTTTTAGAAATTTTTCTTGTAGCTCTGGATCATATTCAGTGTTTGCAAGTGTTTCTCCATATCCAATGATTGATGTTAGTGGAGTTTTTAGTTCATGTGATACATCTGCAATAAATTCTTTCCTCATATTATCAAGTCTTACGTGTTCAGTTATATCTTGTATTAGCACTATTGCACCCGCTGGTCTATCTAATTCGTCTTTGAAAGAGGCAAAAAATATTTTTAAATATTTGTCATTAATATTTACTTTTTTCTCTGATGTCGTCCAATTTTCTAAATATATGATTTTCTCTAAATTTATGTCAATATCTACACTCTGAAAAATTTCATTAAAATTGCTTTTCCCTTTTGGAATTTCTAGTAATTTGATTGCTGCAGAATTAATATGAATTATATTTCCTTCTAAATCACATGCTATAATTCCATCTGTCATGTGTTGTAATATTGTTTCTATTTGTTTTTTTTGTCTTGTTACTTTATTTAAGTTCTCATTTAAACTTGCTGTCATAGTATCAAAAGCTTGTATAAGTCCATCAATTTCAGTGTTTCGTTTTGAGTTTTCAAAATGTGGAGATGTTTTTAGTTCTTCTCCTTCTGCTATTTTTTCAGCACTTTTAATTAATTTGTATATTGGCTTAGTAATAATTCTGGATGTGAACCATATTACTACAACTGATATTACTATAAAAGCACTTGTTATTATTGAGAAAACTAGTATGTTTTCATTTATTACTTTCTCTTCCATACCTATATATCTCATTTTTTGTATTGTAAATATGCCATATCCAAAGAACATTAAAATGGCTAATATCATTATTATAAGTATTATTTTAACTTGAACACTCTTGAACATTTTTATGTTATTCCTTTCCTAGCTTGTCTGATTTTAAATAATATCCTATACCTCTCTTTGTTATTAGTATTTTAGGTTCTTCTGTGTCGTCTTTCATTTTTTTTCTTAGTCTTCTAACTAGAACATCTACTGTTCTTTCATCCCCAATGTAGTCATATTTCCATACATTTTTTAGCAATTCTTCTCTTGACACTGCTTGACCTTGTTTTAAAGCCAAATATTTAAGAAATTCAAATTCTTTCAATGTTACATCTATGCTTCTACCATCAACTTTAACTTCTATTTTTTCTAAATCTAATACTAAGTTTCCAACAGCTACTACTTTATCAGAAGATGTAGTTTCTTCTCCCTCTACAGATTGCGAAACAAATTTACTTGATGTTGGATCAGATTTACGCAAATTTGCTTTAATCCTTGCCATTAATTCTCGAACACTAAATGGCTTTGTAACATAATCATCTGCACCTAGTTCTAAGCCTAATATTTTGTCTATTTCTTCATTTCTAGCAGTTAGCATTAGAATAGGTATGTTATATTTGCTTCTTATTTTTTTGCATACTGTTAATCCATCCATTTTAGGAAGCATAATGTCCAATAGAATCAAGTCAGGTTTGTTTTTAAATGCCATGTCAACAGCAGTTACACCATCATAGGCTTCTAGAGTATTATAGCCTTCTCTTTTCAAATTATATACTAAAATATCTACAATAGGTGGTTCATCCTCTACTATTAAAATAGTTTTCTGATTGTTTTCTACATTATTTTCCATAAGGCGTTCTCCTCTTTAAATTACATTAAATTTAGGATTTAAAATAATATGTGAAAAATTTTTTTATACATTAATTTATATCATATATCTTAAATTTATACAAGTTTTTTTATGATTTTTTCAAGTTTTTTTGCATATTATTACTCTGTCATTTTTATTCAAGTCTTTATATTCTTTTATATCTGCGTATTTTTTTTCATTATTTATTATGTCTTTTACCTGCTTTTTTTGTTCTTCACCTATTTCTAAGCATAGGTATCCATTTTTTTTTATGTATTTACTAGCTTGTCCTATTATCTTTCTATAAAATTCTAATCCATCTATTCCTCCATCTAGTGCCAATATTGGTTCATTTTGAACTTCTTTGCTTAGTTTTTCTATTTCATGTGTTTTAATATATGGCGGATTTGATACAATAATGTCAAATTTGTCTTCAATATTATTGAATAAATCAGATAGAATAAATTTTATTTTCTTGCTTCTGTCATTTATCCTAGCAATAGCTAAAGCCTTCTCACTTATGTCTGATGCATATATTTGAGCTTCTGAAACCTTTTCTGATATTGATATAGCTATTGCACCGCTTCCAGTACACAAATCTAGTATCTTAGGTTTTTTATATTGTTTCAACAGTTTTATTACTTCTTCTACTAGTATTTCTGTATCTGGTTGTGGAATAAGAACATCCTTATTTACAGCGAATTCAATTCCCATGAATTCTTGCTTTCCTAATATATATTGTATAGGTTCTCCTTCTAATAAATTTTTTATGTATTGTTTGTAAATTGTCTCTTGTTTTTTTGATATTTCTTTATCGTAATTTATTATTAAATATTCTTTTGGCACTTCTAAAGTAAATGCTAATAGTCTTCGTGCTTTTGCATGAGGTTCTTCAACTTCGTTTGCTTTTAATTGCTTTATACTCTCTTGTAAAATCTCTTTAATTTTCATTGAGTTTATCATCCTTTACTTTGTATTTTCGTCTTTATAATATCATATATCTATATTTTTATCAAGTAATATTTATACCTCTTCCAACACATTTGCTAGGCATTGCATACTTAATAAACATTCTCCTAATGTATTTGCAGTAGCTCCTACTTCTATTATGCTTGCTCCTGGTGATACATGTTGATTATATCTTGAATTTCTTATTATCATTGGTCTAAATAATCCTGGATACATTTCATTTGCTTTTTCTTGAATTTTTACTGCTATCTTTAAGTTCTGAACCCAGTTAGGATGCTCTAGACCTCCTCCATCTGTTCCTATTACAAACATGAGTTGTGCAACTCTTTGACCGTTTACCATGACTGTTGGTCCATATGTATCACCATTTCCAAGAGCATCACGATGTATGTCTAATACTATACCCGCTTCTTTTTCTTCTAGTAATCTTTTTGCTGTTTCTAAAGATCTCGTATATGAACCTGAGTATGATGGATAATCATGATATGTTCCATCATGCACAACATTAAAATCTTTTTGAGTAAGGTATGTTGTTAATTCTGTTCCAACTCTTATTACATTATAGTTATCATCTGTTGTTCTATAGTTTCCTGTCATCGTATAGTTATAAGTCTCACAAGGAGTATAGCTTTCGCAGGTATGTGTATGATATATTAATATATTTTTTTTGTTTTGTATTTCCACATCAGGTATAAGCATTTCTTCTGTTATAGTATAGTTACTTTGATTATCTATTTTGGTAGTTCCATAAGAGTCTGTTACTCTTGAATTTATATTTCTTTCTGTTACTATTTCTGTATTTGCAACTTTAGGTATCTGTATTTGTTCTATTGTAGTATTTTTTTCTGTTGCCTCTATTATTTGTTTTTCTTCAATTTCGTCAGGAACTTGATAGTTGTATGTAGAAGTTTGTATTGGCTTTAAAATTGGAGTTTCCATACTTAGTATCTTGGTTAGTTTTATTTCACGGTTATTGTTGTCCTTTTCCGTTACAAGTTCTGAAATGCTTAAATTTAGACATATTGTGAATAATTTGTTATTCACATTACTTAAGTCTATTCTTTTTAAGGATTGGCTAGAATTTGATATGACCTTCATAAATATAAATATTATGCAACAAACAATAATTATCTTAACAGTGTATTTACCTATATCTTTCAAATTAATTACTGCTACATTCATATATTCTTAAAGCCTCCCTTTTTTAATATATATTTAGCATATTATAAAAATATGCTAAAGGAGTACAACCCTTTAGCATATCTCATATTCAAATATATTTATTTTTAGTGTTTCAATCTTAGGTGAAGCTTCAATTGTTTTTATAATATAGTTTTCATCTTTATTCTTTAATTTTAAGTTTAGCTTTTCTGTATTAATAAGTATTCCATCTGATATATGCATTCCTAGTGGTAAAGTCTGATTATTATTGTTATAGTACATTATATTTGTTAATGCTATACAATTGGTGTTTTCTTTTAGCATAATTTTATATAGATTTACTTCTTTACTTTTTGCATCTTTTAGAGCACTTTCAGGATTAATGTAAAATACATTAAGTCCATCCTCTATGTTTCCTACTTTATATATAGGGATTTCTATGTCGCTTTTAAATTTTTTTATGCTTGCTTGTATGTCATCAGCTATATTTCTTATTTTATTTGTATATTCTTTGAGTGTTGTTTTACCTTTTAAATTTAATATTGAAAATTTATTTTTAGCATTTTCTCTATGTTTTATGTTTCCTAATGTTTTCACTTGTTCATTAGACGAGTCAATACTTCCAAATATGTCAAACGCTGTATTTTTTTCGTTTTCTTGCATTTCCTCTTTTAATTTTAGTAGATGTTCTTCTGATATTTTTTCTTTATGTATTATGCAATTAATGTCATTTAGGACATTTGTCGTTGCAATGAAGATACTGTCTGTTTCTTCTTTTGTGAATACAGTTCTCTGTTCTTTATCCATTTGTTTTGATAAATCTTCAAAGTCTAAATCAAAATTAAAGGCTTTTTTTAGTTTTCTATTTGTGTGAACTTCTATAATACCTTCATTAAGCTGTTTTGCTTCGTCTTTATTTGTAAATTTCCAAAATTCAAAAATACTTTTTTTATGGTCATCTATTTCTTTTATATATAGTGTGGCATTTTTAATTTTTGTTTGCAACATATTAATTCTTTTATTTATTGCTTCTATGTCTAACTCTAAATCTTTTATAGCATTTGTCTCTTGGTCTAATTTTGTATATAAGGTTAGTAGTTCTTCTAATGTATAGACCTCTTTTATTTCTGTTCTTTCGCAATATTTTAGCTTGTTTGTTGGTTCATCTTTTTCTGTAATATTAGTATTTGTAGTTTGAATACTTTTTTTCTTATATTTTATAAAATATTTAACTTTACCGAAGAAGGTTTTTTTACATTCAAGGAAGGTTGATATTTGTTTTTCTTTTTCAAAATATTCTTGGTCTAAATTTTTTGATAGTTTTTTGAGTTTTCTTAATTTTTTGTCAAGATTTATTTTTACTTCCTTTGCTTTAATTGTTTTTTCTAGTCCTTGAAGATATTCTCTTTTTATAAAGTCAATAAGTTTGCTATTGTCTATTTTATCTTCACCATAGTAGAAATGAATTGTTCCTTTTTTATCAAGCTTTATGTTGAATTTATAATGGTGAGAAAGCTGAGTTTCTAAAATAAATAGCACTTTTAGTAATTTGTAATAATCTTCTGCTTCTCCTTGAGTTTTTAATTCTATTTTATATTCACTTTTAATTGTATCATATATTGTTGCTTTGCCCAGTATTTGTATGCTCATATTGTCTTGTTTATCATAAACTTCATATATTGATGGCCAGTCTTTTGCAAAGAAGCACAAAAATTTTTCTAACTCTTCAATTTCTGAAGTGTTTAAAAATGTGTTGCTATATTCGGAATAACAAATAGGCACAAAGATTTTTTCTTCTTTTCCTTTTATTTGTTTTTTAATAACATAAAATAGTTCTGCAAGCTCAGATTCTTTAATCGGTATAAGCATAAAATATTTTTTTGAAGTCTGTGAGTAATGCACTTGCCAGATGTAATCTTTATTAAATTTTACAGTATATGGAATACTTTTGTTTAATGCCTTTTGTTGTTCTTCTAAAATTTCTATTTCTTCAAGATTAAGTTTTCTAATAAGATTTAAGAATAGTAGGTTTCTTTCAATATCTTCTTCTGTGTCTACGTTTAAGTAAGCACCTATTGGCAATGCTTTTGCATATTTTTCTGTATAGTCTGCTAATCTGTGTGTAGGAGTTAGGAATATTTCAATATCATTTATATCTACATATTTATACACTTTATAATTTTTCTCATTATAGTTTTTATGAATTCCAAAATCAATAGGTTGGAATAAATTAAATTTATCTGGTATGTTTTTTAAATCTAATCCAATAAAGTTAAGCTTTTCGGTTAAATTTTCATTAGTTTCCAAGTTATCTACCTCTCATTTATATTTTTTGTAAGTATATCATAAAAGTATTATTTATTCAATAATTAACTAATAAAAAAATGCCTTATTCGGCATCTTTTTTTATTACTTCTTTACCATCATAGTATCCGCAATTTGAACATACTCTGTGTGGCATTATTGGTTCATTACAGTGTTTACATCTAGCTATACTTGGTTCTTCTAATTTCCATGTTGATCTTTTTGTTCTTGTTCTTTCTTTTGACCATCTTCTTTTTGGTTGTGCCATACTTATTCCCTCCTCTGTTAGTACACTATTTATCTATATACCTTTATTTTTTTAGCTACTAAACTAGTATACTAAGAATTTATAGATTTGTCAATACTTATGGTAAATTTTGTGAAAAAAAGTGATCAAATGTAGGAGTGAGCATAGCTCGCTCCTACATTTTTAAAATTCTATTGGCACATTTCTGGTTTTTCGTCTTTACAACTTGGTTTAAAATCTCTGCATTCTAGTTTAACGCCTTTTAAGCATTTTCCGTGTCTCTTGCAGTCTATACATTGTTTGCAATGTCTTACTTTATCTGCCCATATTTGTAATTCATACTTTTTGTCTGGACATAATGGTCCAAATACAAATTCTCCGTCTTTGTCTGTAAATGTGTGTGATACTGGCTTTCTTTCTTCTTTTCCACAGTCATGAGAAACTTCTATTAATTTTATTACTGCATCTTCTACTGGTTCTTTATAACAGTCTCTTATTATTCCAAATATTACATCCCTATTGTCTTCTGGTAAATTTATTTCTAAATCAAATTGCTTTCCTTTTTCTATAAATCCATCTACTTTAATTTCTTGGCATGGTTTTTTTTCTTCAAATTCCATTTTCTTTCATCCACCTTTTTAATATTTTTATGCTTTCGCATATCTAATATATTATATGAGAATGTATAGAAATTGGTGCTAGCCAAAAACGCCTTTATCTACATAATCGTGAGTAAAAGGCGTCTTTTAAAATTAAATATTATAAAAATATGTTGCTTCTAAATCTGCTTCATGAAGTAGCAATGCAAGTGGATATTTTTTAAATGCTTGACCTAGTGGTACATATAATTCTTTTGGCTCTGAAAATCCCATATGCCAACGTATTGCATATTTTTCTTCATTTGTCAGTTTTATATATTCTGTAAGCATCATTACTGACTTTTCTCCATGCCCATATGGTATGGTATCTTCTATTGTATAATATGGGGCTTTTTCCCATTCTCCTTTTGCATTTTTTACATTTCTGTAATCTACTTTATAGAAGTTTACTTTGCAAATATCGTGTAATAGCGTTGATATTATTAATGTATCTTCACTCACTTCTAGTTTATGAGATTCTATTTTTTCTTTTAATATTTCATAAACCTTGTAGCTATGTTCTGCTAAACCGGATTTATATGCTCCATGATATTTAGTGCTTGCTGGTGCTTCATAGTAATCTGATTTTTCTAGAAATTCCATCAGTTCTTTCATGCCTGTTCTGTTTACTTTATTCAATAATTCTTTTATTTTATCTTTTATTTCGCTCATGGTATTCTCCTATTCTTGTTATGCAGTTTCTACGTCTCTAGTTGGCTTTGCTTTTCTTTTTTTAATTATTCCTCTCTTCATGTCTACTTCTTCTTCTTTGCACAATTCTAATATAGGTGGAGCTTTCTTTTCTACAGTGTCTTTTGTTATCGTGCATTTTTCAATTCTCATATTGCTTGGCACCTCAAACATTATATCTCTCATTATATTCTCTATTATTGAGCGCAAGCCTCTTGCACCTGTATTTCTATCTATTGCTTTGTCTACTATTGAGTTTAGAGCATCATCTTCAAATTCTAGTTCTACACCATCAAGCTCTAATAGTTTTTTGTATTGTTTTACTAAGGCATTTTTTGGTTTTGTTACTATTTCTATTAATGCATCTCTATCTAATTCTTGAAGTGTCGCAATAATTGGTAATCTACCTACAAATTCTGGAATTAGTCCAAATTTTAATAAATCCTGTGGTAATAGTTGTTCAAATATTTTATATTTGTCATGTATATCTTTTTTACTTTCTATTTGAGCTCCAAAGCCTAATGATTTCTTGTTTGTTCTTTCTTTTATAATCTTTTCCAATCCTTCAAAAGCTCCTCCACATATAAATAATATGTTTGAAGTATCTATTTGAATAAATTCTTGATGTGGATGTTTTCTACCTCCTTGTGGTGGTACTGATGCTATTGTTCCTTCTACTATTTTTAGTAATGCTTGCTGTACTCCTTCTCCGCTCACATCTCTTGTTATTGAAGGGTTTTCTGATTTTCTTGTTATTTTATCTATTTCATCTATATATATAATTCCTTTTTGAGCTTTTGATATATCAAATTCAGCATTTTGGATTAGTTTTAAAAGTATATTTTCAACATCTTCCCCTACATATCCTGCTTCTGTAAGCGTTGTAGCATCTGCTATTGCAAAAGGCACATTTAATATTCTTGCTAATGTTTGTGCTAATAGTGTTTTTCCACAGCCTGTTGGTCCTAACAGTAGAATATTGCTTTTTTGTATTTCTACATCATCTATAATTTCTTTGCAGTTAATTCTTTTGTAATGATTATATACCGCTACTGCTAAGGTTTTTTTTGCTTCATCTTGACCTATTACATATTCATCTAAAACAGCTTTGATTTCAGCTGGTGTTGGGATTTCTTCTCCTTTAATTTCTTCATATCCTAAGTTTTCATCGTATATTTCGTTTTCCATTATGTTATTGCATACATTGATGCACTCATCGCAAATGTAAACTGATTTTGGCCCAGCTATTAGTTTTTTGACCATTTCTTGAGCTTTGCCACAAAATGAACATCTTATTTCATTTATATCTTTTTTATTTGCCATTTATTAATTCCTTTCTTTAAAATATTTTATGTGTATTGTTTGTAGGGTAGGCAATGCACACCACCTACAGTACCTATTTTCTGTAATCTAAGATACCATCTATTAAACCATATTTTAATGCTTCTTCTGCTGTCATGTAATGGTCTCTTTCTGTATCTTTTTCAATTTGTTCTAAGCTTTGACCTGTTTTTTCACTTAATAGTTTGTTTAATTTTTCTCTTGTTTTAACCATATGATCTGCATGTATTTTTATTTCTGTTGTTTGACCTGCTAATCCTCCCGAAATTAGTGGTTGGTGTATTAAAACCTCTGCATTTGGTGTGGCAAATCGTTTTCCTTTTGTTCCACATGCTAAAAGTACAGATCCCATACTTGCAGCTAACCCTACACATATCGTAGAAACCGGACATTTTATATAATTCATTGTATCTACTATAGCCATTCCATCTGTAATTGAGCCTCCTGGACTATTGATGTAAAATGATATTTCTTTATCTGGATCTTCAGATTCTAAAAATAGCATTTGAGCTACTACTAGGCTTGCAGTTACATGGTTTACATCTTCACTTAAAAAGATTATTCTATCTTTTAAAAGTCTTGAGAATATATCATATGATCTTTCTCCTCTACTTGTTTGTTCAATTACATAAGGTACTAAACTGTTATTTTCCATACTTATCAAATCCTTTCTTTTTTTCATATTATGTAAAATTAGGGACTAACTACTTAGGTGCTAGCCCCTTGTAAACTCTGCTTATTTAACTTTAGCATTATCCACAATAAAATGAATTGTTTTTTCTGTTTTTAGACTTTCTTCTACATATTTTCTTAAGTTTGGATTGTCTTTAACTTCTTCTTCTTTTTGTCCATACATTTTTGCCATTTCTTTGATTTTTTCTTCAATTTCTTCATCTGTGACTTCTATTTTTGTATCTTTCATTATTGCTTCTAGCACTAAGCTTCTTTTAACTTGTTTTTCTGCTTGTTCTTTATATTCGTCTCTGAATTCTTGTTTCGTTTTACCAATCATTTGTAGATATTGTTCTAATTTCATACCTTGATAGCTCAATCTTGATGATATGTCTTGCTCCATATTGTCTATTTCTGTTTCAATCATTCCACTTGGAATATCTACTGTAGATGTTTTACATACTTCCTCTATTGCTGCATCTTCCATTTCAAATTTAGCTTTTGATTCATTAGCTTTTTCTTGTTTTTCTTTTATAGATTTCTTCCAGTCTGCTAATGTATCAAATTCGCTTGCATCTTTTGCAAATTCATCATTTATTTCTGGCAATTCTTTTTTCTTTATTTCATGTAGTTTAACTTTGAATATTGCAGCTTTTCCTCCTAGTTCTTTTGCTGGATAATCTTCTGGGAAGGTAACATTTATGTCTTTTTCTTCGTCAGTTTTCATACCAATTATTTGGTCTTCAAATCCTGGTATGAATTTTCCACTTCCTATTTCTAATTCGTGATTTTCTGCTTTTCCTCCTTCAAAAGCTTTACCATCAACAAAACCTTCAAAGTCTATTATAGTAATATCGCCTTTTTCTACAGGTCTGCTTTCTACAGTTACAAGTCTTGCATTATGCTCTGCGACATGCTCTAATTCATGGTCAACATCTTCATCAGATACATTATACTCTACTTTTTTAATTTCTATACCTTTATACTTCCCTAATTTTACTTCTGGCTTTGTTTGTACAACTGCTGTGAATATTAAATCTTTTCCTGCTTCAATTTGTACTATATCAATTTCTGGTTTACTTACAGCTTCTATTTTATTATCTTCTAAACCTTTTGCATAAACTTCTCCTGCAATTTCGTTAAAAGCATCTTCATAGAATATTTGTATTCCGTATGTCTTTTCTACCATTTTGAAAGGAGCTTTTCCTTTTCTAAAGCCTGGTATATTAAAGTATTTTGCATTTTTCTTATATACATTTTGTATAGCTTCATCAAATTTTTGTGCCTCAACTGTAAACTCTAGTTTAATTTCATTTGCTTTGTTCTCTACTTTTTCTACTTTTACTTTCATTGTTTAAATTCAATCCTTTCTGTTTGCTAAAATTAACTATAATATTATATCATAAATTACAGGTTTTGCAATAGTTAGAATAATTATTTTTGAGATTCCTTAATTTTTATTTTAAATTCCAAAATCTACTGTAGTTTTCTATTTTTAGTTTGTTTATTTCATCATTTGTATAATTGTTTTTTAATAAGAGTTTCGTTATTTTTTCATTTATATTGCTTTGTTTGAAAAGATTTAATTTTTTGTAATATCTCCTATCTATTTTGTAATATGTCATATCGTCTGTTGCTAATCCTATATTATCTACTTCTCCTAATAAATTCTTTATGTGTGTTATGTTTTCAATATATGCTTGTTCATAGTGTTTGTTTGATGAGCAAAATGTTTTTATTGATACAATTCCTATTATTCCATTAAATTCTTTTATGGCACGAATTTGGTCATCAGTTAGATTTCTTCTTGCATTACATATGGCTTTACAATTTGAATGTGATGCTAGAACTTTTGGTTTTAAATTTTTGTATTTTCTACATTCCTCTATAATATCCCAAAATGTTTCTTCATCACTATGTGATAAGTCTATGCCAATTCCTGTTTCTATTAATTTGTATATTAATTCTTTTCCTAATTTAGTTAGTCCATTTTTTTTGTTAATAATCTTTGCAGGTCTCACTCCTGTTCCAAATTTGTTGTGATTATTCCAAACCGGATTTACAGATCTTACTCCTAATTCGTATAAGATATTTAAATCATCTAACTTTTCCAGATAATCTAAGCCTTCTATTCCTATAGTATAGTTTATATTTTCAGGAATTAAATTTTCTCTTTTTATTATTTCTTTTACTTCTTTTAAATTATTAATTATGTTTATTTCTTCTGAAGTAATGTTTAGCTCGTTTTTCATTTCTTCTTCGGTCATGTAAAATAAGTTAAATATTCCTCCTGTGATATTATTTTTATTGAATATTTTTTTACAGTGTTTTTTGACTTCAGATAAATTGTTTTTGTTTATATAAATATATGTAAGCAAATCATAATGGAAATCATACATAATAAATCTCCTAAAAATTTTTTAGGCGAGTAATATTCACCTTTATTATTTAATTGTTACTATTTGTTAAGATTGTTTTTATTTAAAATTCTTTTTAAACTTTCTAGTCCTATTATTATTACCCCACCAATAATAAAGAAAAGTATATTAAAGCTTGAAAAGTTCATAATTGGTTGTGGCTCTGTTAATGTTGTTGGTCCTATGAATATTGAATATATTGACCCTAACATTAACCCTAATATTGCATATACAGTTTCAGAACGATGCTTTTCTAAACATTTTCTTGCAACTTTCGCAAATACCATTATTCCAAATATTATTCCTAACCCAAATATTGCTAAAGTTGGTATTGCTGAAAAATCAAAGTGCATACAGGATTTGATTTTATTCATTATTGGTATATAAATTCCAAATATCAATAGCATTGTTGAGCCTGAAATTCCTGGTAATATCATTGCCGAAATTGCTATCATTGCTACTACAAAAACATATATAATTGTTCCAATATTCATTTCTTGTAAATTTATATTTATACTTGAATTTGTGCTTGCAATTGTTATTGCCACAACTAGGGCTATTCCTAATATTGCAAAAATAATATTTTTATATTTGCCATGTAATACAGATTTTTCCTCTTTTATTACTAATGGTATTGCAAAAATTATAAATCCTAAAAACAGAGAACTCATTTCATATATTTTAGTATTAAATAAGTCGGCTAATATACTTGCTGCTAATAAAAATCCAACTGTCCAGCCTATTAGTATTTTAATTAAATAAATAGCTGCTTTTTTCTTTGCCTCCCAAGTTCCTCTAAAAATGTCATCTAGTGATGTTATAAAATCATCATAAAATCCAAGTATAAATGCAACTGTACCTCCTGAAACTCCTGGAACACTATCTGCCAGTGCCATACAAAATCCATTAATAAAATTTATTATAAGTTCTTTTAATTTTTTCATTTCATATCTCCCTTATACAGGATTGCCTTTACATGCAATCCTGAATATATTATTTATTAAATACTAAGCATAATCCACTACATCTATCCAATTAATTAAAAACGTTTTTTCCTCTTCACTAGCTTTAGATAAATGTGCTGCTGCGACTATTGGTATCCATTTTTGAATATATTTTTTTTCTATTCCTGATTTTTCAGAAAATTTATTTAGATATTCTTCTGCTTTTTCCTTTTTTCCTTCTAAGTTGAATATTAAGTATGTTCTAGCTGCATCGGCTGAGCTATTCCCTTGTGATGCGTGTGCCCAATCTATTATATAGGCTGTTCCGTCTTCTTTGATTATAATGTTGCTTGGGTTAAAATCGCCATGACATACATTGTTATGTTTTGGCATGCTTTCTAGCCTTGTATTTAAATCGTATTTTATTGTATCACTTAGATCTGTTTCTGCAATTTTTCTTTTCATCTTTTCTTTTAAATTGTTGAGCATTGGTGATTTTTTTGATAATATATTAAGTTGTATTTCTATAAACATATTCATATACTCTTCTTGTTTTTCTGGGTGTTCATTCATTAATTCATCTAAGCTTTTTCCTTCAATATATTCTGATATTAGTGCCCATCTGTTTTCCATTTTAGTAACTTCTAGTAATTTCGGAATATTTAGCCCAGTTTCTTCAACTCTTGCTTGATTTAAAGCTTCGTTTAGTATATTGGATTTTGAATAGTTTTCTATAAATAGTTTTATTGTTCTATTGTTTTCCTTATAAACGGTTTTTGTTTTTCTTTCTGCTAATAAATCCATTATACTTCACCTCCATAATATGCTCTTAGATACATTTGTTTTATTTCTTCTATTAAAGGGTATCTTGGATTTGCTCCTGTGCATTGATCATCAAAGGCTTGTTTACTTAATTCATCTAACTTGTTTAAGAATTCTTCTTCATCTATTCCATATTCTTTTATTGTTTTCTTTATTCCTATTTTTTCTTTTAATTCATCTATTGCTTTTATTAAATTGTCTCTCTTTTCTTCGTTTGTGTTGCCTCCTAAGTTTAAGTAGTCTGCAATTTCTGCATATCTTTCAAGTGTGTGTGGATAACTATATTGTGGGAAGGTTCCCATTTTCACAGGTGTATTGCTACTATTAAATCTTATAACTTCATCTATCATTAGTGCATTTGCTACGCCGTGTGGTATGTGATAAAATGCACCTAATTTATGTGCCATTGAATGGCATACTCCTAAAAACGCATTTGCAAAAGCCATACCAGCCATTGTTGCAGCATTTGCCATTTTTTCTCTTGCTTTGCTATCTTCTGCACCTTTTTCATATGCTCGTGGTAAATATTCAAATATTATTTTTAATGCACGAAGAGCTAAGCTATCTGTATAGTCTGTAGCCATCATTGATGCATATGCTTCTAAGCAATGTGTTACAGCATCTATTCCAGAAGCGGAGGTTAATCCTTTTGGGGCTTTCATCATTAAATCTGCATCTACTATAGCCATTTTTGGCATTAATTCATAATCTGCTAATGGATATTTTATGCCAGTGTTTTCATCTGTTATTACTGCAAATGGGGTAACTTCAGATCCTGTTCCACTTGATGTTGGAATAGCAATAAAGTACGCCTTTTCTCCCATTTTAGGGAAGGTGTATATCCTTTTTCTAATATCTGAAAATCTCATCGCCATATCCATAAAGTCTATTTCTGGGTGTTCATACATTACCCACATAATTTTTCCAGCATCCATGGCACTTCCTCCACCTATTGCTATTATGCAATCTGGCTCAAATGAATTCATTGCTTTGACTCCTTCTTTTGCAGAAGCAAGTGTTGGATCTGGTTGAACATTTGAAAAGGTTGAGTGCATTATGCCCATTTCCTCTAATTTATCTGTTATCGGCTTTGTATAGCCATTTTTATATAAAAATTCATCTGTTACTATAAATACTCTTTTTTTATCCATGACAGTTTTTAATTCTTCTAGTGCAACTGGTAAGCATCCTTTCTTTATATAAACCTTTTCAGGTACTCTAAACCAAAGCATATTTTCTCTCCTCTCTGCTATTGTTTTTATATTTAATAAATGTTTTACTCCAACATTTTCTGAAACTGAATTTCCTCCCCAAGAACCACAACCCAAAGTTAATGATGGTGCTAGTTTGAAATTATACAAATCTCCAATTCCTCCTTGTGATGATGGTGTATTTATAAGGATTCTTCCTGTTTTCATTCTATGCGAAAATTTTTCTATTTTTTCAGTTTGTGTATGTGTATTTATATATAATGAAGAGGTGTGTCCTAATCCACCATCTTCTATCAGCTTTTCTGCTTTTTCTAAGGCTTCATCAAAATTATTTGCTTTATACATTGCTAAAACTGGAGATAATTTTTCATGTGCAAATTCTTCTGAAGGCTCTACACTTTCTACCTCTCCTATTAAGATTTTAGTGCTCTCTGGAACTTCTATTCCTGCTAATGAAGCTATTGTGTAGGCTTTCTGACCTACTATCTTTGAATTTAAGGCTCCATTTATGATTATTGTTTTTCTGACTTTTTCTGTTTCTTCTCTATTTAATAAATAACAACCTCTATCAATAAATTCTTGTTTTACTTTTTCATATATTGAGTCTAGCACTATGACAGATTGTTCTGATGCACATATCATGCCATTGTCAAATGTCTTAGAATGTATAATTGAATTTACTGCTAAAAGAATATCTGCACTTTCATCTATAATTGCTGGAACATTTCCTGCTCCTACTCCTATTGCTGGTTTTCCACTTGAATATGCAGCTTTTACCATACCTGGCCCACCTGTTGCAAGAATTGTGTCAGACTCCTTCATAACCATGTTTGTCAAGTCAAGTGATGGGGAATCTATCCAACCGATGATTCCTTCTGGAGCTCCTGCTTTAACTGCTGCTTCTAATATAATTTTTGCTGCTGCAATACTGGATTTTTTTGCTCTAGGATGAGGGCTTATTATAATTCCGTTCCTTGTTTTTAATGCAATCAATGTTTTAAAAATAACAGTTGATGTTGGATTAGTAGTTGGAATAACTGCTGCTATAACTCCTATTGGTTCAGCTATTTTTTTTATTCCATATGCTTCATTTTCTTCAATTACCCCACAAGTTTTTGTATTTTTGTATGCATTATAAATATATTCTGTTGCATAGTGATTTTTTATAACTTTATCTTCTACAAGCCCCATTCCTGTTTCTTCTACTGCCATTTCTGCAAGTGGTATACGTGCACTATTTGCTGCAAGTGCTGCTGCTTTAAATATTTTGTCAACCTGTTCTTGACTAAATTTGCCGTATTTTTCTTGGGCTTTTTTAATTCTTGTTATAGCTTTTTCTAAGCTTTCTATATCATCTACGATATCATAGTCTTTATTCATTGTTTCCTCCTTTTCTTCTTTAGTATATACCATATACAATAATTTTTTTCAATAATTTGTAAAAAATTAATAAAAAAATATTCTTCTCTTGCTTTTTTGTCATAAATAATATATAATTCTAACATATTTATTTCAAAAACATTTTTGTTTTCATTTTTTATGTTTAATTCTTTGGAGGTTTTGTCTATGTTTTTAAAGTTTTACAGATTTTTTATTGTATTTTTTTTGTTTATCTTTATATGTTTTATGGGCTTAGTCTTTTCTTTTAGTGATGCTGAAGATATTCATGTAGTAGAAATTGATGATTTGAATTCTAATCATTTAAATTCAAACTTTATTTGGCCTGTTCCTAGATATTATACTATTACTTCATATTTTGGATACAGAAAAGCCCCAACAACTGGTGCTGGGACTTATCATTCTGGGATTGATGTAGCTGCTCCAACTGGTGCAGAAGTTGTTGCAACTTTTTCTGGTGAAGTTACATATATTGGGTTTTATGGAGCAAATGGATATACTATAAGAGTATCTGACGGAGTGTATACAGCAAATTATTCACATCTTTCGCCATATTTTCTTGTATATGTTGGGCAATATGTAAATAAAGGAGATATAATTGCAACAGTTGGACCTAAGAATGTATATGGCGTTTTAAATAATCCTTATAGGGATTTAAAAGGGAATCCCACAAATGGTGCAACAACAGGTCCTCATCTCCACTTTTCACTATATCTTAATGGAAAATCCGTAAACCCCTTAGACTATTTGTCCTACTAAAAAAGATGCTTTTAAGCATCCTTTTCTATTACATATCATCATCTTCATCATGATGGCAATCATGTGAACAGCAATCACATTCATCATCATTGCAACTACAACCGTCTTCTCCCCAATCTAATTCTATTGCGTTGTTACATTCTGGACAGATTATTTCTGCTGCTGTTAAGTCATTCATTTGAGCAGTAAATGTTTTATTACAATACGGACATTTAATTTCGACATCATAGTCTTCATCTGGTATGTCTTCCTCCATATAGATATCTTTTTCTATGTTTTTTATGCTTTTATTCATTTTTCTTATTTCTTCTTCTACATGCAATTGACTTTCTGCTATAGTTAGAATTTTTTTATTCATAGATTGCTCTAACTCCGTGATTTCATCGAAAAAAAGATTATATAAATTAAAGATTTCTGTCTTTGCAATCTCTAAATTTTCTTTATCTTTTATACTATTTTCTAAATCTTTTAAAATTTTTTTAAATTCTGAATTAAAATTTGACATTAATCATTTTCTCCTCTCAGGTTTAGAATCAATTAACACTAAACTCTCTCCATATATTCTCCTGTTCTAGTATCAATTCTAATCTTATCTCCTGTATTTACAAATAATGGAACATTAATAGTTGCCCCTGTTTCTAACTCTGCTGGTTTTGTTGCCCCTGCTCCTGCAGTATTTCCACTGAATCCAGGCTCTGTATATGTGACTTCTAGTTCCACGAACATTGGTGGTTCAATTGCAAATATTTTTCCTTTAAATGCCAATGTTTTTACCATCATATTTTCTTTTAAGAATTTAAGCATATCACCTAATTCTGATTTATTAAGTGGGATTTGGTCATATGTTTCATTATCCATAAAATAATATAAATCTCCATCTGCATATAAGTACTGCATTTCTCTTTTTTCAATATCTGCTCCTTGTAATTTTTCTGATGGATTAAATGTTTTTTCTAAAACTGAACCATTAATGACATTTTTCAATTTTGTTCTAACAAAAGCAGCTCCTTTCCCAGGTTTTACGTGTTGAAATTCTACTACCTTGTATACTGAACCATCCATTTCAAATGTTGTTCCATTTCTTACATCTCCTGCCATATAAACTTCTGCCATATTATCATACCTCTTTCTTTTTTTAATTATTCTAACTTATTAAGTTTACTATATTTTTCCATAAAAATCAAGATGTTATTATATTATAACATAATTTTTTGGGGATTTTGTGAGTACTGTGCATCCGTTTTTTTCTACTAATATTGTATCTTCTATTCTTATTCCATATTTTTCTGGAATATATATGCCTGGTTCATTTGCTATTATCATGTTTTCTTTTAGAAATGTGTCATTTTTTGAATTTATATATGGTATTTCATGTGTTTCTAATCCTATGCTATGTCCTAATGAATGTATTAAGTCATAGTTATATAGTCTAAAATTACTTTCTACCATTTGTGAAATGGTTTTTATGCTTGCATATTCTTTTATTTCTTTTATAGTATATAACTGATTTTTTAAAACTAAATCATATATTGGTTTTATTTCTTCTAATATGCAACCCATAAAAATTGTTCTGGTCATGTCTGAACAGTATCCTTGATATTTACATCCCATATCTATTAATATTGGATCTGCCATTTTTACTGCCCTATCTCCTGGTTGCCAGTGTGGATCAGAGCTGTTTTCCCCTATTGCAACTACGGGATTAAAGGCTAATCCTTCTGCTCCATTTTTTCTGAAAAACATTTCTATTTCAAATGCAATTTCTTTTTCTGTTGTTCCTATTTTTATAAATTCTAATAAATGATTAAAGCATTTGTCCGTAATTTCACATGCTTTTTTTATTTTATCTATTTCATCATTATCCTTTACAGCTCTTAATTTTTCAATTATATCTTCTGTTTCTGATAGATTATTTACTTTGTATTTTTGTTTTAAATAGTAATATTGTTTATATGTTACATAGTTTTCTTCAAATCCGACATTTTCGCAAAACAAGAAGAAATTTTCGTATTGACTAATATCTCTAAAGTCTGCCACTATTATTTCGTCATTAATTGTTACTGTTTTCTTTACACTTTCTAAAAACATGGTGTATGTTAAGAATATGTTTTCTTTTCTTGTTATTAGTAATGTTCCTTCGTTTTCTATATTGGTTAGATATTTTATACTAACAGGATTTGTAACGATCATCCCTTCTAGTTTTAAATTTCTTAACCTCTCTCGTAAAAGTCTTATTTTTTCATTCATTGAAAAACACCCTCCTTTTACAATTTTATTGTTTTTATTGTTCCTAAAGAAAGTATTGTTAATAAGAATACATATAGTGAATTAGTTGAAACAAATATGCCCACAATTGTTGCCAGAACTATAAATGGTCCAAATGGAATATATCCATCTTTTCTGTTCTTTTTTGAAATTATTATAATTATGCTTGCAATAGCACCTATTAAAAATGCTAATACTGATATTAGTAGAATTTTATACAAACCAAAGTATAAGCCTAGTGCTCCCATTAACTTTACATCTCCTAATCCCATTGCTTCTTTTCCTGCAATTGCACCACCTATTAGTGTTATTATTAGAAATATTCCTCCTCCAGTTATCATTCCTAAAAGCATATCTTTTGCTAAGTTTAAGTTTTGAATTCCAAATATAAATGTAAATACTATTCCTATTTCAAACATTGTAAAGTTTAATCTGTTTGGTATAATTTGTATTTTATAGTCTACTACAAATGATGATATTAGCATTGGCATCAGTAGGCTAAATCTTAAAAAATCTAAGCTAAGTTTGAATTTATATAGTAATGCAATATATGCTATTGCATTTATTACTATTAGTAAATAATTTGCTTTGCTTACCTTTTTGTATTCCTTATAGGTTTCTTTTGACAATATTTTTCTTTCATTAAGGAATGCAACATTTAAGTATTCTATGAATTGTCCAATTGTGCCACCTAAAATTGCTATTATCACGTATATTAAAATGTGTATATCGTTAATGTACATCTTTTCCTCCTCACATGAAGTGTATTCTCCACTGTTTATTAATAAATCTTTTGTACCGTTTCTATTCTATTATATCTTTTTTAATTTTGCAAGAGTTTTTTTATTATTTTATTTTCGTACTTGCATATGTTATAGCGTCATATCCATATTTTTTCTTTAAATTATCTAATACACTATCTATTTTATCTAATTTTTCTTTGTTCTTATCTTCGAACATTGATAATTGTCTTTGTTCTCTATCTTCTAACTTATCTACTTTTATCCCTACAAGTCTTATAAATGTTCCTTCTTTATACATTTCCTTTAAAAGGACTCTAGCTTTTGCAAATATTTTTTTTGTATTTGAGGTAGCTATATCTAGTCTCCCTTGATGTGAAAAGTCTACGAATTCTTTTGTTCTTAGTTGTATATTCACTGTGTTTGCTACTAAATTATATTGCCTTAATCTATATGCTACTTGCTCTGTAAGAGTAAGCAATATTGTTTCTATTTTTTCAATGCTACATAAATCTATAGGAAGTGTTGTTGCATTACTTATACTTTTGGGTTTTTCATATTTATAATTGACTTCTGCATTGTCTATACCGTTTGCATATTCCCACATAATATTTCCATGTTTTCCGAAATTTTTTATTAGTGTTTGTCTTTCTTTTTTTGCTAAATCTCCTATTGTTTTTATTCCCATCCTTTGTAGCTTGGGCACACTTTTTTTCCCAAGCATAAATAGTTCTGATACTGGTAATCCCCACATTTTAGTTTGTATTTCGTTTTGATACAGTGTGTGTATTTTGTCTGGCTTTTCAAAATCTGATGCCATTTTAGCTAATAATTTGTTATTGGAAATACCTATATTAACAGTAAATCCTAGCTCTTGTTTTACTCTTTTACTAATTTCCTTGGCTTTGTTTTCTAAAGTGTCCTTCATTAGGTATTCTGTCATATCTAAAAAGCATTCATCTATGCTATACCTTTCTATTTTATCTGTGTAATTTAATAATAGTGTATATAATTTGTTTGAATACTTTCTGTAAATTTCAAAATTGCCTTTGAATACTTTTACCTGTGGGCATTTGATTCTAGCTTGATAAATTGGCTCTCCTGTTACTATTCCAAATTCCTTTGCTTTCATACTTTTAGCAAGTACTATTCCTCTACGTGCTTCTTCATCTCCTCCAATTATAGCTGGAATAGTCCTTATATCTAAAGTTTCTCCACTTTGTAGTTTATATACTGCAAGCCAACTTAAAAATGCATTGTTTACATCTATGTGTAGTATTTTCCTTTCCATAGTTATCACCCAAAACAATTATAGAACTTTTGTTTGTAGTTGTCAATATCTTCTTCTATTTTTCTAATAATTTTTTTAGAAATTTTCCAGTATAAGATTTCTCATTTTTTATTATTTGTTCTGGTGTTCCAATAGCTATTACTTCTCCGCCTTTTTCACCACTTTCTGGTCCTAAATCTATTATATAATCTGCTGTTTTTATTAAATCTAAATTATGCTCTATAACTACAATACTGTTTCCTGTATCTACTAGTCTTTGTAATATATCAATTAGTCTATGCACATCCGCTGTATGAAGTCCTGTTGTTGGTTCATCTAAAATGTATAGGGTTTTTCCTGTTGCACGTTTAGAAAGCTCTGTTGCAAGTTTTACTCTTTGTGCTTCTCCTCCTGATAGTGTAGTTGATGGCTGTCCTAATTTTATATATCCAAGACCTACATCATATAGTGTTTGTATCTTTTGTTTTATCTTAGGAATGTTACTAAAAAAGTCTAGTGATTCTTCAACAGTCATATCTAGCACATCTGATATGTTTTTTCCTTTATATTTTACTTCTAAGGTCTCCCTGTTATATCTTTTTCCATGGCACACTTCACAAGGTACATATATGTCTGGTAAGAAATGCATCTCAATCTTAAGTACTCCATCACCTTGGCAGGTTTCACACCTTCCTCCTGATACATTAAAGCTGAATCTTCCTTTTTCATATCCTCTTAACTTTGCTTCATTTGTTCCTGCAAATATATCTCTTATTAAATCAAATACACCGGTGTATGTTGCAGGATTTGATCTCGGTGTTCTTCCTATTGGAGATTGATCTATATTTATTACTTTATCTATATTATCTATTCCTAGTATTTTATCATGTTTACCTGGAAATTCTGATGATTTATATAGTTCTTTTGCCAGTCCCTTATACAAAATTTCATTTATTAACGTGCTTTTTCCTGAACCTGAAACTCCTGTTACACAAGTAAATACTCCAAGTGGTATTTTAACATCTATATTTTTTAAATTGTTCTCTCTAGCACCTTTTATTTCAATTGATTTTCCATTTGGTTTTCTGCGTTTTTCTGGCACTTTTATTTGTTTTCTTCCACTTAGGTATGCACCGGTTATTGAGTTTGGGTTTTGTTTAATATTCTCAACTGTTCCTGTACAAATTACATTCCCTCCATGTATCCCAGCTTCTGGTCCGATATCAATTATATAGTCAGCTGCATACATTGTGTCTTCATCATGTTCTACTACTATAACAGTATTTCCTAAATCTCTTAATTTTTTTAATGTTGCAATTAATTTATCATTATCTCTTTGGTGCAAGCCTATACTTGGTTCATCAAGTATATATAAAACTCCTGTTAAACCTGCACCTATTTGGGTTGCAAGTCTTATTCTTTGAGCTTCTCCTCCTGATAGGGTTCCGGCTGGTCTTGATAGTGTTAAATATTCTAGTCCAACATCTACTAAAAACTGTAATCTTTTATTTAACTCTTTTAAAATTTGATTTGCTATTAATGTTTTTGTTTTATCTAATTTTAGATTGTTAATAAAGTCTTGTATTTTTGTTATTGACATATTTGTTAATTCTTGTATGTTTTTTCCACCAACTGTTACTGCTAAGCTCTCCTTTTTTAGACGAGCTCCATGACAGGCTTCACATGGGCTTTCTGTCATATAATATTCATAGAAGTCTCTCATTCCTTGAGATTTAGTTTCTCTATATCTTCTTTCAAGTGTTGGTATTACTCCTTCAAAAGGTGCTGTAAATTTTCTTTCGCCTGCTACTGAAGTATATTTAAAGTCAATTTTTTCATTGCCTGTTCCATATAATATCTTATTTAAAAAATCTTTTGGCAACTTCTTGATTGGAACTTTTATGTCTACACCATAATGTTTGGCAATACTTTCGAAGTACATTTTAGCCATTGTATCGCCTTTTTTCATTGAGCTTGATCCAAAAGCTTTTACTCCATCATATAAAGTTTTGTTCTTGTCTGGTATTATTAAGTCTTCGTTCATTCTCATTAAATATCCAATTCCTGTACATTCTGGGCAAGCACCAAATGGATTGTTAAATGAGAACATTCTAGGAGATAATTCTTCTATACTAATGTTACAATCTGGGCAAGCATAGTTCTGGCTAAATAGTATTTCATTGTGTGGTGTACTTATAACTACTAAATTATTTGCATATTTTAATGATATTTCAATAGATTCTGCAAGTCTACTTCTAATATCTTCTTTAATTATAAGCCTGTCCACTACTAAATCTATACTATGTTTTTTCTTTCTATCTAAGTCTATATCATCTGTTAGTTCAAATATTTCTCCGTCAACTCTTGCACGTACAAAACCCTCCTTCGAAAAATTTTCTAAAAGAGTTTTATATTCACCTTTTTTGCCTCTTATAACTGGTGCTAATACTTGTATTTTTGTACCTTTTTCTAAGTTCATTACAGTTTCTACTATTTGATCAATTGTTTGTTTTTCTATTTTTTTACCACAATTTGGGCAATGTGGTTCTCCTATTCTTGCATATAACAAACGAATATAATCATATATTTCTGTAACTGTTCCAACTGTTGAACGTGGGTTTTTAGAGGTGGTTTTTTGGTCTATTGCAATAGCTGGTGATAAGCCTTCTATTGACTCAACATCAGGTTTTTCCATTAGTCCTAAAAATTGTCGTGCATATGAAGATAAGCTTTCTACATAACGTCTTTGTCCCTCTGCATATAGGGTATCAAACGCAAGAGATGACTTTCCTGAACCGGAAAGTCCTGTTATAACTACTAATTTATCTCTTGGTATAGTTACATTGATATTTTTTAGGTTATGTGCTTTTGCGCCTTTTACTACTATATTGTCATTCATTTATATTTTATTCTCCTTTTTCTATTTCTATTGGATTTATATGTATTACAGTCAAATATATTTCGTCTAATTGGTCTATTTCCTTTTCTAGTTTATTTGCTATTTCATGGCTTTCAAATGTTGATAAATTACCATCTATGTAAATTGTAAAGGATATTTGATATTTATATCCTACTGGTGTTGCATTAAAGTGTTCTACCTTTTTTATTTCTTTATGCTTCATTATTATGTCCATTACCTTTTTCTTGTTTTCAAGGCTAATAGTTTTATCCATTAGAACATTATAACTTTCTAAAAATATGTTTGCACCTGTCCAAAGTATCCATAGTGATATTCCAATTCCTACTACTCCATCAAACCATATTATACCTACTAAACTTAGAAATGATGCTACAAGGTTAAATGATGTAACAATACAATCATTTATATGATCTTTTGCATTGGCTTCTAATAAAATATTATCTTGTTTTTTTGCTAGTGAGTGAGTATATATATATATACATAATTTTGTAGCTATTGTTGCAATACACACTATAACTAGCCACCATGAAAACATATATTTTTCTGGATTTAGTAGTGCTTTAATAGAGCCCTCAAATAGCTTCAATGATATAAGTATCATTGATATACTTACTAACATTGAAAAAATGTACTCTGCTTTTCCATGTCCTAAATTATGGTCATCATCTCTTGGTTTACTGGCTATTTTGTTTCCTATGAATGTCATTAATGATGAAAAAATATCTCCTGCACTATTTACGCCATCAGCTATCATAGCTTGACTATTCGTAAAAATTCCTACTATTGTTTTTATAGTTAGTAAAAATATGTTGCCTATTATTCCGAAAATACTTGCTTTTTGAGTTGATTTAAATCTATCCATATTTCATCGTCCTTACTTAAGTAACTTTTTGTCCTAATTCTTGATATCTATAATTGTTAAATATTCCAGTATATATAATCTTTGAGTTTTTTAGTTTTTCAAAGTTTTCTGGTTTTGGCATGTCTGGTAAATTTATATTGATATTGGATTTTTCTAGTATATGTTTTATAAATTCTGCACAATAGAAATAATTATTCCTATGTATTTTTTTATTGAAAAATATATAAATAAGTCCTAATGTATTAAATTTATATTTTGCTTTGTTCTCTTCAAACAATTTTATTTGTTGTTCTAGTTTTTCATATTGATAATCTGTTATTTGAATATAACAAATCATTGCTTTAGTATTTTTAAATCTTTTGAAAAATCCTAGATTTTGTCTTTCATGTACAAAACCTCCAACAAAGCAATTGTATGGATTTATTCTCCCAAATGAATACATTTTTTCTAAATCTTCATCAAGAGAAATTGATACGTGTGTATAAAACCTTCTAGTTTTAAATCTAATTATTCTACCTAGTACTGTACCTGAATATGTTAATATGAAATATATTCTTTTCATTACAAATCCTTTCCTTGTTTAAATTAATAAATCTAAAATTATGCCTGCTGTTATTCCTACTATGTATAATATTGTTAATATTTTTAAATTATCCTTCTTGTCTTTATTAACTTTAAATAGCACTAGAATTCCTATCCCTGAATTCACGAGCAAACCTGCTATCATTGAACCTAGCGGTATTATCTTTTCTAAGTATAATTCTGTTAAAATAATTGAGCTTGCACAATTTGGTATAATGCCAATTAGAGCTGTAATAACTGTTCCAAGTACCGGTATATTTACAATTAAGTTTGCGATTTTTCCCTCTCCAACAAAATAAATTATGCTATTTAGAACTAAACTTATTATGAATATATAAGCAAAAATTTGAACTGTATGTTTTATTGAAGATTTTATCACTCCCTCTTCCTCACAATTACAGTTTTCACTTTCACAAATTTTGTGTATTTCAATGTTGTCTTTTTCCTTATTTTCTCTATTTAAAAAATCAATTACAATTCCTATTCCCAAACCTATGAAAGCTTTTATGGTTAATATTTGTACAATTAGTCCAAATTCTGCTCCCTTTGAAATTAAAATTGGTAGCATTTCATCTGATGTAGATAAGAATATTGCAATAAGTGTTCCTCTTGTTATAATTCTAGCTGCATAAAAATTTGATGCTACTGCTGAAAAGCCACATTGTGGAATAATTCCCAAAATAGCACCTATTATTGGTCCAAATTTTCCTGATTTTCTAATAGCTTTTTCTGTCTTTTCTCCAGCGTGAGTTTCTATTAATTCCATTATTATATAAGTTATAAATAAGAATGGTACTAATCTTAAACTATCAATTATTGTATCTTCTAAGATTTCTAGCATACTTTTTCCTCCATTTTGATGTACATATAATATTTTAGCACATTTTTCATAAAAATACAGCATTTTTATGAAAAATGTGCTAATTAATATTATTTTTCTGACAACATATATCCAACGCCTCTAATTGTTTTAATGTATTTATCATATCCATATTTTTTTAAACTTTTTCTAAGTTCGCTTGTATATACTTCTACAACATTTGTAGTTGTAAAGGAGTTAAAGCTCCAAACTTTATCAAATATTTGTTCCTTTGTTAAAATCTTGTTTTTTGAGGTTACAAGGTATTCCAATATATCAAATTGTTTTCCTTGCAATGTGATTTCTTCATCTTTTATTGTTATATTTCGTTTTTGTGTATTTATTTTTAGGTCTTTAAATTCTAATAATTCATCTTGATAGTTTCCTTTTGTTCTTCTTATTATTGCGTTTAGTCTTGCTATTAATTCTTCAACTTCAAATGGTTTTACCAAGTAATCATCTGCCCCATATCTAAAGCCCTTTAACTTGTCTGAAATTGAATCTTTTGCTGTTAAAATTAGTACTGGTGTGTAAATCTTGTTTTCTCTTAATTTTAATAAAACATCATATCCAGACATTTCTGGTAACATTAAGTCTAATATTATTGCATCATAGATATTTTCCTTTGCATATAAATAGCCTTCATATCCATCAAATGCCTGTTCTGTTTGAAAATCTTTACATATGCATTGTGCAATGGTATCTGACAGAACTTTTTCATCTTCGATAATAAGAACCTTCACAATATTTTCATTCCTTTCACTATATATAAAGCTTGTATGCTTTAAATTTATTAATATTTTATAAATCAAATGTTAAAATATAATTAAAAATGTTCTTGAAATAAGAACATTTTTTATATATGAGAGTATATCTATAAGCCGGGTTCTGTCTTGAACAGTCATTTATCTAGGATATATATTACTACATATCTCAAGCCACCAATTCAGAAGATGACGAGCAGTCTTAGCCTTCTTTTTAGGTGTTGCTCCAGATGGGGTTTACATTGACCCACGTTTGTCTCCAAACTGGCGGTAAGCTCTTACCTCACCTTTTCACCTATTGCTCTAGCAAAGCTAGGGCTGTTATTTTCTGTTGCACTTTCCTTAAGGTTACCCTCACTGGACGTTATCCAGCATCATTGCTCTATGGAGCCCGGACTTTCCTCATGTAGACCCTTGCGAGTTCTATACGCGACTGTTCGATATACTCTTATTATATTTTAGCCGTTTTTGTAAGAATTGTCAAGTATAAGAAAGCATTACTGCATTTCTTGGTATTGTTATTTTTTGTATAATTTTTCGCAATATTCATCATATTGTTTTTTTAACTCTTTATCGTATATTGTTAAATTATTTTCTTTTCTTAATTCTACAAATGCCTTATATTTAAAGTTACTGTTTTCTGATATAAAATCTGTTGACAATATCTCTATTATTGTTTCTCTTAAGTCTTCTAATGTTGATGTTGCTAATCTATGAACTATATGGTATCCATGTGATGTTTTTATTGGTGTTTTGCTGTATTCTCCGTCCTTTAATGCCACTAATTCATCAATATATGATTGTTCTAGTGAAGCGTTTTTCCCTTGAAATCCTAATTCTTCATGTACTATTTTGTCTTTATATTTTTCTACAATTTCATTAAATGTTTTTCCTTCATTTAATTTTCCTATTATCTCATTTGCTAGAGTTAAAGCCTCTTGGTCTGTTACATCGTCTGTTATTTTTACCAAAATGTGTTCTGAGTCATATGTTTCTATTTCATCTTTGTTTTCATTATAATATTTTTCTATCTCACCTGGTTCTAACTTCTTTTCTAAATAATCATATAAGTATTTGTTAGTTTTAATGCTTGCTTTAATATCTTCTAGGAATTCATCATAAGTTGAAAATCCAATTCCCTCTAAAAATTCTTGTTCAGTATATCCATTTGCTGTATAGTAATCTATATAGTTGTCTGCTTGTTTCTTTGCTTGCTCCTCTTCTTTTTCTGTTAATGTATACATATCATTTAAAATTGCCTTGTCTACTTCTGTCATCATTAAGGTTAAACCCTCTGTTAATTTCACTTTGTCATATATTGTTTTTGCCGAAATTTTTTTACCTGCTACTGTAGCTATTCTATTTTTAAAATAGTTCATACATAGTACTACTAAACAAGTTATCAGTACTCCTATTATTAAGCCAATTATTACTGGTATTATTGTTTCCTTTGTGAAAATTGTTTTCTTATTTTTTTCTTTTTTTTCCATAATTTCAAATTCCTTCCTTTTCATATTTCGTCACATTATATGTAAAATATATTAAATTAATATTAAAATTTAATTAAATTTTGTATTCCACAAATTGATGTGTTTTTATGCTGTTTTTTACATCTAATATTCTTTGATTTGAAGATCCTCTAAATTTAAGTGTAGGGTCTTTTTTGTCTAGTTTAAATTTGCCATCAACTAATACATCTATATCTTTTAAGCATTGATTTGTATCTTCATCATTTCTTGCTAATAGTTCATCCAGTGTATATCCAGAATAACACCAAACATTAAAATTAGGTTTAATTGTTTTTACATCTTGTATAAATTTATGTACTTCGTTTATATTTTCTTTACACAAAGGCTCTCCGCCACTTATTGTTATGCCTTTTAAAATCGAATTTTCTTTTATTCTATCTAGTATTTCTTGTTTGTTGAATTCTTCACCATAGTTAAAATCTTGAGCTTCTTTGTTGTGGCAACCAGGGCAATGATGTGGGCATCCGCTAACAAATAGCACTGCTCTCCAGCCTTCCCCGTTCGAAATACTCTCATCATAAAATCCAGCAATTTTCATGGTTCTCATTCCTCTCCAATATTGTATTTTAATTACAGGCGACCTATATCGGTCGCCCCTCTCACAAATTATTTGTTACCATGTGTTACTCTATCATGTAATTCCGCTAGTTTTCCTTTGTTCCAACGTGATGTTGTTCCTACTAAGTATCCTGTAATTCTTTGTATTGTATCTATGTTTTCACTATGGCAAACTGGACACACCTTTAAATTTGCATCTGCATTTTCAAATCCACAGTCTAAACATCTTGACCTTGTATGGTTTATTGAACCATATCCCATATCGTACTTATCCATCAAGTCTACAACTGCTTCTACTGTATCTGGATTATGTGTTGCATCTCCATCTAATTCTATATAGAATATATGTCCTGCATTTGTTAGTGCATGATATGGTGCTTCTATTTTTGCTTTATGTTCTGCTGTACATTTGTACCATACTGGAACATGATTACTGTTTGTATAATAGTCTCTATCTGTTACGCCTATTATTGTTCCAAATTCTTTTCTATCCATTTTAGTAAATCTTCCAGCTAGTCCTTCTGCTGGTGTTGCAAGTAAAGAATAATTTAGGTCGTATCTATCAGAATATCTGTCACATGCCTCCTTCATTTGAGTAATTATTTCTATTCCTAATTTTTGGGATTTTTCAGATTCTGCATGATGTTTTCCTGTAAGTGCTGTTAAACATTCTGCCAATCCTATAAATCCAATACTTAGTGTTCCATGTTTTAATACCTCTTCAACTTTATCTTCTGGGCGAAGCTTTTCACTATCTTGCCATAATCCAGACATTAATAGTGGAAATTGTTTTGCTACTGCTGTGCATTGGAATTTATATCTATCATATAATTGTCTTGCGGCTATGTCTGTGTATGTTTCTAGTTTGTTTAAGAATATTTTTTTAACTTCCTTGTTGTATTTTTCTGTCATGTATTGTTCACTATCTTTTCCAAGTTCAAAGTTGATTCTTAAATTTGCTTGTGCTTCTTTTGCTGCCTCTATAGCTATTTTTACTAAATTTACTGTTGTGAAAGATAGATTTCCTCTTCCTACAGATGTTTTCTCTCCATGTCTATTTGCAAATACTCTTGTCCTGCAGCCCATTGTTGCAACTTCATAATAGTATCTATTTGGATCGTCTGCTTTCCATTTCTCATGTTTATTAAATGTAGCATCTAAGTTTAAGAAATTTGGGAAAAATCTCTTTGCTGTTACTCTGCATGCTAATTTATATAAATCATAGTTTCTATCTTCTGGTAAGTAGTTAATTCCTCTTTTCTTTTTCCAAATTTGAATTGGGAATATTGGTGTTTCTCCATTTCCAACTCCTTCTTCTGTTGATAGAAGCATTTCTCTTATTATACATCTTCCTTCTGGTGAATCATCTGTTCCATAGTTTATTGAACTAAATACAACTTGATTTCCACCTCTTGAATGAATTGTATTCATGTTATGTATAAAAGCCTCCATTGCTTGATGTACTCTATTTACTGTGTTGTTTATTGCTAGTTGTATATACTTTTTATCTCCTTTTAAGTCTTTTGTTTCAGCTTTTATATAGTCTTTTACTTCATAGTTATACAATCTTGATAAATCTTCATCTACTACTTTTTCTATCTTTTTTATTTCCTCTACAAATGTTGTTTTTACAAATGGTGCTAAATAATAGTCGAATGCTGGGATTGCTTGTCCTCCATGCATCTCGTTTTGCACAGTTTCTAGTGATATGCAGCCAATTATACTTGCTGTCTCTATTCTTTTTGCTGGTCTTGAACTTCCATGTCCTGCTCTAAACCCATTTTTTAATATTTTGTCTAATGGATGTTGAATACATGTTAAGCTTTTTGTTGGATAATAATCCTTGTCATGAATATGAATGTATCCTTCCTTTACTGCTTTTCTAGCTTCTGTTGATAGTAGGAAATCATCAACAAATGGTTTTGTTGTCTCACTTGCAAATTTCATCATCATTCCTGCTGGTGTATCTGCATTCATATTTGCATTTTCACGTGTTATATCATTTGATTTTGTTTCTATAATTTCTAGGAACATATCTTTTGATTTTGCTTTTCTTGCTACATCTCTATTGTATCTATATGTAATATATGTTTGAGCTACTTCTTTTCTTGATGATCCCATTAATTTCTTTTCAACTAAATCTTGTATTTCATAAACAGATACTTGTACCTTGTCCTTTACTTGATTGCGAACGCTATCTGCTATTTTGGTAGCTAAGTCAATATCTACTCCTCCTGGTGTATTTGACATTGCTAAAGTAATTGCTTTAATAATTCTTTCTTCATCAAATTCTGATATTCTTCCATCTCTCTTAATAATTTGCATAATATATCTCTCCCTTTTTCATTTCTTGTTTTTAATTATTTGATTTCATTTGTTATATATTTTTTTGAAACTTTTGTACATCACTTAGACCTATTTTAGTGTTTTGGGAAATTGTAGAAACGCCACATAACTACAATCAAGAGACTTTGATAGGTTTGAATAAAAAATCTTTAGTGTAAACTTTTATGTATTTCTTAAATTGTATTCCTATTTTATATTATTAATAATATCTTGTCAATATAAAATAGGAATTTGTAATATTACATTTTTGTTACAGAAGTGTAACACTTTTTTAACATTTCTTATCTTCTTCTGTATCTTTTGCATCCACAACCGCAGTTGTTAGAGTTTGAGTTATTGTTCGTACTATTACTTAATAAATCCTCTACGGTGTCACAAACGCTTTCATTATTATTGTTGTTATTATTGTTTGAAAGCAAGTCTTCTAACAAGTCACATAGATTGTTTTCATGTTCTTCTCTGTTACATAATAAGTGCACAATAAGGGCTGTTATAAAAGATAATATTGTATATGCAAGTGTTGCTATTAAAAAGTTTACTCCAAATACTGCAAATGTTAATATTATAAATACAGCAAATATTAAACTTGCAACAATGATTGGATTTTTAAGTAATTTTTCCAAAACAATTGAGAAGATAATTACTGCTATTGGAAATGCGAAGAAAATTAATAAAGTATTCATACTATACCTCCACTATATAGTATGAATACTTCTATTTTTTTGACACAGTCTTAAATCTTTCTTTAGAGCTATATTTAATTGTACCAATCAAATTCCCAGTCATTAAATCTTACCGTATCGCCATCTTGTACTCCTGCATTTTTTAAAGCATCCTCAATACCTAAATTTGCAAGCATTTTTTGAAAATAATACATTGATTCATTATCTGCTAAGTTTACTCTTGACATTAATTTATCTACATCTGGTCCTGATACAATAAATTCTCCATTTGCTTTTTTAATTTCAAATCCTTGTTTTTCTTCTTTTAATGTATATACTATTTTTTCGTCTTCTTCTACAATCTCTTCTTTTGGTAGCCTCTTTAATTCTTCAGCTACATTCTTAAATAGTTCTTTTAGTCCTTCTCCTGTTGCTGCAGATACTTTATATATTTTTATATTTAACTTTTCTGCCATTTCTTTTAAGTTATTATATAATGTTTCATCTTGCATAACATCAGTTTTATTTGCTACTATTATTTGTTTTCTGTTAGCTAATTTTTGACTGTATTTTTTTAATTCTTCATTTATTGTTTTAAAGTCCTCTATAGGATTTCTTCCTTCTGAACCTGAAACATCTATTACATGAAGTAATAATCTTGTTCTTTCTATATGACGCAAAAATTGTAGTCCTAAACCTATTCCAGAACTTGCTCCTTCTATTATTCCAGGGATATCCGCTATTACAAAACTATCTCCATATTCGGTTTTAACAACTCCAAGATTTGGTTCAAGTGTTGTAAAGTGATAATCTGCAATTTTAGGTCTTGCTGATGTTACCATTGAAAGTATTGTGGATTTTCCTACATTTGGAAATCCTACCAGACCTACATCGGCTAATAATTTCAATTCTAATATCAATTCTTTTTCTATACCTTTTTCTCCACTTTGAGCAAAATGTGGTGCCTGTCTAGTTGATGTAGCAAAGTGTGAATTTCCTTTTCCTCCTCTTCCTCCTGGTAATATCAATTCTTTTTGACCTGGTTTTGAAAGGTCTGCTATTACTTTCCCTGTTTCATTATCTTTTATAACTGTTCCTAGAGGTACTTTTATATATAAGTCTTCTCCTTTTTTACCATAACAGTTGTTTCCACTACCATTTTCACCATTTTGAGCTTTGTACATTTTGTTGTATCTAAAATTTATTAATGTATTTGAATCTGGGTCTACAACGAAGTAAACGTCTCCACCTTTTCCTCCGTCTCCACCATCTGGTCCTCCAGCTGCTACATACTTTTCTCTTCTAAATGTTATAGCTCCATTTCCACCATCGCCAGATTTTACATATATTTTTGTGTAATCTACTAACATTAGATTATTCCTATCCTTTCTTTAACATCTTCTAAAGTTTTTGATGCCAATTTGCGTGCTTTTTCTGCACCTTTTGTATATATTTTTTCTAAGTATTCTTTATTTGCCAAAAGCTCTTTATATTTCTTCTGAATTGGCTCTATTTTTTTTACTACTGCTTCTGCAACTTTTGTTTTAAATTCTCCATAGCCTGAGTTTGCAAATTCATTTTCTATTTCATCCATTGATTTTCCTGTTATTGAGCTGTATATTTGCATTAAATTGCTTACTCCTGGTTTGTTTTCTACATCAAACTTAACTTTGTTATCTGAATCTGTTACTGCTTTTTTAAATTTCTTTGAAATTACTTCTGGTTCATCTTCTAAAAAAATTACATCATTTAAGTTTGTTGCACTTTTACTCATTTTGCTTGTAGGATCTTGCAATCCCATTATTTTTGCACTTGATTTTCTTACATATCCTTCTGGAATCACAAAAGTTTCTCCATATAATTTATTAAATCTCTCTGCTATATCTCTTGTAATTTCTAAGTGTTGCATTTGGTCTTGACCGACAGGAACTAAGTCTGCTTTATATAGCAATATATCTGCTGCCATAAGTGCTGGGTATGTAAATAGTCCTGCATTTATATTATCTGCATGTTTTTTAGATTTATCCTTAAATTGTGTCATCCTTGAAAGTTCTCCCATATAAGTATAGCAATCTAGTATCCAACCAAGCTCAGCATGTTCCTTTACTTGTGATTGTATAAAAATTGTGTTTTTTTCTGGGTCTAAACCTGCTGCAATATACATTGATAATATTTTCAGAGTATTGTTTCTTAATGTTTCTGGATTATTTCTAACTGTTAATGAGTGCAAATTTGCTATCATGTAATAGCAGTCGTATTCTTCTTGCATTTTTACCCAATTGTCTATTGCTCCTAAATAATTTCCTAAAGTTAATTTGCCTGTTGCTTGAATTCCACTTAAAATTATTTTTTTGCTCATACTTATCATTTCCTTTCTTTTTTATTAAAGTTTAATTATCATTAAAATATATTTTATTACAAATTTTGTTCTTTGGCAAGTTGTATACGTAAAAAATACAAATTGCAAGTTTGTTTTTGCAATTTGTATTTTTTATCTTATTTTGTTTCTTCTGGATAAACACTTACTTGTTTTTTGTCTTTACCTTTTCTTTCATATTTCACAATTCCATCTACTAATGAAAATAGTGTGTCATCGCTACCGATACCTACATTGTTTCCTGGATGCATTTTTGTTCCTCTTTGTCTTACTAATATGTTTCCAGCAAGTACAAATTGACCGTCTGCTCTTTTTACACCTAAACGTTTTGACTCACTGTCACGACCGTTTTTTACACTACCTTGACCTTTTTTATGTGCCATTTATATTCAACTCCCTTTTTACATAAATTTTACTTCAACCCTATAATTTTAAGCTTCAACTTTTTTTGTTGTTTTTTTTGCTGTTGTCTTGCTTTCTGTTGTTTTCTTTTCTGCTACTTTTTTCTCTGTTACTTTCTTTTCTGTTCCTTCAGCTTTTTCTGCTGGTTTTTCAGCTTTAGCTGTAGCTGTTTTTATAGCTGTTATTTCAACTTTAGTATAAGGTTGTCTATGTCCTTGTTTCTTTCTTTCATTCTTTTTAGGTTTCATTTTGAAAACTATAATTTTTTTACCTTTTCCTTGTGCTACTACTTTTCCTTCAACCTTCACACCTTTTACATAAGGATTTCCTATTTGTACTTTTTTCTCATCAGATACTAATATTACATTATCAAAAGTTACTTTTTTTCCTACTTCTGTATCTAATTTTTCAAAAAATACTACATCTCCTTCTACTACTTTGTATTGCTTTCCACAAGCTTCGATTATTGCATACATTATCGAAAAGCACCTCTTCTTTCTTTTAA